>ERZ781272.348-NODE-348-length-38742-cov-3.510094_pt1 | contig 38742 bp, 40 predicted proteins | sample MGYA00375850_ERZ781272 | MGnify/ENA primary metagenome ERZ781272 (study PRJEB29790, sample SAMN06051246) | human gut metagenome | host: Homo sapiens | place: USA: Cincinnati, Ohio | collected 2013-06-21 | study: EMG produced TPA metagenomics assembly of the Gut...
TTTTGTAGCAAGCGAGCCACACATAAGAGCTTTATTTCGGTTGTTTCATTCTAAACTTTGTACGTCCCTTATTTAAATTGTGAAAATATTAATCTCATTTGATAATTTGTCACTAATTTCATTTACTTTATTTGCTGATTCATATACATCATTCATTATTTTGTTAAGCTCTGCTGATATTCCAGCAGTTTCCTCTGTACTAGCTGCATTCTCTTCTGCTATAGAAGTAAGAATTTGTATATCTTCAACAATTTCTTTTCTAGAATTATCTAAAGTTCCTACATTATCGCTTATCTCTTTAACACTTTGATTTGTTATGTTAATTCCTTCATTAAACACATTGAAAGTATCTTTAGTCTTATGTACATTATTATTCTGAACTTCTATAATGTCTTCAACTTTTTTCATAGTCTCTACAGTATCATTAGAATTTATTATAAGATCTTTTATTATAATTTCTATTTTCTTAGCTGATTCAGTTGACTGATTAGCTAATTCTTGAATTTGACTAGCTACAACTGCAAATCCCTTACCATGTTCTCCAGCTCTAGCTGCTTCTATATTCGCATTTAAAGCTAACAATGTAGTTTCTGATGCTATTTCTGTAATTAATTCTGTTGCTTTCTTTATATGTTCAACTGAATTATTAGTATTTTGTGTTTTTGCAGAAATTGTATTAATTGCATTTTTAGTTCTTTCATTTGCATCACTTAAATTATCTAGAATATCTAAAACTTCATTTCTTAGTCTACTCATATTTTCACAATTCTTATATAGTTCCTTAACATTTATAACACTCTTTTCTACCATTTCACCAATCACCATAACACTCTCTGCTGCTGATTGGGTATTTTCAGCTTGATTAGTAGAACTCTGTGCAACTTCTTCTACAGTCTTTTCAACTTCTTTTGTCATGTTGCTTGACTTATTAGATTTTTCCCTCAAATCTGATGCAAAATCTATTAATGTACTAGTTGTGTCTGTTATGTTCTGCACTATACCTTTTATGGAATTCCTAACATCTTCTGTTGCTCGTGCAATATCACCAATCTCATCTTTTCTCTTTAAATCTTTACTATCTAATTTCGAATTTAGTATTCCTTTTGAAACTAATTCCAGATTAACTACGCTTCTTCTAAGACTTTTTATAATCATACTCATAGAAATTAAAATTAGAAGTATTGCAATTATAATAACGATAGAAGTGCTTGTAACATTTCCTATTATTACTGTTAATATAGAAGAATCCATATCAGCTTTTGGTATTCCTGCAAAAAACATCCCCACTACCGCTTGAGTACTTGGTTGTTTTATAGGTATATAATATCCATAATATTCTTTATCTCCAATAAGAGTATGTGTACTAAAATATTCCTCATTATTAGTCAAAACAGCTATAATTGCTTCGTCCTCAGCTTCAAAGCCTAGTAATCTGTTGCCTCTATCATCTTTCATTGTGGTTGATACTATATCTTTTCCATAAAAAAATGTATATTCTATATTAGTATTTTGCTTTAAATAGTCTATTTCTTCACTATAATTAGAAACTACAAATTTATACCCTTTACCTAATTTACCATTTGATAATACTGTATAATCTTCTTTATTAATCATATCATATGTTTTTAATGCTGAATGTGCTGCTACTTTTAATTGCTGCTTGGACATATCTTGTATCGTATTTCTAACATTTAATGAAGTGAAGCCCCCTAAAGATATGCCTAATACTGCTAATGGTATCAATGCTAGTAATAAAATTTTTCCTTTTAATTTAAGTTTCATATTGCCCCCTCCTGTACTGCTCAATAAAATTCTGTTCATAAATATAACAAAATTTTACTTCTAATTAATAAAAATATAGTGCTTTAAGGTCAATTTTTATCTAAACCTTAAAACACCCTTGTTTTGTAATAAATACCTAATTTATTATATCTTTCTATTTACTATTTTTCAAGTTTTTTATAATTTTTTTTGCAAAATATTAAAATTTTTGCTATAAACTTAATAATAATAGAGTTCCTTCTTCTATATTATAAAAAATATCATATGTTCATTATTTTCTAAATTACAAAATAAATTGTAATCCTTTTTTCTTCATTCTGCATATTTTTTTACTGCTCCTCTACCTTAATATTCAAGCATCAAAAGTTAATTATCGCTCTTGTCCCATTATTAACTTCTGACTTTAAGTTAATCTCTATATTTAATTTAGTGCAGAGTTTTTTACAAAGATATAATCCTATTCCAGTAGATTTTCCATGCACACGCCCATTTTCTCCAGTGAAGCCCTTATCAAAGACTCTGTTAATATCACTTTTAGGTATTCCAATACCATTATCTTCTATTATCAAAGAAATTTTATTATTTTCATTTTCTAATGAATATATATTTATATAACCTCTTTCTTTTTTACTATATTTAATGGAATTTATAATTATCTGATTTATGATAAACTTAATCCATTTTTGATCACTAGTTACTTTTATATCTATGTTTTCAATATTTACTGCTATTTTTTTATTGATAAAATCCCTTCTATTATCCCTAATACATTCATTAATTATATTTTCAAGATTAAATTCTCTTACAATATAATCATTGCTTACATCTGTGCTTCTTGAATAATATAACGCCTGTGTTATATACTGATCTACTTTACTTATTTCATCAATTAAAGCTATTTTTTCTTTTATATAGCTATTTTCTAATATAAGCTTAGCCGATGCTATAGGTGTTTTAATTTCATGAACCCATGTTTCTATATAATCCCTATATTCACTTTGAAGATGTTTATAGAAATTAACTTCTTCATGCATATTTCGATTTGCTTCTTTTAACGCATTATAAAAGATTTCACCTTCATAATAATTAGGCTTCTTTACTACTTCAGCCAATAAATATTTTTTATCCAATTTTTCAGTTATGCTGATTATTTCTCCATAAAATCTTCTTTCTTTTATGTATTCTAATACCATATAAACTATTAGAGGTACAAACCAAATCATAAATATTAAAAATAATATAATTTCTGGCGTACTAGCTACTTTTAAAAGAGCTACTAATAAAAAATAAATAACTAAATTTATTATTAAATATGGAATTTTTGATACAATATAATTTTTTATTTTCATAGCAAAATATATCCTAGCCCTCTCTTAGTCTCTATTGCATTTTTAAAGCCTATATCATCTAGCTTTTTTCTAAGCCTTGTTATATTAACAGATAAAGTATTATCATCAATAAAAAGATCTGAATTCCATAAATAATCCATTAACTCTTCTCTACTCACTATTTTCCCTTTGCTTTTCATTAAGCATGCTAAAATTTTAAGTTCGTTTTTGCTTAAATCTGTAGTATTATTATTAAAAGTTATTTCTCCTTTGCTAATATTTAACTTCAATCCATTATGCTCAATGAAATCCTGTTCTAAAACTTGCGCTTTCGTTCTTCTAAGAACAGCACCTATTCTTGCAAGTAATACCTGAGTGTTATATGGTTTTGTTATAAAATCATCTGCTCCAAAATTAATGCTCATAATTTCATCCATATCACTATCTCTACTTGTTACAATAATTATCGGTATATCTTTAATTCTTCTTATTTCTCTACACACATAGTATCCATCATAATATGGAAGATTTATATCTAATAAAATCAAATCAGGGTTACTCTCTACTGATAAATTAATAATATTTTTAAAGTCATCTATTCCATAAGCCTCATACCCATACTTTGATAAAAAATCTATTAATTCTTTTTTTATATTTTCATTATCTTCTATAATTAACATTTTCAGCATTATAATCCTCCTAGTTTTATATATGGGTAATTATATAATATTTTTTATTTATTGTATATTTATCACCACATAATTCTTAATATAATTATAAAATTTCTTTTTCTAAATATTTAAAATAAATACTTTTAATATTTAGCACCTTTGAAAAAAATCTGAATACATATTTAATGAGAGATAAAAGTTATTCTAAATAAAGGACGGTGTTAATTATCAATACTAATAATATTGTGGAATTTATTAATTCAGAAGCAAAAAATTATCTAAAATTTCTTAATAATTTTGAAAAAGTATTAGATGAAATCAATCCGCAATTAGAATATAAATTTAGAATTTCTACTGATAAGCCATATATAATATGTTCAATTAAACAGCTTGGATTATCAAAAAAAATTACTTTTTATGATATGAAAATAATTATGGATCAAAAAAATTGTAATGAAAAAGAAGCTATACTTCAATTATTACAAAGTATTTTGGATAAAAATAATGCTTAGCACCTTAGGAATGTTAGCAGATATAATTTCTACTAACATTCTACATAATCAACTTATTCAATCATGCCTAAAAAAGCATTCATTGCAGATGTTATATATTTTTTCTTATTCTAAAGAACCTGAGTATACATTTTGAATTCACACCCTTCAACGGTTAATTCTACTAACTCTTTATTTTTTAATTCTTCTTCTACTGTCATTTTAGGAAGCAATGTAATTCCTATATTACTTTTAACAAATCTCTTAATTGCCTCTATGCTACCTGATTCTAAAACTAAATTTGTATTTATAGATTTCTTTTGGAAGATTTCTTCAAAGTCCTTCCTATAACTACATCCCTTCTCTGTTAGAATTAAAGACTCATTTTGTATATCCTCTAAAGTAACCTTACTCTTTTTTATTAATTTATTTGATGGTGAACATAATATTACCATATGTTCATATTTATCCATACCCGAAATAAATTGTTCATCATCAATTTTCCTATCTAAAATAAAAATAATATCAACAATATTCTTCTTTAGCATTTTTCTAAGTTCTGAGCATATTCCCACTTTCAGTTCAATATTAACATGCGGATATCTTTCATGATACACTTCAAGTATCTTAGGTAACCTAATTGTACAAAGTGACTCAACAACCCCAATCTTTAATGTTCCTTTTGGAATACTTTCATTTCTTATAACCTCCTTACCTTCATTCACCAAATCAATTATCTCATTTGCATATTTAAGAAAAGTTTCACCACTATTTGTCAGCTTTATTTTTCTCCCAGTTCTTTCAATTAGCTTTACTCCTAGTTCTTGTTCTAAAAGCTGCATTTGTGTTGTAATTGTTGATTGTGCATATCCTAAGTTTTCTGCTGCTTTTGAGTAGCTGTTAAGTGCTGCAATCTTAGAAAATGTTATTAAATTTCTAATTTCCATATTGTTTTACTCCAAATTCCTCACTATTTATTTTTATATCAATAAAATCGAACTATTTATTCAAATAATTCAATTTTGTCAAACTATAAATTCATATCACATTTTGTAAGCATCGTGTATATATCTTTATCCTTTGTAACCATTGGAACAAATACTTATAATGATACACATTCATTTACTTTTTTAAGTTCACTTATTTCATTGTCATTTGGAAAAACTTCTGGCTATATAATTGCTTTTTTAACTATTCTTATAACATTTTGCTCTATTCACTCGTGTATTTCTGGATTTTCTAGAGTTATATATAATGCTGCACGTTCAGGAATATTTCCAAGGGCACTATCTAAAATACATGAAAAGTATAATACTCCTATAAATGCTCTTTTATTTTTAAGCTGCTGCTTTACCATTGTCCTATTATTCTTTTCATTTATATCACCAGATTTAAATTTAATACTAAAATTTCCTGGCTCAGTATTTTCATTTTCTTATATAATTGCAATGGCATGTGGATTAAAATTATTTGATAAATACAGTCTTACTTGGATACTTTCTTCATCAAGTCTTATTGTCTGCTGTATACTTTTTGTTCTTGGAGGACTATTTTCTTTATTTCCAATTATTCTAAGTGGAGTTGGATATATTTATATAAGTACTAAAAAATAAGCTAAGAAGTAAAAACTAAAAGTGAATAGTTAGAAATAATTTCAGTAATATAATGAAAAAACTAAAAAAGTTCAGGAGGTGATATTTTGTTTGAGATGTATGTAGAAAGTGATGGGAAAAAATTAAGATGTGGTTATACTACAGGATCTTGTAGTGCAGGAGCTGCAAAAGCTGCAACAATAATGCTTTTTAATAAAGAAAAAGAGATTTCAGAAATAGAAATATTATCTCCTAAAAATATAAAAATAAATATGCCTATCGAAAAAATTGAAAAAGGTGAAGACTATGTTGAATGTACAATATTAAAATTCAGTGGTGATGATCCTGATATTACAAATGGAATAGAAATAAGGGCAAAAGTAAGAAAGATAAGTGATGAAGAAGAAACTAAGAATTTATCTGAAGAATTCAATGAAATTGAAGATGTGGAAGTAGTTGTTTTGAAAGGTGGGATAGGTGTTGGAACTGTAACAAAAGAAGGTTTGTTTGTTAAAAAAGGAGAGCCGGCAATAAATCCTGTGCCAAGGAAAATGATAAAGCAGGAAGTAATGAGTGCTCTTAAGAATGGACAGAGAGTTGAGGTTACAATATCTGTGCCGCAAGGTGAAGAAATAGCAAAGAAAACTTTTAATCCAAGGCTTGGGATTCAAGGTGGAATATCAATACTTGGAACAAGTGGAATAGTTTATCCAATGTCAGAAGATGCACTTAAAGCTTCTATAAAATTAGAAATTACACAAAAGGCATTAAACAATGAAAGATTAGTTTTAACTTTTGGAAATTTAGGCGAGAATTATTGTAAGAAGCTAGGGTTTAATAGTAGTGAAATAGTAATCTGCTCTAATTATATAGGATTTGCATTAGATATATGTGTTTCATACAAAATAAAATCTGTTGTTGTAGTAGGGCATATAGGAAAAATGAGCAAGATAGCTTATGGTTGCTTTAATACTCACAGTAGAATTAATGGGGTAAGATTAGAAGTATTTGCACTTGAACTTGCTCTTCTTGGATATGATATTTCACTTGTTAATGAAGTCTTAAATCAAAAGACAACAGAAGGGGCAGTAAAGTTACTTGGTGATGGCTATGATGAATTATATAAAAATATAGGCACTAAGATTTTAAATAAAATTAAAGAGTATGTTTATAATGAAATGGATGTGGAAGTTGTTACTTATTATGGTGCAAGTAATCCGATTTTACTTTGGAAATCCTTTGATGATTAATGAAATTTTAAGTTGTGAATTGCTCTACTGGGTACCCTAAAGGGCATAAATCGAGTAATGGATGGTGATAAATTGATTTATATTGTAGGTCTTGGACCAGGTAATACAGATTATATATTAAAAAGAGCAACAGACATATTAAAAGAAGCAGATTATATTTTGGGATTTGAAAGAGCACTTAAATCACTTGATTTTATATATGGAGAAAAAGTATATATGAAAAAATTAAGTGATTTAGATAAGTTTATAATAGATAAAAGTGAGTATGAGAATAAAATCATATGTATAGTAGCATCAGGTGATCCGACATTTTATGGAATAACTAATTATATAAAAAATAAAACAACTATGGAATTTGAAATAATACCAGGAATAAGTTCATTTCAATACTTAACTTCAAAAGTTAAACTTCCTTGGAATAATGCTGTTTTAGGCAGTTTACATGGAAGAAAAGATGAGTTTTTAAAAAAAGTTAATGAAAATAATATGACAATTTGGCTTACAGATAAGGAAAACAATCCATGTGAGTTATGTAAAATACTACACAAAAACAATGTAGACTGCACTGTGATAATAGGTGAAAATTTATCATATGATGATGAGGTTATAAGTATAGGAAAACCGAAAGAGTTCATAAATGGAAATTTTGAACCTTTAAATATATTTATTGTTATACAAGAATAAAGACATATTATGGAGGATAATAATGAAGTTTATAAAAGATGAGGAATTCATCAGAGGAAAGTGTCCAATGACAAAAGAAGAAATAAGAATGCTTTCTATAGGAAAAATGAATATAAGTGAAGATTCTTTAGTATTAGACGTTGGATGTGGTACAGGAAGTATAACAGTTCAAGCTGCATTAATAGCTAAGAAGGGGAAAGTTATAGCAATTGAAAAAGAAGATGAAGCTTTTGAAATTACTCAAAAGAACATTGAAAAGTTTAATTGTGATAATGTAGAAATTATTAAAAAAGAAGGAAGCAGTTGCTTAGATGAACTTTTAGATAACAATATTAAGTTTGATTCTATATTTGTAGGGGGAAGTAGTGGTCATTTAGAAGAAATACTTTTAAAGTGTAATGCGGCTTTAAAAAATGATGGTGTTATTGTTATGAATTTTATAACTTTGGATAATGCTTATAAAGGAATAGAAATAATGAAAAATTTAGACTACAAGGTAGATGTATCATTGGTAAGCATAAGTAAGAATCGTGGGAATAGTCTAATGATGATGGCTCTTAACCCTATATATGTTATACAATGTTTTAAGTCAGTTAAGGATTAAGAGTTAGAAGTTAACATGAATAATAGATATTTAGGATAAATAAAAGAATAATGTTATATTCTAATAAGATTGAAAGAAAAGTTTATTACTAAAATATATAGAAGAATATAACGTGGTTTAGTGAGGAGAGAAATTAGAAAATGGCAACTTTATATGGAATAGGTGTAGGACCAGGTGATAAAGAACTACTAACAGTTAAGGCGGTAAGAATAATTCAAAGCTGTGATGTAATTGTTGCCCCAAGTGCTACTTATGGTGGAGAAAGTATAGCACTTGAGACGGCTAGAGAATATATAAGAGAAGATTCAGAAATAGTAATAAAACATTTTCCAATGGGAAAGAAAGATAGAGTACTAAAAGCTTTGGAAGCTTATGAGTTTATAGAATCAAAGCTTAGAGAAGGAAAGAATGTTGCATTCTTAACAATAGGTGATCCATATGTTTATAGCACATATAGTCATATGTTAAAACATATGAGAGATGATGGATTTCAAGTAGAAACAATACCGGGAATAACTTCATTTTGTGCAGCAGCAAGTTTAGTTGACAGAACATTAGTTGTTGGAAATGAAAATCTTGTGGTTATGCCAGCTACAAAAGTAAAAGAAATTACTGATGAAAAGTTCATAGTTGTAATGAAGGTTTACAAACATGAAGAAGAAGTTTTAAATACTTTAGAAGAAAAAGGCTTTGATTATATATATGCAAGCAGAGTTGGACGTGAAGGTCAGATAGTACTTACTGATAGAGAAGAAATACTTAAAGTAAGAGATTATATGTCTTTAATAATAGCAAGCAGAAGTTAGGCAATTAACAATTCACAGTTGACAATGCACAATTAAGGAGGAAATTCCTTACAGGAATTTCTGAAAATAATATAATTTATAGAAAGGCGCGCCTTTCGTCATGAATTGTGCATTGTGAATTCTAAATTGATTAAAATTGTGAACTGTGAATAGTGAATTGATTAAAATTGTGAATTTTGAATTGAAAAAAGGGGTGTTAATTATGATTTATTTTATAGGTGCAGGTCCAGGAGCGGCAGATTTAATTACTGTAAGAGGTAGAGATTTACTTGAAAGAGCTGATGTCGTAATATATGCAGGGTCACTTGTTTCTAAAGATCATTTAGAATATTGTAGACCGGATGCTCAAATTTATAATTCAGCGCATATGACACTTGAAGATGTCATGGAAATAATGACTATGGAAGAACGTATGGGAAAATTAGTTGTAAGATTACATACTGGTGATCCATCTATATATGGCGCAATAAGAGAGCAAATGGTAGAGCTTGATAGGGTTAGTATTCCTTATGAAGTAGTTCCAGGAGTAAGTTCATTTACAGGTGCAGCCGCTGCAATAAATAGAGAATTTACGCTGCCAGGAGTTACTCAGACAGTAATATTAACAAGAGTAGAAGGAAGAACTCCAGTACCAAAAACAGAAGATTTAGAAATATTAGCTTCTGTGGGTGCATCAATGGCTATATTTTTATCAATTTCAATGATTGATAAAGTGGTTGATAAGCTTAAAAAAGGATATAAGAGAAACGACGTACCAATAGCAGTCGTAGAAAGAGCCACATGGCCAGATGAAAGAATAATAATAGGAACTTTAGAGAATATTGCTGATAAAGTTAAAGAAGCAAATATAACTAAATGTGCTCAAATATTAGTTGGAGATTTTATTGATAGTGATTTTGAAAAGAGTCTTTTATATGATAAGAGTTTTTCTCATATGTTTAGAGAAGGACAAAAAGATATGAACGACTAATAATTACAATCATAAAAGTTTTAATTAAAAAGTTAAATTGAAATTAATACAAGATAATTTCCTGGGAAATGTGGTGAAAGAAAATGTTGTTAAGTGATGAAAAAGAAAGTATAAGTATAATTTGTCCATCACCTAAAGGCCTAAATTTAGGAATAAAGCTTCAAAATGAACTGGCTTGCACTCTTTATATTAAAGATGCATCAGATGGATATATTAGTGATTTCTTAGGAAATAAGAATGAGAAAATAAAAGTATATGGAAAAGAATTTAACTTGAGTAAGGTTACAAAAGAAGCTTTTGATACCTCGTCTAAAATTATATTCATATCCTCAACAGGTATTGCAGTAAGAGCCATAGCACCACTTTTACAGGGAAAGGATAAAGATCCAGGTGTAGTTGTAGTAGATTTATCTTCAAAATATGCTGTAAGTCTTGTAAGCGGACATTTAGGTGGAGGAAATGAGATGACTTTAAAGGTTTCGGAAATATTAAATGCAGAGCCAGTTATAACAACAGCAACTGACACTATGGGAATAATAGGCCCTGATATTTTGGCTAAAAAATATGATTTGATAATAGATAATTTAAAAAGTGCGAAGTATATTGCAGCTTTATTAGTTGATAATAAGACTGTTGGAATTAAAGATGAATATAATTTAATAGAAATAAGTAAAGGATATGAAAGAATAGAGGAACTAAATGAAGATTCTATTTGGGTGACTAATAAAATTGCTTATTTAGAAAAAGAGAACTTAGATTATTCAAAGATATTAAAACTTATAAAAAAGGATTTAGTCCTAGGCATAGGATGCAGACGTAATACTCCTTATGAAAAAATAATAAAATTTATAGAAGATAGCTTAAAGAAATATAATTTTGATATAAAATCAGTGAAAGAAATTGTTTCTGTAGATGTTAAAAAAGATGAGCAGGGGATAATGGAAGCTGCTAAAAAGCTTAAATGTCCTTTTAGAACATTTGAAAGAGAAAAAATTAAAACTGTACAGGATAAATATGAAAGAAGTGAATTTGTATTAAAAACACTAGGGGTAACAGGGGTATGTGAGCCATGTGTTGATCTTGCAAGTGCTAAAGTAATAATAAGTAAAATTAAGCATGAAGGAATGACGTTGGCAATTGGAGTGGTGAATTAATGTTAGAGAGAAGAGTTATATTTCATATAGATGAAATGAATAAATGGAATATGGTTTTAAAAAATGCAGATAATTTATTAAATTCAGTAGATGGAGAAAATATAAAAATTGAAATTTTAGCTAATGGTGAAGCTGTACAATACTACGAGAAAAATATGGAAAAAAGATATGCTAATATGAAAGCATTACACCACAGAAGCGTTAAATTTGTAGCTTGTAATAATGCATTAATGAGTAATGGATTAGCAAAAGATAAACTAATTGAATTTGTAGAAGTTGTGCCAGCGGGCGTTTTAGAGCTTGTTGATAAACAACATGAAGGATATGCATATATCAAGCCTTAAGAAAGATTAATATGAAACAAATTTATATAGATAAAAAACATGATTATAGTGATTGGAGAATAGAATGGGAAAGTTAAGAGTGATTGGAATAGGACCAGGAAGTATAGAAAATATGACACTTAGGGCTTTAAAGGCCATTGAAGAAAGTGAAGTAATTGTTGGATATTCTAAATACATAGATATGATAAAAGAATTACTAGAAGGTAAAGAACTATACTCAACAGGAATGATGGGTGAAGAAGCTAGATGCAGACAGGCACTTGATATATCTAGAGAAAAAGATGTTGCAATAATAAGTACAGGTGATTCTGGAATTTATGGAATGGCAGGACTTATTTTAGAAATGAAAAGTGATGAAGAAGTAGAAATAATTCCTGGAATAACAGCATCAAGTTCAGCAGGTTCAGTAGTTGGAGCGCCACTTATGCATGATAACTGTAATATAAGTTTAAGCGATTTGATGACACCTTATGAAGATATAAAAAAGAGAGTAAAGTTAGCAGCAGAAGGTGATTTTATAATATCTTTATATAATCCAAGAAGTAAAGGCAGACCACATTATTTGAGGGAATGTATTGAAATAATAAGAAAATTTAGAAATGATGAAACTCCAGTTGCAGTTGTAAAGCATGCACTTAGAGACGGAGAAAGCATTACATTATCAACTCTTGGTAAGTTTAATGATGAAATAGTAGATATGATGTCTATAGTTACAATAGGTAATTCTAAGAGTTTCTATAAGGATGGAAAGTTTATAACACCAAGGGGCTATTCCGATAAAAAGAGAGATAAGAAATAATAGAAAGTATTAAATAGAGGAAAATAAAGTGATAGGATTCATTTTAGGAACATCAGAAGGTAAGAAGATATTATCATTAATAAATAAATATACAGATGAAATTGCAGTTAGTACAGCAACTTCTTATGGTGGGCAGTTACTTAAAGAATATAAGATTAAAGATTTGAATACAAAACCGCTAAATAAAGAAGAAATGAAGTTGTGGATTCAAAATAATAAATTAAATATTTTAGTTGATGGATCTCATCCATATGCAGCTGAAGTAACCAAGAATGCAATTGAGTGCTCTAAAGAGCTTAACATTAAATATGTGAGATATGAAAGGTTAGGTGCTTTAGAGCAAATAAGTTGTGACAATATAATAAGAGTAAAAGACTATGATGAAGCTATAGAATATATAAAAACTTTAAATGGAAATGTATTAAATACTACAGGCGGAAATAATGTAACTAAATTTATAAATATAGATTTTAATTACAGAGTAATTCATAGGATTTTACCTTCACCGTCTGTTTTAAGCAAAATAGTTGATGCAGGAATAAAAATAATAGATATTATTGCAATTCAAGGACCAATAACATATGATCTCGAAAAAGCTTTTATTAAACAGTTTGATGTTAAGGCTATTTTAACTAAAGACAGTGGTGTTCAAGGGGGAGTACTTGATAAGTTTAAAGCAGCAAGAGATAGTAATATAAAAATAATAGTAATTGAAAAAACTAAATTTGACTATGAGCTAGAATTTAATGATGAAGAAAGTTTGGTGGATTTTTTAGTGGTACATGAAAACTTTACGCAACACTAAACCACATTTTGGGAAGAATTATATTACATTTAATAAAATGTAAATTAAGTTAAAGTATCATAAAACCATCTTTTTAGGTAACTATCTAGATGGTTTCATATTTTAGGGGGCTTATGAAGTGGAAAATGAATTAATAAAATTAAAAGAAATAATAAATGAAATAGAGGATGTAGACCAAGAGACGATTATTGAAGCTGAGAAAAGAATGATATCTCTAGCAAAGCCGCCAAATAGCTTAGGAAAGTTAGAAGATATATCTATTAAATTAGCTGGAATAACTGGAAAAGTAAAAAATACAATAAATAAGAAGCTTGTTATAATAATGTGTTCTGATAATGGAGTTGTTGAAGAAGGAGTTGCTTCTTCACCACAATCTGTAACACTTGCACAGACAATAAATTTTACTAAAGGACTTACAGGAGTTGCAGTAATTGCAAAGGCTAATAATACAGATTTAAAGATATTAGATGTTGGAATAAACTGTGATTTCAGTCATTCTGAAGTTATAGATAGAAAAATAAGAAAATCTACTAGTAATATTGCAAAAGGCTCTGCTATGACTTATGAAGAAGCAGTTAAGGGAATTTTAATAGGAATTGAAGCTGTATGTGATGCTAAAAGTGAAGGCTATGAAATACTTGGAGTTGGTGAAATGGGAGTGGGAAATACAACAACAAGTAGCGCAGTTATATCAGCATTAACAGGCACAAGGGTAGAAGACGTAGTGGGCAGAGGTGCAGGCCTTACAGATGAAGGACTTAAAAAGAAGGTTAGTGTTGTTAAAAAAGCAATAGAAATAAATAGGCCTAATAAAGAAGATCCAATAGATGTTTTATCAAAATTAGGTGGATTTGATATTGCAGCAATGGCAGGAGTATTTTTAGGTGCAGCAAGATACAAAATACCAGTAGTAATTGATGGATTTATATCTGTTGTTGCAGCTCTAATAGCATACAGGCTTAATAACAAATGCCGTGATTATATGTTTACATCACATTGTTCAAAAGAAATAGGGTTTATTTTAGGTATGAAAGAACTAAACTTAAGTTCGATTCTAGATTTAAATATGGGACTTGGAGAAGGAAGTGGATGTCCTATAGCATTTTCAGTAATTGATACAGCATGTGCAGTTATGAATAATATGGCTACATTTGCAGAAGCTGAAATAGATGATAGTTATTTAGATAAACTAAAAAAGAAAATATAGGCTTCAATTCAAATAGGTTTAATATAAACGTATTTGCTATTTTGAAATATAAAAAAGAGTATATAGCAAAATGATATACAAGAATGTACAAATACAATAAATATTTGTGAAAAAATAGGAGAATAATAGTTATTAATTGATTATATAGTAATGCGAAAGGAAAGTGTTTTTATGGAACTTGGACTTATTCATATATATTGTGGTGATGGAAAAGGAAAAACAACTGCATCAATGGGCCTTGCCGTGCGTGCAGCAGGAAGAGATAAAAAAGTATTATTAACTCAATTTTTAAAAGATAATGAAAGTGGAGAATTAAATTCTTTAGAAAAATTAGAAGATAATATATTTTTATTTAAAGGTGATCCAGTAAAAAAGTTTTTTAAATTTATGAGCCCAGAAGAGCAGGCAATAACTAAAAAGGAACATGAAGAGAGGTTTAAAAAGGTAACTGAAAAAGCAATAGATGAAAATTTTGATCTTCTTATAATGGATGAAATAATTGCATCAATAAATCTAGGTTTAATATCATTAGATGAAGTTGTGGAATTTCTAAAAAATAAGCCTAAAACTTTAGAAGTTGTATTAACAGGTAGGGGACCAGATGAAAAATTAGTTGAACTTGCAGATTATGTTTCAGAAATAAAAGCAGTTAAACATCCGTATGAAAGAGGAATATCATCAAGAATAGGAATAGAAAAATAATTAGTATTATATCCTGAAAATATGAAGATAAAAATAATTGTAATAATAAAAGATAGGATTTGATTCATTATGAATTATTTAATCATTGGTGGTTCTAAAAGTGGAAAATCACACATAAGTGAACAAATAGCCTTAAGCTTAAATAAAGATAAGGCTGTATATATTGCAACTATGAAGCCATTTGACATAGAAGATGAAGAAAGAATAAAAAATCACATTAAGGCCAGAGAAGGTTTAAATTTTATAACAATAGAAAAGCAACTAAGCTTACATGAAATAGTAAATGAAATAAAAGAAAATGACACAGTTCTTTTAGATAGCATAACATCACTTTTAACTAATGAGATGTTTGCAGGAAATGAAATAGTAACAGATCCATCTATAAAGATCCTAACATCATTAGATCTTATTATGAATAAAGCAGAAAATACAATAATAGTATCAGATTTCATATTTAATGATTCTATGGAATATGATGATATAACAGAAATTTATAAAAAAGAACTGGGGATTATAAACAGGCACTTAGCGCGAATATGTGAAAATGTAATTGAATGTTCATTTGGAAATATAAAGTATCATAAAGGTGGGAATTAAATCTCACATATGCAGATTAATAAAGTCTTGTTAATGATAATAGATGTAATATATATAAATATTAATGGATTTTTCAAGAAGAAAGTATGGGGGAAATAATTTAATGAGAAAAATATACAACAGCTTTATAATGGCGTTAAGTATGTTTACAATAATACCTACGCCATATATTGAATGGGATGATGAAAGCAGCAAAAATATGATGAAATTTTATCCAGTTATCGGATTGATTGTAGGTGCCATATGGAGTCTCATTTATGTGATTTTAAGTATTATAAATTGTCCTATTATGATTAAAACTACAGTAATAATGATTGTACCATTTATAATAACTGGTATGCTTCATTTAGATGGATATTGTGATGTATGTGATGCTATACTTTCAAGACGTGAAAAAGAAGAAAAGCTTAGAATATTAAAAGATTCACATATTGGAGCGTTTGCAGTAATAAGTCTTATAATATTATTCTTTTTGCAATTTTCAGGAGTATATTCGTTTTTAGAAAAAAATATTGACATTAGAAATATCATTTGTTTATTGATATTGATTCCAGTAATAAGCAGGAGTCTTGCAGGGTATTTTTTACTAGGCAAAATTACAATTAAGGAAAGTTCACTTGGGACATATTTTAAAAAAGGTACTAATAAAGTTGATATAATAATAATGATAGGTGTAATAATTTTAAGTACAATATGTATTTTCATAAATAGTGGATTAAAATATTCTATAATACCACTTACTATGACTGCTATAGTAACAGTAGGAGTTAGAAAATGTATTAAAGAATTTGGTGGAGTTTCTGGTGATGTGGCAGGCTTTGCTTTGATTATTGGCGAAGCTGCAGGTCTGATAACTTTAGGAATTATGTAATTTGGAGGTAATATGATTTTAATATTTGGAGGATCATATAATGGAAAACTTAATTTCTGCAAAGAAAAATATATGGTAAAAGATGATGAAATATTTTTTTGCGGAAAAGATAATAAAGATATAGAAAAATTAAATTTTAACAAAAAAGTAATTTGTGGTTTACATATTTTTGTGAAAGAATGTGTTAAAAATAATATTAGTGCATTAGATATAATAAAGAATAATGCAGATAATTTAAATGATAAGATAATTATTTGTGATGAAATAAATAGTGGTATTGTTCCAATGAAAAAAGAAGATAGAATGTGGCGAGAAGAATGTGGACAGTCACTTCAATTTTTAAGTAAACACTCTGAGGAAGTATACAGAGTATTTTTTGGAATACCAGAAAAGCTTAAATAGTATAACTTTTAAATTTTTCTTAAGGAGGATAATATGGGATACTGTGGTATTTACAAATTTTAATTAAAAAGAGAATAAGTAAGAAGTAAATAATGCGACAGTGCCATATAAGAAGTTTATGAAAAAGAAGATATATTTAATAAGGCATGGGAAAACGTATTGTAATGAAAAACAACTATATTGCGGCAAGACTGATATTGATTTAAGTGAATCTGGCAGAAAAGAGCTTGAATCAAGGGATATAAATATATATCCTAAATGTGATTTTTATTTTACAAGTGGACTTAAAAGAGCAAATTCAACTTTGGAGATTATCTGTCCAGATAAGAAGTATACAGTTATAAATGAATTTTCTGAATATAACTTTGGTGATTTTGAATTAAAATCTTATGAAGATTTAAAGGATTTGAAAGAATATCAAGATTGGATAATTGATGAAACTCAAAATGTATGTTGTCCAAATGGAGAGAGCAAACTTGAATTTAGAAATAGAATTGAAAAAGCTTTTGATAAGCTTATAAAATATATGTTTAAAGAAAATAAAGAGACAAGTTTAGGGGTCATTCATGGTGGAGCTATAGGCATAATTTTAGAAATCAAATACAATGACAGTAAAAAATTTTATGAGTGGCAGCCTAAAAATGGTTATGGTTATGAGATAATAGTAGATATCTTAGATAATAATGATTATGAGATATACTCCATAAGACCAATAGAATAGTATAAAAATACGGAGAAAAGAAATGATACAATTAACATTAGGATTTATTTTAGATTTATTTATAGGTGATCCAAACAATCCAGTTCATCCAGTAAGAATAATAGGAAAGATTTGCAGCAGCTTAGAAAATATATTTAGAAAGCTATTAAAAAGCAACTTAAAAACAGCTGGATTTATTGTATGGATAATTACAGTAGCAATTACATTCTTTACGACATATATGTTAGTATACATATTAAATAAGGTTAATATATACTTAGGCGTTATAATTGAGGGAATATTAATATATTTCTGCATATCAAGCAAGGGGTTGATAGTGGAAGGTTTTAAAGTTATAAATTATTTAATAAAAGATGATGTGGAAAAAGCAAGACATCAATTGTCATATATAGTAGGGCGTGATACAAAAAGTTTAGACAAAGAAGGAATAATAAGAGCTGTTATTGAAACAATAGCTGAAAATATGTCAGATGGAGTTATAGCACCACTATTTTATGCAGGAATATTTGGAGCACCACTTGCAATGGCGTATAAAGCTGTTAATACAATGGACTCAATGTTTGGATATAAAAATGATAAATACATGGACTTTGGATATTTTCCAGCTAAATTAGATGATGTATTTAATTATATACCAGCAAGACTTACAGGAATTTTAATTGTTATATCGGCATTTGTATTAAAATATAATTATAGAAATAGTTATAAAATCTATAAGAGAGATAGATATAATCATACAAGCCCTAATAGTGCACATCCAGAAGCAGCTATGGCAGGTGCCTTAGATATTCAGCTTGGTGGAGCAAACTATTATTTTGGAAAGCTTGTAGTTAAGCCAACGATTGGAGATAAAATAAAAGTAATTGAAATAGAAGATGTCAATCGTACAAAAAAAGTTCTTTATTTATCATCATTTATAGGATTTTTATTATCACTATTAATAAATTTTGTAGTACAATTTATTTTAAGATAGAAATGTGGAGGAAGTTGATGTGGCAAGTTTTGGTCATGGTGGAAATGCAAAAATCATAAGCAGAGAAAAGAACATAGATTTTAAAGAAATAATAGATTTTTCTGCAAATATAAATCCTCTTGGTATTCCAGATAGCGTACGAAGTGCAATAGTAGAAAATATAAGATTAATTGAAAAATATCCAGACATAAGTTACTTTGAATTAAAAGAATGCATAAGTAAGTTTGAAGATATAAGGAAAGAAAATATATTACTTGGAAATGGGGCATCAGAAGTTTTATTTTCTATAGTCAGAGCCATAAATCCAAATAAATCATTAATAATGGCGCCAACTTTCTCAGAATACGAAGAAGCTGTTAATTCAGTAGGAGGAAGTATAAGGTATTATTATTTAAAAGAAGAATACGCATTTAAGATACAAGATGACATTCTAGAATTTATAGATAATACACTAGATTTAATATTTATATGCAATCCTAATAATCCAACTGGAGTTTTAACAGATAAAGAACTGCTTTTTAAGATATTAATAAAAGCAAAAGAACATAATGTTAAGCTTTTAATAGATGAATCGTTTTTGGATTTTATAGAAGAAAAACTTACAATGATAAATTACATAAATGAATATGATAATTTAATAATAGTTAAGTCATTAACTAAATTTTTTGCACTTCCAGGATTAAGAATTGGTTATGCACTTACATCGAATAAAATGTTAAAAGAAAAGATATTTGAAGTATCTCCAGCGTGGAATATAAATATATTAGCTGAAATTGCTACAAAAAGTGCATTAATAGATACAAGATACATAAAGAATACAAAAGAATTTATAGATAAAGAAAAAGATTATTTATATGAAGAACTTACAAAAATAAAAAGATTAAAGGTATTTAAGCCAAGTGTTAATTTTATTTTTATAAAAGTAAAAGGAGATTTAGACCTCAAGGAAGAGCTATTAAAATTTAAAATATTAATTCGCAGCTGCAGTAATTATAATGGTCTTAATAATAAATATTACAGATTTGCAGTTAGAACACATGAAGAAAATATTAAGTTAATAGAAAGTTTACAGGAAATATTAACATAGCACCATTTTTATAAAAGTCAAGGGTTATTTTAATGTTAAATTTATATTATAGTAGAGGTATAAAGAGATGGAAAATAAGAAAGTGGTTATATCATTTAGTGGTGGAAAAGATAGTACATTATCATTGTATAGAATGATAAAACAAGGATATGAAATAATAGGTCTTTTAGTTACTTTTGATGAAAATAATAATTCATGCTTTCACAAAATACCAGAGAAAATTTTTGAATATATATCTAAATCACTACAAATAGATTTGTACAAAATTGAATGCAGTAATGAAAAGATTTACGAAAAAGAATTCGAAAAGACATTAAAGAAAGCAAAAAATAATGGTGCAGATATTTGTGTATTTGGTGATATAGATATAGAACACCATAAAAAATGGGGGATTGATAGATGCAAAAATGCAGAAGTTGAGGCGTATTTTCCTTTATGGCAGGAAGATAGAGAAAAATTAACCCATGAATTTATAGATTCTGGGTTTAATGCCATAATCAAAAAAGTTGATTTAAAAAAACTTAGTGAAAATTATCTTGGAAAAACTTTAACTAATGATTTAGTTGATGATATAAAAAATCTAGGATGTGATCCATGTGGAGAAAACGGAGAATATCATACACTTGTTATCGATGGACCGATATTCAGTAAAAAAATAGAAATGAATATAATAGGTAAAGAAATAGTAGGTGAATATGGATATTTGATAGTATCATAGACTATATGATACTATCAAATATTTGTTACATACTGAAAGGAGTATATCATGAATAAAAAAAACATTATGTTTTTGGGTACAGCATCTTCGGTTGGGAAAAGTACTTTAGCAGCAGCGTTATGTAGATATTTAGTTAATGATGGTTTTAATGTATCTCCTTTTAAAGCGTTAAATATTTCATTAAATTCGTTTGTTACAAAAGAAAATTTGGAAATGGGAAGAGCGCAAGTGGTTCAAGCAGAAGCTTGTAAGATCGAGCCTAAGGCTATTATGAATCCAGTTTTATTAAAGCCAGGCGGAAATGTAACACAAGTTATAGTAGAAGGTAAGGTTTATAAAAATATTGAGCCATATAAATATAAAGAACTAAATGAAGAATTAAAAGTTAAAGTAAAGCAAGCTTATGATAAATTAAAAAGAAAACACGATATTATCGTTTTAGAAGGATCAGGAAGTTGTGCTGAGATTAATTTAAGAGATAGTGATATAGCTAATATGTATATGGCTAAAAAGGTTAATGCACCAGTAATTTTAGTTGCAGATATTGATAGAGGTGGAGTATTTGCTTCAATTGTTGGAACGCTTCAATTATTAAAACCTGATGAAAAAAAATTAGTTAAGGGTGTAATAATAAATAAATTCAGAGGTAATAAAGAGTTTTTTAAAGATGGAATAAAAGAGCTTGAAAGTATTATTAATATACCAGTAATTGGAGTTATGCCATATGAAATGTTTAATATTGAAGATGAAGATAGTGTAACAGAAAAAATTAAAAATGAAAAAAAAGAAGGCACTATTGATATTGCAATAATAAGACTTTCTCATATGTCTAATTTTACAGATTTTAATGTACTTGAAAACGTGGGATTTGTGAATGTAAGGTATGTTGATGATGTTAAAAAGTTAAAAAACCCAGATTTAATAATAATTCCTGGAACTAAAAATACCATAGAAGATTTAAGACTTCTAAAAGAAAAGAATTTATTTGAAAAAATAAAGGAATTAAAAGAAAAAGGAACTCCTATTTTTGGAATATGTGGCGGATATCAAATGCTTGGTAAATTTATATTGGATAAATTGGGTGTTGAAGGAGAAATATGCGAAGAAGAAGGTTTTGGTTTTTTAGATATAAAGACAAGATTTAATGAGAGAAAGATAACAAAGCAAACAAATGCAAAAATAGTATGTGACTTAGAAAAAATAAAAGATATACGTGGAAAAGATGTTTCAGGGTATGAAATACACAATGGAATAAGTAAAATTGGAAAAAATACAATTCCATTTATAAAGGATGCAGATGAAAATATACTTGGAGTTTGTGATGAAAGTGGATTAGTTTCTGGAACATATCTTCATGGAATATTTGATTCAGAAGAATTTTTAAAAGCATTTATTAACTCCTTAAGAGAAAATAGCAATATTCATAGTGATGATTATGAGGCTTGTGATAATATTATAATTGATAAAAAAGATAAAGAATATGACAGACTCGCTCAAGTTTTTAAAGATAATATCGATATAAATAAATTGAGAAAGATAATAGGGATATAAGGGAGTGATGTTTATGCTAACAGCTACCGAGGAAAGAAATCTTGAATATATAGAACAAAGAGCTAGGCATAATATAAGGGGAAAGAACTTTTTTACCACAACTGATGTATTAGAAGAAGCTTTTTGGATGAGCAAAGACAAAGCATATGAAGTATTAAAAAATATTTTAGGTAGAAAAACAATAAGAAATTCTCCAGATGCAATAGTTGATGAATATATTGACATGTTAAAAAAAGGGTATGCATCAATAGAAGAGCAGATAGACATTTTTGGTGGCGATAAAGCTTCTAGAGTAGAATCGACAGCAAGAATAAGATTTAAAAAATTTGCAGGTGGCACTTTTATAGATGCACTAAGAGAGGTCTATAATGTTGAAGAAGATGAGATTATGCCTCTTATAGGAAGATATTTAGGAAGCTTAGAATCACAAGTTTTTTCATATACAATAGACCAAGAATCATTTCAGAGATATCTTGAATCTAATGTTGAGGAATTAGATGCTCAGTTTAAAAGATTTATGGATTAGTTAAATTAAATATTATTTATTACTTCATAACAAAAGAGAGAGGAATATGAGTTTTTCCTCTCTCTTTTGTTATGAAGTAATAAATTCTTTATTTAATGTTAAAGCAAGAGTATAAGCGGAGTCGTAGTCAAATATATTAAGACATTCTTTAATTTTACTTAAAAGTTCTATTTGAATTTTTTTGAAATTATATCTTGATAATTCATCCAAACATTTAAAAGATTCATCTAAATCAAAATCATCAATAGAATTTATAAGAGACTTTATTAAATTTAATACTTTGGTTTTATTAAATTTCTTTAAAACATTTAAATGTGGAATCTTTGAAGGAATGATAAAAGGTCTAATATTGCTTAAAAAAGCTTCATATTTCATAATAATATTCTCGTGATTTTTTATTACAAATTCTAAGTTACCGTTTAAGGCTTCTTCCTCATGTTGGCTTGCTAAATCAGATAAATTATAATCTCCAATAATGGCACAGACTGATTTTAAAGAGTGTACCTCAATCATATAATTTTTTATATCTCTATTCAAAGCATATTTTTTAATAAGTGAACATCTATTTATGCCATCATCATAAGCTACAGTTAAAAGTGACAAATATTTATTAATATCATTTTCGAAGTAAATCAAAGCGTTTTTTAAATCAATATTAGGAATATTTAGGTCATAAGATTTAGTTATTTCTTTATTAAATATATTACAATCTTCTATAACATTTCTAGGAAGATAAGTCTTTAACACACAGCTTAAAATCTTATTGTTAATTGGTTTCTTTATAAAATCATTAAAGCCATTTTTAATATAATTTGAAAGTATATTTGGAGAATCATTACAAGTTAGGGCTATAAGTGTTAAGTTTTTATAATAGTCATCAGGAATGTTTCTAATATTATTGGCTGTTGATATTCCGTCTATATCAGGCATTATATGATCTATAAAAATTATATCAAATTTTTCTTTCTTAATAAGTTCTAAACATTCAAAACCATTTTTTGCAATTGAAATATTCATTTTATATTTCTGAAAAAGTTCTTTTTCAAAATTCAGTGTAACCATATTATCATCAACTATTAAAACCTTTGCTTTTGGGGCAATAAAATTATACATTATATTTTGCCTCCTATTCTTGAGTATATATTTTATATACTTGCTCAAATTTAGGATGTATACTTTTAAAAACTCCAACAATATTAGGGTCAAAATGAGTACCACTTGATTCTATAATTATTTCTGTAGCTTTAGAATGAGAAAGAGCTTGTTTATAAGGACGTTTAGAAGTTAAAGCATCATATACATCAGCAATAGCCATAATCCTTGCAGATAAAGGGATGTTTGTACCAGAGAGCCCATATGGATATCCGGTGCCATTCCATTTCTCATGATGTGAAAGTGCCATATCTTTTGCTATGTATAGGAAGCTTTCCCCATCAGTAGCATCAATAAGCTTTTGAAGAGCTCTTCCACCTAAGATGGTATGCTGCTTCATATATTCACGCTCATTATCATCAAATGTGCCATTTTTCAATAATATATTATCTGAAATTCCTATTTTACCGATATCATGAAGAGGAGCAGATCTAATCATATTATTAATATATTCATCAGTCAAAATATCTGTATATAATTTATTCATGCAGACTGCTTCTACTAAAATCTGTAGATATTTTGCAGTTCTATTTATATGACCGCCAGTTTCTCCGTCTCTGCATTCAACAAGTTCAGCAAGTCCTATAACCATAGTATCCTGTAGATTTTCAATGGTAGCCGTCTTTTCTGAGACTAATGATTCAAGTTCATTTCTATAGCTTGCAAGTTCTAATTGAGTATTAATTCTGCTTATCATAATTTCAGGGATAAAAGGCTTGAATATAAAATCAACAGCTCCTAGTTTCAGAGCTTTAAGTTCACTCTTAACATCATTTTGGACAGTCAGAAAGATTACAGGAACATTTTTGAATTTATCTATAGATTTAATTGTACCAAATACTTCGAATCCATCAACTCTAGGCATATTAATATCTAGTAATATTAAATCAGGAGTATGTGTTAGTAAAAATTTCATAGTTTGTACAGCTGACGTTAATAGTGTCACTTTAAAATGCGGTTTTAAGGATTGTTCAACAAATTTAAGATTTGTAATATCATCATCTACTACTAATATATGTTTCATAATTATTCCCCCCACAGTATACCATAATCATATAAATAAAAATTCGTCATAGCCAGAGGATATGACGAATTTGTTCTAGTGTTAAAATACATTTTATTTAAATTCATACCCTTAATATTATTTTAACAAAAAAAATATACTAAGTAAAAATATTTATACAAATAAGGAATTATTTTGTAAATGATGGTTATAAAATTCTTAAAAAGGCTAAAATGATTAATAATACTCCAGAAAGCCATGAAAGCTCAAAGTGAACTTTATCAGCAAATTTTTTACCAATAAAAACACCAGCTGAAATTGATAAAAAGCCAATGACGATACAAAGGATTAATACTTCAATATAGTTAATGTTGCATAAACTAGAACTAAATCCAACAGCAATGCTGTCTAGTGATAAAGCAAGTGCCAAGTAAAATGCTTCTTTTGGACTTAATGATTTAGATTTATCAAAATCTGCTTTAACTTCATCAGTATAAACTTTTAAAACAAAATTAAAATCGAATAATTTAAATTTTAAAGGCTGATCAAGTAATAGATTTTTAGAGATATATGACTTAAAAACATATTCAAATATCCTATAAAAACCTAATATTACAAGCAAAGTAAAGCCTAGTAAGCTTGGAATTTTATCAGGTAAAAAGTTTTTAACAATCGATCCTAAAAACAACGAAAAAGCCAAAGTTCCAGTGCAGACTAAATTTATTATTATTGTTGAAAGCTTTGGTATATGAATTTTTGAAGTACCATATGCTACGCTTGCAACAAATGAATCAATACATAAAGAACAAACTAATACTAACGATTCAAGCATAAAATTTACCTCAGACATTTTTATTTACAAACATAATATGATGAAAAGATGGCATTAGTTACAAAAAACCACTTTTACAATATGTTTATTTTATTGAATAAACATAGATTTCAAATTATAATAAAGTTAGTGTGATAAATTAAGAAAAGATCATAATAGAATATATAGTATAGCATTAGGAGGAAATATATGTACAAACTAATAGCATTAGATATGGATGGAACGCTTTTAACTAGTGAGAAGAAAATCGCTGAAAGTACTAAAATAGCTTTAGAGAAAGCAGAAGAAAAAGGCGTAAAAGTAGTTCTAGCATCAGGCAGACCAATAGATGGAATAACAAGATATTTAGAAGAGCTTAACTTATTAAAGAAAGATGATTATGTACTTAGCTATAATGGTGGAATAGTTCAAAATACACACACTAAAGAGATTGTATCAAAAGCAGTATTAAAAGGATCAGATTTAAAATTATTATATGATATAAGTAAGAAATTAAATGTAAATATACATGCATTTTCTGCCACAGAAGGTTTAATTACACCTAAAATTAGTAAGTATACTCAATATGAAGCTGATATGAATGGAATTGAAATCACAATAAAAGATTTTAATAAAATTGATGATAATGAGGAAATAATAAAAGTTATGATGATTGATCCGGCAGAAATACTGGATCCTGCTATAGAAAAGCTACCAAAAGATCTTTACGAAAAATATAGTGTATTCAAAAGTGCAGAGTTTTTCTTAGAATTTACAAATAAAGAAGTAGATAAGGGACTAGGTCTTAAAAAATTAGGAGAATATCTTGGAATAGCTAAGGATGAAATGATTGCATGCGGAGATGCAGGTAATGACTTATCTATGGTTAAGTACGCTGGAATGGGAGTAGCAATGGGGAATGCAACTAATGATGTTAAAGAAATTGCTAATTACATAACATTATCAAATGATGAAGATGGAATAGCGAAAGTAATAGAAAAATTCATATTATAAAGTAAATAAAAAAACTTCTCGTAGAAATGGTTTTGTGTTCAGTTTCTACGAGAAGTTTTTTACTTAGCACCAAATAATCTGGCTATAAGGCTTGGACTTTTTTGAGATGCGATTTCATGTTCAATTGTATAAGCTTTTTCAACCACATTTTCAAACTTTTTAATCCTATAGATTACTTGATCACTTAATTCTATGGATTTTGATTCAATATTGTTAGATAAATCAGATAAGTTTTCTTCCATTCTTGAACTCTCATATTCAAGTTTATCTGTTATTAAATCTTGAACTTTAGAAACCATATCGTCATTCATTGTTTGAGAATTTTTAGTGTGTTCAGATAATTCAGTACATATGTAATCTTTTATATCTTTAGTTAAATTCTCTTTCATTTGATCTATGTAATTAAATAATTCAGATTTCAATTTTGAAATTTCATCAATTTGTGATTGAGAAATCAATGAAATTAAATCAGAAACAGATAATGTGTTTGTCTCCCTAGATATATCATTATCATCTAGTGGAAGTTCTTCACAATATGATTGAATTTCCTTAATTGTTAAACCTTTATTTTTTAAGCGAATAAGAAATTCTAATTTATCTATATCTTTATCAGTATAAATAAGTTCTTTATTTGAAACCTGAATTTTTAATAAATTATCAAAAATGTTGGTATAGTATCTTATTTTGCTATCACTTTCCCCTAATAATGCAGCAACTTGGTTAATCGAGTAAGATAATATGCCACTTCTTTTTTTTTCTTGAAGAGTTACTGTATCATTATTTTGTATACTAATGTACTGAGTCTTATTTTCCATATTAGTTTTACACCATCCTTAAATATCTATAAAATAGAATTACATATTGACGTGGAAGTATGTGGGATATATTATAGAATTATAATATCACAAAAGTGTATAATATGAAATGATTTAAATATAAAAATTTAGACTTTATAAAGTATATTTTTGAAATTATTACCAGTGGAGGTTGTATTATGGAAAAGAGCAAAATGCTGTTTGTAGCATTAGGACAAGGTGCAGGAAATGTAGTTGATGGATTATTAAGCAAAGACAAAAGGTATAAAGGGTTATTCTTAAATAGTAGTTTATTTGACATTAAGCCTTTAAAAAATGCATATATCGATAAAAATGTATATTTATATCCTGGAATGGATGGATCAGGTAGAGATAGAGCTAAATCTGAGGAAATGATAAGAGATAATGCAAATGCAATAGGAGCTTTACTTAGAAAATATCCTCAAACTGAAACTATGGTTGTATTTACAACAATGGGAGGAGGGACAGGCTCAGGAGCAATAAAAACTTTTATACAAATAGCTAAAGCTTCAATACCAAATACAAAAATAAATATTGTAGCAATACTTCCGAGTCTTCATGAAGATGAACTATCATTTAAAAACACTATTGAATGTTGGAATGATATAAATAGTATGATGGATGTAATCAGTGATGTAAAATTTGTTGATAATAATAAAAGGAATACATATAAAGAAATTAACAATGAATTAATTGAAAGCTTAGATTTAACCTATAACATTATAGGAATTCATCCAGATGGAAACATAGATAATAAAGATTCATTTAGAATAAATACAGCTGAAGGTACTGGAATAGTCTTAAAGCTTTATGACAGCTTAAAGGATGAAAAGACAGCAATTGATTTGGCTATAAAAAATAGTGTATTTGTACAGCCTGATATATACGATTGTGATTATTTGGGAATTAATTTAAAAGAGGGCGGATATAATCCAAATGAAATTGCTAAATGTTTCGAAGTTTATAAAAGTACATATGTAACTTACAATGATAAATTTAATACAGTTGTACTTGGAGGATGTGAGACACCTATAGAAGCAATTAAGTTAATAAAGATGTCATTAGATGAAAAGAACAAAAGAAAATCCCAAAGAAAAAGAAAAAGAAGTGTAATGATAGATATTGATGAAAATGTTAGTTTGGATGTTGTAAAAGAAGATAATAAAGAAATAGATATATTTAGTGACTCTATTTCAGATATACTAGATATATAAATTTATTAAGGTGGCGTTTATTTATAATTATCTAAGTAGCTTGGAATAATATGAGACACTTACGAAGATATAATATAAAAAATAATAGAAAAATTCATATTATAAATTAATACGAGCTTCTAGTAGAAATTGGTTTACATATATTTTCTACTAGAAGCTCTTTGTTTAAAAAATAACTAATTATTGATAACTAATTAATTTTTGTGTATATAAAAATAAATTTTTATATGATAAAATGGCGATTTTAAGTGAGCTGGTGATAATAACAATGAAGAATTAGATATATTGAATGTTAAAAAAATAGCAAAATATAAATAATAATCATTGATAATTAATAATTATTATTCTATAATAATTATAAAGATTAAAAGAAATAATATGTTAATATTTCAAATTTTTAATATGAGAGTATAGAAATTGTCTGTAAATGTATAATAAATAATATAAATAAAAGTCAGACAATTCAAGGAGGAAAATAAATGAAAATTATTGTAGTTGGATGTACACATGCAGGAACTGCTGCTGTAGTAAATTTAAAAGAAGAACATAAGGATGCTGAGATAGTAGTCTATGAAAAAAATGATAATGTATCTTTCTTATCATGTGGTATAGCATTAAGTATTGGTGGAGTAGTAACAGAAACAGAAAAGTTATTTTATAATTCTCCAAGCAATCTAGAATCTATGGGAATAGCTATGAAGATGGGATTTGAAGTTTTAGATATTGATTTTGATAATAAGAAAATAAAAGTAAAAAATTTATCTGAAGATAAGGTTATAGAAGATAACTATGATAAATTAGTATTAACATTAGGATCTTGGCCAATTGTTCCTAGACTTGAAGGCATAAATTTAGATAATATTTTATTATGTAAAAATTATGATCATGCAAAAGTGATTCAAGAAAAAGAAAAAAGTGCTAAAAATATAGTTGTAATAGGTGCTGGATATATAGGAGTAGAGCTTGCAGAAGCATTTGAAGTTCAAGGCAAAAATGTTACGCTAATTGATGCAGAAGATAGAATTATGGCAAAATATTTAGATCCTGAGTTAACTAATGTAGCTGAAGAAGAATTCAGAAAACATGGAGTAAAACTTGCTTTAGGCGAGATGGTTCAAAGATTTGAAGGGGAAAATAATAAAGTTACAAAAGTAATAACAGAAAAGAATAGTTACGAAGCTGATTTAGTTATATTATGCATAGGATTTGCACCTAATACTAAAATTATAAAGGATAAGCTTGATACATTAAAAAATGGTGCAATAATTATAGATGAATACATGAGAACAAGCAAAGAAGATGTATTTGCAGCAGGTGACTGTTGTTCTGTAATATATAATCCTGTAGGTGATGTAAGATATATTCCTCTTGCTACTAATGCAGTAAGAATGGGAACTCTTGTAGCGAAAAATATAGAGAAACCAACACTTAAATATATAGGTACTCAAGGTACATCAGGAATTAAGATATATGAAAAATGCATAGCATCAACAGGACTTACTGAAGAAATGGCAAGAAAGACTACAGATTATAATGTTGAAGCTGTAAGTATAGTTGATAACTACAGACCAGAATTTATGCCTACATATGATGAAGCTACTGTAAAGATTGTTTACGATAGAGATTCACGAAGAATTATAGGAGGGCAGATACTTTCTAATCTAGATCTAACTCAATTTATGAATACACTATCAGTAGTAATTCAAAATAATATGACTGTGGAGGAACTTGCTATGACAGATTTCTTCTTCCAGCCACATTTCAATAAACCATGGAGCTTATTAAATTTAGTAGCACTAGAAGCAATAAAATAGTTTAAGATAAAAATCTCTCAGTTAGAATACTAATATTATTGAGAGATTTTTTTATTTTCCCTTTTATATGATATGGCATCCTAAAAGCGAAATATAAACAAAATATAAATAAAATATAAACTTAAAGTAATAGTTAACGACAATTATTTTATAATATAATTTTATAGACTTTGTAGACAATAAAAGTTAGTTTAGATTAGTAGAAATTATGTATAGCCATACAAAAGAAAATTGAACAAGGATGTTAAAGGGGGAAAATAAATGAGGCTGATCCCTATTGATAGAGTACGGCCCAATACAGTTTTGGGGAAAACTGTATATGACTGGGGTGGAAAAGTATTATTAAGAGCTGGTGTAGTGCTAAAACAAAATACTATAAATAAGATAAGAGAAATTGGTATAAGTTCAATTTACATAGTAGATAAATACAGCCGAGAAGAAATTGAGGATGTAATAAAACCAGAGATAAGACAAAAAACCATAACCTTAGTTAAGGAAGCTTTTTCAACAATCCAGAGATTAGAGCCTGAAAATAAAATTAAAAATGAAGAAAATGATTATACATGGCAAGAAGAAAGTTATTTTTATAATATTGGAAAAATGGTAGAAGATATTATGACGGACATATTAAGAAAAGAAGAACTAGTTCTTGCATTAGTAGATATAAGAAGCAATAATGACTATATCTATGCTCATTCGGTTAATGTTGCAGTTATTTCTCTTATGATTGGTATAGCATTCAAATTGCCTAAAAAAAGATTAGAAGCGCTTTGTATAGGTGCATTACTACATGATATTGGTAAAGCATATTTGCCAAAAGAAATAATAAATAAAAAGGGAAAGCTTACAGAAACTGAGCAAAATATAATGAATGCCCACCCAAGGCTTGGATATAAATATTTATCAAGTACATATAATGTCAGTGCATTAAGTAAAATAATAGTTCTTCAGCATCATGAAAATGTTGATGGAACTGGATATCCAGATTGCCTTAAAAGAGATAAAATTATGGATTTAAGCGCTATTGTTAGTATTGCAAATGTTTATGATAATTTATCAACTAATACAAATGGAAGAGAAGCAATGTTTCCAAGTGATATTTTAGAATATTTAATGAGTAATGCAGGAAGAAAGTTTGATTATAATATGGTGAATGTGTTTTGTAGAATTGTAATACCATTTCCAAGGGGAACCCTTGTAGAACTCAGTACAGGGGAAATAGCTGTTGTTGAAAAAACAATACCTAACTTCCCATTAAGGCCAATAGTAAAGATAATTAATAGTAAAAGATCCAGCAGAGAAAATATGATAATAGATTTAATTAAAGAACTGTCTATAATTATTGTAAAAATAGTATATGACATAGATTTTTAGAAAATCTATGTCATATTTTTTAGTCAAATACTATACATGTAGGTGATGGAGCAGTAAATGAATTTAACAATGCTAAATCTCCATTAGATTGATTTATAGAAAAAACAGATAAATTATTTGATTTTTCATTCGCACAAATTATATATTTACCAGATGGGTCAATTCTAAAATCTCTTGGAGAATCTCCACCACAATCAAAACTATTTATATATTTTAATAATCCAGTATTAGAATCAATATAGAATAAATTCAAAGAGTTATTCCCTCTATCTGATGTATATAAAAATTTATCATTATTATGAATATGAATGGCAGCTCCTGATTTGTTACCCTCATAATCTTCAGAAAGGTTACTTATTGTTTGAATATTTTCTAAGATTATATCTGAATCTGAATTGTATTTAAATGCAAAGACTTCAGAAGTTAACTCACTCAATACATAATAAAATGGTTTAGATTTGCAATAAGTTATATGTCTTGGACCAGTTCCGCCAGGAAAAGAAATATTAAGATCATTTCTTTGAATTAATTTATTATTTTGAATTTCAGATATTATTAGCTTATCAATTCCAAGGTCCACAGAAATAATATATTTATTATCATTTGTCATAATAGAACAATGTATATGTGGTTTTTCTTGTCTTTCAGGATTTATACTTGAGCCACTATGCTTATCAATAAAAGGATAATTAAGGATAATGCCGCATAATGTGTTATATACAATCATTTTATTTTCGTGATAATTAGAAGACAAAAGTAAAGAGTTGCTAGAATCGATACTTACATGACAAGGTTGCTTGTCTTCTGAAAGATTGTAATTAATTAAGTGTAGATTATTAGTTTCCTTATAATATTTAAATGATGCTACCCCACATTTTTTATTAATCTTGCATGAAGAATATATTATATGATTTTCTTTATCTAAACATAGATAAGTAGGATTATCAATCTTATATGCTAAATGCAACTCTTCAATTTCCCCAGAGTCAGTATTTAAGTTAAATCTATAGATTCCTTCACTTTCGTTATCTGTATAACTTCCAATGAATCCTGCTATTATATTTTTATGTAATAACATTTGATATGCCCCCTTTTTGATTCATATATAATATAAAAAGTATACCATAAATAGTTTTACGAGAAATATATGGCGTATAGCTGTTTAATAGAAAAATATTTATTTAATTAAATGATTAATAAAAAAACAATTAATTCATAGATATATAGGTGCAAAAATATTGAATTATAATAATACTTTGAAAAAAATTTATGAATAAATATAAATAAGATGTGTATACAAATTATTGTGGACTTCAAATTTCTAATTTAATTGTTATTTCTTTTGAAAGTTGATAAAAGATATGTATCTGTGATAATATTTACTTAATAGGTTTAAAGATAAAGAATTGTAAAAAAATATAGCAATAAGCATACTAGGGGGGATATAAATGCCAATAAAAATTCCTAAAGAATTACCAGCATTTAAAGTTTTGTCAGATGAAAATATATTTATAATGAATGATGAAAGAGCTATGTCACAAGACATAAGACCTTTAAAAATAGTTATTCTTAATTTAATGCCTAAAAAAATAGTTACAGAAAATCAACTTTTAAGATATCTATCAAATACACCTCTGCAGGTTGAAATAAGTTTAATTCAGCCTAAAACATATACATGCAAAAACACTCCAGAGGAGCATCTTAAGAAATTTTATGGATATTTTGATGATATAAAGCATGAAAAATTTGATGGATTAATCATAACTGGAGCTCCAGTTGAAACAATGGAGTTTGAAGATGTAGCATATTGGGACGAGCTTTCGGAAATTATGAAGTGGAGTGAAAAGAACGTATTTTCAACATTGCACATTTGTTGGGCATCACAAGCAGGGCTATATTATCATTTCAATGTTCCTAAATATGATTTGAAAGAAAAAATGTTTGGAATATTTTCACATAATGTTATAGATGAAAAAGCAGACTTAACAAGAGGATTAAGTGATATCTTTTATGCACCACATTCTAGACATACAGAAGTCAGAAGAGAAGATATAGATAAAGTTAAAGAACTTGAAATATTATCAGAATCTGATGAAGCAGGAGTGTTTATTGTATCTACAAAGGATAGAAGAAAAGTATTTATAACTGGTCATCTTGAATATGATAGGGGAACACTAAAAGAAGAATATGTACGTGATAAGGAAAAAGGTATGGAGATACAGATACCTAAAAATTATTTTAGAAATGATGATCCAAATAGTATGCCACTACAAACATGGAGGGGCAGTGCGAATATCGTTTTTGGTAACTGGCTAAATTACTGTGTATACCAAAATACACCATATAATCTTAATGATTTATAATTTAAATATATTGTGTAGAATCAGAATTTAGTGGGAAATAACCGAAATTTAATATATGATATGCTCGATTGTAGGGAAATTTCAGCTAAAAATTCTAATGGCAGAGGCTGCACCCAAAAATGTTTGCTCCAAAAAGCAAGTTTTTGGACAAACAATTTTGGAACAGCCTCTGCCAAAGAATTTAAAAGCTGAAATTTCCAATACAATACTACGCATATTCATATATTGAATTTCTTTGTTTTTCTCTAAAATCAGAGATACAATGCCAATTTTAATTATAATTTATGTTTTTAGTAATATTCCATGCCTAAAATATAGTTTTCCATAAATTGTATTGATTTCGGTTGTTATTCACTAAATTCTGATTCTACACAATATATTTATATTGTTTCAAAATTATTTACAAATTACTTATTGATATAATATATTAAAAAGTATATAGTGAATTTGAACATAATAATTGAAATATATGAATATAGCTTAGATAAATTAGAAATAGGATTTGGAGGTATTTTTGAGATGAATTGGTTAAGAAAATTTATGTATGGAAGATATGGAGTAGATGAATTATCTATAGCTTTATTAATAATATCTTTAGTGTTAATGCTAATAGGAGGATTTTCTTCAAAATTATTTATATTAAGGTTAATATCAGATGTGTTTATAGTTTTATATATGTTTAGAATATTTTCAAAAAATATATATAAGAGACAGCAGGAGTATTATAAATATTTAAATGTAAAAAATAAGATAGTTGCATTTGTTAAAGGAAAATCTAATAGAGCAAAAGAGTTAAAAACATATAAATATTTTAAATGTCCAAATTGTAAACAAAAATTACGTGTGCCAAGAGGAAATGGAAAGATAACAATAACTTGCTCTAAATGCAAGACGCAATTTAAGGGAAAGTGTTAAAGGCCATATATAATTAGAGATTTATAGAGTCATTAATTAAAAGTATAAATTATTTTAAAATAGAAAAAAGACTGAAACATTATCAAAATATTGTTTCAGTCTTTTTTGAAATCTATAATTCATCTATAAAAATAACCATATTAAAGTTACTGCTGAAATTATTTGTAGTAGACCTACAAATAATCCATAAAGAGATACAGCTTTCCCTTGCTTAATTAAATCTTTAACATTTACCCTTAGTCCAATTGCTGCTAAAGCGAATATCTCAAGTTTATTACTTGCTGCCTTACAAAGCAAAGAAACATCATTTGAAATGAATCCCATAGAAAATAAAGCACATGTTATAAAGAATCCTATAACATACCAAGGAACATTTATTTTTCCTTTCTTTACATCCTGTACTTCTTCTTCAACTATCTCTTCATTGGTTTTGTGTTTTATATGACCAAATATCAGTACAACCACTACTAATAATATAACTCTTACTATTTTAAATATTGTAGAAAGATCTTTTACACTTTCATTTACCATGGCACCACTTGCCACAACTTGACCTACAGATTGTAATGTACCACCTATTAATGCTGATGTTGGCATCAATGAATGTTTATATAAGAATTGAGCAATTATAGGGAGTAAAAACATTAAGAATATTCCTGTTACATTAACTATAGTAATTGCAATTCCTTTTTCTTTATCATCTGCATCTATAACTGGTGCGGTTGCTGCTATAGCAGATGATCCACAAACTGCGTTGCCACTAGCCATCATAAATCTAAAATTTTGTCCAAATCCAAGCTTTTTTCCTATATATAAAGCCCCAACTATTGTTATAGTCATTTGAACAATTATAAATAATATTCCACCAGCTCCTAATTCCATTAAAGTGGAGATACTCAATGTTGCTCCTAATAGAACTATAGAATATGATAAAAGATCAGTTTCTGAAAATTTGTATCCTTTTTGGAAAATATCTTGACTTAAAAATAAATTTCCAACAAGCATACCTAAAAATATTGATATAGTTGCTGCGCCTAATTTAGGAACAAATCTAGATAAAAAAATACTTAATAGTCCAATGCATACTGATACTAAAAGTCCAGGCAGTATTTCTTTTATATTCTTCATTATTTAATTCATCCTTCCTTTATAATTATAATGCATGAACTTATTATTCCTCTTTTTTCATTTATAAGTACAATAATGATATAATCATAAGTAAAATAAATATTAAAAATGATAATCTTATTAGATATTTCTCATATATCACTCCAAAGAATATTACAATTTCAAAAGCTGTTCAGGTTTTTATTGAAGAACTAAATAATTATTATAAAGAAACTTTTAAATAATTCGATTATAAACTTATAAAAGAAACAATTTTTATTTGGGAAAGTTTAGACTAAAACAGTTTGGGAGGGTGACAACAAATGAGCAAGAAAGGCAAGAGAATCTTATCACTATTTGTATTCTTTGCGACTATAATTTCATTTTTGCCTATTAATTTAGCAATTAATGAAGAAAAGGCAAATGCAGCAGTTCAATATAAAGATGTGACTGTTGTTGGGCAGACTACTCAAGGGAGAGAAGTACAGTCTATATCAAAAGGTGACAAAGAATTTGAATTAAAACAAGGTATGCCTTATGTATGGGTAGCAGTGGAAAAATCTAAATATAATGGTGTAAGTGACAGTGAATTACTAACTAAAATGAGTGCTGGAGAAACTGCAGTTACAGATCAACAATTAATACTTACAGCAATAAACGGTGTTGATGTATCTGGAGCATCTAGTTACGAGATGCTTAACTCAAAATTAAAAGACAAATTAGGATGTGAATTGCATGTAGATGGAGATGCTAGTGTTGTGGATGCAGCTAAAGCACGATTTGGATCGCATACTATGACTATTGGTGGAAAACAATACATAGGTATAAGTATTGCAGGTTTACCTTATGGTGTTAACTCAGTTTCATATAAAATCAAAGAAACAAGTGTAACTAAAGTAAAGTTAGAAGATGGAACTGAAAAATTAGAAGCACCAAAAACAGAAACTTATCCAAGTGGTAAAAGTGAAACAATTACTATTTATCATGCTACACAAATAATAAGTAGTACAATACAAGATATTGATATAATAAGTTGGATTGGAGAAAATGAGCAGGATTTTAATAATTCTGACCAAACAAATAATGTAAAGCCCTTCAAATATAATGATAAAGCTGAAAAAGTTGAAGGATATCCATTAAAATATATATTTAATATTCCTGACTCAACAAGAACATTAAAATATATAATTAATTTTAATGGAAATGTTAGTGGAAATGCCGAATTATTACTTAATGGAAATGAAATTACATCACAAACACAAGGTAATCAAGTCTCAGGATATTTAGAGAGTCAATTTGATAAAGCAATACTTATAATAAGATTTCAAAATAGTATAGGTGGAGATGGAAATAATTTGGTTAAATCTTATGCTATGGAAATTAACTACAACCAATTAAATGTGGATAATGATTATACATTAAGAGATGCAGGTTTAACTAAATATGAATATGCAGATGAAAAAGATGTCATAGCATATGTAGAAAAAGAATTTACACGAGATCCAAATGAAAGTGATTTAACTTATGTTGGTAACATTCATATTGATCCTAGAGCTAAAAAGATTTCTATAGATCCAAAACTTGGAGTGACTGAAGGAACAATAGCTTTTAAATATAAAGATGAAGATACAGTAATGAAGGATGGGAAACTGTTTGTAGACTTTAATGGATTGAATAAAGTAATTACAATAGAAGGATTTAAAGCTCAGAATGGTGCTATAACAGATTATAGCAAGGTTTTAGTAAGATATAGATTCAATGTTATAACTGATGGTAATGGTGATGAAAATCCAATTAAATTAGATTTTGGAGACTCAGCATATTTAACTCAACCTGGAAGAGAAACTAAAATAGATTTTAATGAAGATAGATATACTTATGATATGTATTCTAAGGATAGAGTAGACGTTACATTAACATCACCACAAACAACTAAGAATGAGTATATAAGAGTTTGGTTTGGCAAAACTACTTCAAGCTCTCAATTAGTAGAAGCTAAAGAATCAATAAAAAATAATGAAAATACTACCCCTGGAAGCAAAAAAAGTAATTCATTATCTAATATAGATGTAGCTGATTATCAAAAAATGGTTGTACAGTCATACTATGATAAGATTGAATATGAAAAAGATGAAAATGGCAATGACACAACAGTAGTTAAAAGTATTACCCCATATAAATTAGGACATGAGTATGTATTTTATATTCAAAAGAATATAGATGACTCTGACAATAATGAGGAAATATCAAGCGATGCATCATTAAAAGATTTAGAAGTTGAAAGTGGAAAGTTAGTAGATTCAGATGGAAATAAAGGTTTTTCTAGTGATAAGTATGCATATACAGTAACTGTACCTAAGAAAAATGAATCAACAGAAATTACAGCAGTTACTAATGCTAAAGTACAAGAAATAACAGCTACTATTAGTGAAACTGGTGATTCTTATGATATGGCCAGTGGCTAGGCTCTTACCATCACCTTAACTGGTTCTGCAAAGACACCC
>ERZ781272.349-NODE-349-length-38654-cov-45.025493_pt1 | contig 38654 bp, 32 predicted proteins | sample MGYA00375850_ERZ781272 | MGnify/ENA primary metagenome ERZ781272 (study PRJEB29790, sample SAMN06051246) | human gut metagenome | host: Homo sapiens | place: USA: Cincinnati, Ohio | collected 2013-06-21 | study: EMG produced TPA metagenomics assembly of the Gut...
AGTGTAGCACAGCCCTTGGAGAGGGGCTCTAATAACTACTACTCTATAATACAAGAGTACCTATACATCTTAAAATGACGCTGACAATCAAAGAAGCTGCCGAATATAGCAATATTGGAATAAATAAAATTGATACAATGCTAAAACAGCCGAATTGCCCGTTTGTTCTATTTGTTGGCACCCGGAAACTGGTAAAACGACGGGAATTTGAAGAATTTATCCGCAGAGAGATTATTATTTAATGCCCCAGACCGCAAACTGCGGAAGAATTGTCGGTTATGATTGAACAAACGGAGTCTTTGTGCTATACTTTATAGTTGCGTTGGACTCTTTTTTGAGTGAGAAAGGAGTCCGTACATTATGGGGAAAAACCTAAAAGGAAAAGAATGTGGTAAAGGCATTTACCAAAGAAAGGACGGGTTATATCCCGCAAGATATTATGATAAAATGTGTGATGAAGCCGGAATAAAACGCTTTTGTATGCACGCATTACGTCATACTTATGCGACACGCGCGATTGAGCGCGGCATACAACCAAAAGTCTTGCAGCAGCTATTAGGCCATGCGAGTATCAAAACAACAATGGACAGATATGTTTATGTAACAGACGAATCAATGGTAAAAGCTGTTCGCCAATTTGAACAAGCTACGCCAGCCTGATATGAAAAAAGGGCGTAAAAAGGGCGTAGACAAAATTTAGAGAAAGGCAGAAAGCCTTGAAAATCAAGGGTTTCTGGATAGGTATATTAGATTATGAAATTAGGAATTGTGGGCCTGCCGAATGTCGGCAAAAGCACCCTGTTTAATGCCATCACCAACGCGGGCGCGCAATCCGCAAACTATGCGTTCTGCACCATCGAGCCGAATATCGGCGTCGTAGACGTGCCGGACGAGCGGCTCGACAAACTCACAGCGCTTTACGAGCCGGTCAAAACGACGCACGCAACGATCGAATTTGTTGATATCGCGGGCTTGGTTAAGGGGGCGTCCAAGGGCGAGGGCCTCGGCAATAAATTCCTCTCCCATATTCGCGAGGTAGATGCGATCATCCATGTGGTGCGCTGCTTTGAAAACGACGACATCATCCATGTCGAGGGCAGTATCGATCCGGCGCGTGATATCGAAACGATCAATCTGGAGCTGATCTTCTCCGATCTGGAAATGATCGATCGCCGCATCGAGCGGGGCACAAAGGCGATGAAGGGCGACAAGAGCCTTGCCAAAGAAGTGGAATTTTTAAAGCGCGTCAAAGCGGCTCTGGAGGAGGGGAAGCCCGCCCGCAGCGTCGAATGCGATGAAGACGAGCGGGCGATCCTCAGCGAGGTGGCCCTGCTGACCACCAAGCCCGTCATCTACGCATGCAATATGAGCGAGGAGGATTTTGCGAACAATATCGACTCCAACGAGCGCTATAAAGCCGTCTGCACCATCGCCGCCGAAGAGGGCGCGGAGGTGCTGCCCATCTGCGCGGAGCTGGAGGCGGAGATCGCGCCACTTTCTAAGGAGGAAAAGGAACTGTTTCTCTCCGATTTAGGGCTCGAAAAAAGCGGCCTCGACCGCCTCATCCAGCGCTCCTACCACCTGCTCGGCCTCATTTCCTATCTCACCGCCGGCAAGCCGGAGGTGCGTGCATGGACGATCAGGCGCGGCACCAAAGCCCCGCAGGCCGCAGGCAAAATCCACTCGGACTTTGAGCGCGGCTTTATCCGCGCAGAGGTCATCTCCTATGAGGATCTGATTGCCAATGGCTCCATGGCCGCGGCAAAGGAAAAAGGCCTCGTCCGCAGCGAAGGCAAGGATTATGTGATGCAGGACGGCGATGTGGTACTGTTCCGGTTCAATGTGTAAACGCTCTATCTGCAACTTAAAAAATCCCGGAGAAGCACAGTTGTTGCATCTCCGGGATTTTTTATAGCTGATTCCTAAAATCAAAAATATTATTCGATCTTCAGCAGCACATCCGATAAGAAAACATTGTCTCTGATTTCTCTTTGATACAAGCCATCATATCTATTCGCGATGCTGTCTATGATCATCATTCCATATCCACGTGGCCTGTCCGATATATTCTTTGACCTGCAATGTTTTTTCACTTTTCCGGGCGCATGAAAGCAACTGTTTGCCACATGGATGTGCAGAAATTCGTTCTTTTGGCAAACAGCAACATCTGTAAAGCAATCGCCATCCAACTCGGAACACGCTTCTATTGCATTGGACAGAAGGTTCGAAAGCACGCCACACAGATCAACTGGCCGAACTGCAAGCTCCTTCGGTATGTCTGCCTTGACAGTAAATTGGATCCCTTCTTTTTGCGTTTTTTCTGCATTGACACAAAAAACTGCGTTTGCTACCTCGTTTTCACAATATTGAAGCCGGTGCGTCTGTACAAGCCGTTCGTGAACCGCATTGATCAGTTCGTCGGCCTGGTTTTTGGATTCAGACGTGTCTTCTGAGATAAGGCATTGAATCGTCTGGAGCTGATCGTTGAAATCATGGCGAATTATGTTCATTTCACGCACATACTCCTGTGCTTGCAGATAAAATCCATACTCACTTTTCTGCAGATCCTCCACAATATTGAGTCTGGCAGCTAAATATTCCTTCTGCGAAAAGCTATCAAATGATTGGAGAACAATCAAGCTGGAAATCAGCCCCGCCCCGCTCATCAGTAAAAGCATAAACATATGCCGCACGGAGGTGACGACCGGTGCAATTGTCGAAAAAAGCAAAAAAATAAAAGTCGTTTGCAACAGGGGGAAAAAGAAATATAGCAGTGTTGCCTTCTTGAAAACGAAATGATTCCTCATTCTCTTCATAAACAAAACATAAATCGAAATCAATGCGAAAGCAATCACATTGTAAATTGAATAGCCTGCGATCATTGTAACATCCGGGGAAAAAGCCGGTTCTATCTGATAGCCCAAATAATACCGTGCCAAAGCCCACGCCATGATATCCGCAATTTGAAAAAACACCCAACTGCTTATCCAAAGAAACACTTTATAAGTCCACTTGCCTTTATAGAACTTGAAAAGCAAAAACCATTCAACCAGAAGTACGCCGACACCCCGAATCGGCATCAGATTTACTCTCACATAAGGCTGTAGACCCCAAATCAATATATATATCACTGTTCCAACCGTACAGGCAAATAGATAGGCGTATGCCTTGTTGAATTTTGCCTCAAGAAGCTGTGTAAATGTCCACTGTCGGATTGCCATTTGAATCGCACCATACAAAAAAAGCAAAAAAATCCACATCTCGCAATACCCCCTCTAATATAAAACTGTCTGACCATCAGTTTATACGTTTGCCAAGAAATGCATATAGTGCGCTTTTACCACCGCGTGCTTATGGCGCGGTACCGGTATTTTTTCCTCTGTTTTTCGAAGCAGGAATCCATCACTTTCCAATTTATAAACATAATTCAAATTGACGATAAAACTGTTGTGGCATCTGTAGAAGCAGGAGGGCAACTCCTCTACGATGCTGCTTATTTTTTTGTAATAAGCACTCTGAACCCCGTCGAAAAAATGGATGATGATCTGGCGGCCGCTGCTTTCTATGTAGGTAATTTTATCTGGCAGGATACGATGGATTTCTCCACCAGAAGCAAGAGAAAGAGCACTACAGGCCTCCTCCCCAATTGTTGATATTGCTTTATCGAGAGCACGTACCAGTTTCTCCATACTGAGTGGTTTTAAAAGAAAATAGAGAAACGGCGCTTCACAGATCTCCGCAGCTCTCTCAATATAGCCTGTGATAAATATGGTCTTAATCTGATTGTACTTCTGAGCATATTGCTTCGCCAGAGAAATACCGTCGGCATTGTTCTCCAACTGGATATCCAGAATCAGGATATCCAGCGTAGCCCCGAAATGTTCTACCCACGAGGTCAACCCTTTCGCCGAAGAAAATTCGACAATCGAAATCTCATCCGTATTCTCCCGGCTGTCGAAATAGGAACGGACAGCTTTTGTTATCTGATGGACATGGTCGATTTGATCATCGCAAACCGCTATTTTTATCAACTGAAACACCACACAAGTTATACTTCCCTGGTTGATTATAGCAACATCTTATATTAATGTCAAAAATAATAAATGATATGTTGGAATAATAGTTTAATTATATATTATCTGCTGCATAAAATGTGCGAAGTATACCAACGGCCTTGTATATGAGCAGGAGAGCTTATATGATAAATTTGTCATATACGCAAAAGCTCTTCTTATGTGGAAGCGTTGGGAGGAAAACAATTGAGTTCCTATTTGAAACAGATCGATATTCCAAATATCCTTTGGGCTTTTCTTTTCCTCACCCCGTTTGTCTTTGGTCTGTTTTATGAATACGCCGCCTGCGCCTGCGCCGTTTTTATGATTATCCTTCTGCTATATCTGACAGATAGGAGAAAAAGGCTCGCGTTATGGATCAACGCCGCCTCTCTTGCAATGCTGGCCCTGCTCGCGGGGTATCTCATCTCTCCGCTCTGGGCAGTGGACAGCGGCATGGCTTTGCTCGGCTTCTTCAAGTTCCTGCCCGCCGCCCTGTTCTGGATGATCCTGATGCAGCTGGATCCGGAGGAGCGCGGGCGGCTCTTCCTCACCGTTGCCGTTTCCGGCGTGGCGATGACGCTCCTGTCTTTCCCCACGCGCTGGATTCCTGCCCTGAAGCCGTATTTCTACGCTTCCGGCCGGTTGGGCGGCTTTTTTCAGTATTCCAACTCCTTCGCCCTGTTCCTGCTGCTGGGGATCATCATTCTGGCCTTTCAAAAACAGCGGCGCGGCTTATGCCTGGCCGGCATCCTGCTCCTATTGTCCGGGATTTTCGCAACCGGCAGCCGCACGGTCTTTGCCCTGACCGTCCTTGTCTTCCTCTGGCTGTGCCTGACGCGCAAGCGGCTACGCGTGCCGCTGCTGCTTTTGCTCGCCGCCGGGATCGCTGGAGCCATCCTCTTTGTGGATATCACGGGTAATCGGGATACCGTCGGGCGGTTTCTAACCATTTCGCTGGAATCGAGCACCCTGCTCGGCCGCCTGCTCTATTACCGGGATGTACTACCCGTCATCTTGCGCCACCCCTTTGGCCTGGGCTACATGGGCTATTATGATGCCCAGGGCAGCTTCCAAACCGGCGTTTACGTCACAAAATTTGTCCACAACGAGCTGTTACAGTTCGCTGTGGACGTAGGCTGGATTCCCGCATTGCTGTTCGCCTTTTCTCTGCTGCGGCGACTCTTCTCAAAGAAGACGCCCGCCATGCAGCGACTGCTTTTATTCGTCATCTGCGCGCATGCGATGCTGGATTTTGACCTCCAGTTCCTTTCGATCTTTTTTGTCCTTTTCCTTACGATGGATCCAGAGGAAGGGAAAGAGATTGTATGGCAATGGAAAAAAACGAATCGAACCGCAGTTTTTCTACCCGTTGGCGCACTGGCAGCTGTCTGCCTGTATCTGGGTGCTGCCCTATTTGCAGGCTATTGCAAAAATGACGCGCTGGCCGCCCGGCTTTACGCCGGCTATACCCCTTCACAGCTCGTCCTGCTCGCCGGGGCGCAGACGCCGCAGGAGGCACAGGCACGCGCGGATAAAATTTTGAGCCGTAACGAATCTATTGCGCTGGTGTGGGATTGCAAAGCACTGGTCAGCGCAACGCGGGGTGATTTTGAAACGATGGTGCAGTATAAACGGCAGGCACTCGATTGCGCGCCCTATGTGCTGACGGAATACCTCGATTATTTTCAGCTCCTGTGCCGGGCGATGGAGGCCTGCCAAAAGCAGGGGGATGCGTCGCGGGCTGCTTTATATGCAAAAAGGCTTCTGGAAATCCCTGATTTACTGGATGCGGTGAAGGCGCGCACCAGCCCGCTCGCCTGGAAGATCCAGGACAGGCCGGAGCTCGATCTCCCGGAGGAATATGCGGCATACCTGAACAGTCTTCAGAGGTCAGATTTCGGATAACAGAATCATATGGGCACGGCGCGCAGGGAAGGGGGGAACCGTTTACGCCGCCCCTGTGAGATAAATTTAAAATTCAATTGGAGGTTGAAAGCATGAAGAGAAAGAAGAAGTTTCTGGCGCTCGGCTTGGCGGCTGTGATGCTGCTGAGCAGCATTACAATTGCGCTCGCTGTGACAACGGCAGATGACACAAAGCCGAAGGGCTTTGACCTGCCCGCGCCCGTGACCGAGGTTTCCGACAATATCCCGGAATTAGGGGATTGGTTTGTCCTGAAGCACTATACTGCCAGTGAAGATTATCCGAACTCAAACCCGAATATTTTATCCGGGGGGGATGATGGGGTTGCAGCGCTTTACCCCAGCGGGGAACTTTATTATATAAATGAGGCAGATGAGATCAAACTCTCCGACCAGGCAAAGGACTATGCCTATGTTGGAGAGTATGTATACGCCGAGCAGATCAATATTTTAGAGCAGGATGGAACGCTTTGGAATTGGCGTTGGGAGGAAGGCGCTGAGCAGCCTGCGCGAGAGAAAGTGGCGGATAACGTCGCAGACATCTCCGAAAGAACCTTTTTGAAAACAGATGGAACGCTTTGGGAGTGGAGTTGGAAAGAAGGTGAGGAAGGATTTAACTGGCATCAAGAAGATCAGAATATCAAGGCAATCATCGATGACATTATCTATGTAAAAAATGACAATACCACATGGAGCCGTTATAGCAACAAACAGATTGCCGATTTCGGAGCTACAGATGTCGTTGAGGGTTCCGCTCAAGATTCTTATGATGAGGAGAACGATTGGTGGCGATACGCTTACTTTTATTTTGCGGTGGATGAATCCGGAGCCGTGTGGAAAATTCGAGAGAGTGATCCCTCGGACTGCAAAAAGATCGCCGAAGGCTTTGATTGCTGGGAAGGGACTGAGAATCAAATTTACGGATTCCGGACAGCAGATGGGTATTCCTACAATTTCGAAACCAATACCAAAAAGGCCTCCGCGCTGGATGCTGATAAAACCCTTTGGTTGACAGAACAGGATAACCCCTCCCCGATTTTAAATGATGTCGAAGCATATCGGAAGAAGAGAAATGTCGGCTTTAACGAGGATAGCTACACTTATGCCTATGTTATGGTGCGCAGCGACGGTTCCATCTGGGCTTATCACTTCAACGGCGTCGGCATGGATATCCCCGTCATGATCAAAGCGCCGATTGGCGCGGCAAGCTACGTCCTCGGCGACGTGAACCTTGACGGCAAGGTCAACACCTCTGACGCGCGCCTTGCCCTGCGCGGCGCTGCAACGCTTGAAACGCTCACGGACCAGCAGGTACTTGCCGCTGATGTGAACAAAAATGGCAAGGTCGACACCTCCGACGCGCGCAAAATCCTGCGCGTCGCGGCGAATCTCGATCAATTCTAACCGTCTCAATTTTAGAAAGGAAGTTCATCAGAGATGAAATTGAAACTTGTTAAAAAGCTGGCGGCGTTCCTCTGCACCATTCTCGCCCTCACGATGCTCCTGCCCGCAGCCCTCGCCGCGGATGCGCCCGTGACCGTTTCTCTCTCCCCTGTCAGCGGGCAAAAAGGCGAGACCGTCACGGTGGATGTCAAAATCAGCGACAAATCCAATGTCGGCAATGCCAGCATGACGGTCAATTATGACCCCGCAAAGCTCGAATTTGTCTCCGCCAAGGGCGGTGACTTCGGTGGCATGGCCGCCGTCGGCCTTGCCAAAGGCGCGGACGGCAAGGAAATTCCCGGCCAGGTATCCGTCGCCTTCATCATGAGCGACACCCTGCAGAAGGAGGCCGTGATCGCGCAGATCACCTTCAAAATCCTGGACGATTCCGGCAGTATCCCGCTGACGCTGACGATGAAGGAGATTGTGGCCTACACGCCGGACGGCATGGAAACTGACCTGATGGATACCGTCAAGACGGAAAACGCCAGCGTGTCCATCAAAGCGCCTACAACCGCCCCTGCCACGACCAAGCCCACCACAACAGCGCCTGATACGACGAAACCCGCGGCGACACAGCCCGAGGGCACCAAGCCTATGTCAACGCAGCCCGTTACGGAGAAGCCCGCTGAGAGCACCGCGGCGGAAACCGCCGTCAACCCCGGCACGGGCGAGGGCGCGGCGTTTGCCGCCTGCTCTGCACTGGCCGCTGCAGCAGGCGCAGCCGTTGTGCTCACCCGCAGGAAGAAGAGCGCATAACGCAGGCTCGTGCCCGATAGAGCGCGCAATCATTGGTTCATTCCCATTCTCCGGAGGACCTCTGGGGGGAGGCCTCCGCATACACACATCTCATCAAGCGCAGGGCCGCCGGACAGTTTTGTCCGGCGGCCCTGCCGCTCTTTATTCATGGTGACGAAGCGGGGCACAAAACCAACTTCCGCAATGAATGCTTATCAGGAAGTTCGCTGTTGCCTACAAGCCGCGGGCAGCGCTCTATTATTTTTACTCCCCGTCCCTGTCGATCCGTTTCTTCCGATCGCTCCCTGCCTTCAAAAGCCTCTGGAGCCCGTCCCGGTCCCCTTTCTCCAGCGCGTCCCGGTATTCTTCCAGATGCCCGATGATACCGTTGAGCTCATCGAGTAGTGCCTCCCGGTTGCAGAGGAATAATTCCGACCACATTCCCTCATTCAGCCGGGCCACCCGCGTCAGGTCCTTATAGCTGCCCGCGCTGTAGCCATCATGCTTTTCTGCCTCCGGGCTTTTGACGTAGGCATTGGAGACCACATGCGCAAGCTGTGAGGTAAAGGCGATCATCCGATCGTGGTTTTCCGCGGTTGTAACCACAACCTTTTCAAACCCCAGAGAGCGAAAAAACGGTTTAAACGCCTCCGCCTGCCGCGCGCTCCCCGCTTCAGTCGGCACGAGCAGCATGCTCGCGCCCTGAAATAACCCCGCCTGCGCAGCATCATAGCCGGAGAATTCACGCCCCGCCATCGGATGCCCGCCGATAAAAACGATCCCTCGTTGCGCACAGAAGGGCCCCAGCGCCCCACATATGTATCCTTTTACGCCGCATAGGTCGATCACCATACATCCTGGCCTGATCCAATCCGCCTTGGCACGGATAAATTCTACCGTCTGCCCCGGATACAGGGCAACCAGCAGCAAATCAAGCGTCTGAAGCAGGTCATCATTCCCTTCGTAGTCAATCGCCCCCTCCTCCTGCGCTCTGTGCAGCACCTCGCAATCGATCTCATAGCCGATTACGGTATGTTTCGTTTTTGCCTTGACCGCCTTTGCCATAGAGCCGCCGATCAGCCCGAGGCCGACGATCCCGATCCGCATCTGTTCCATACTGTGCCATCCTTTTTCACTTTAAATCGTAAAATTATCAAAAAAATTATACCATATGATTCTACAAAACGCAAGGGCGCCACGCGTTTATCGCATGGCGCCCCGGCAAACCGCATGTTACATTTTGCTTTCATCGTAGTGCGCGCGCATCCCGCCAATGAACTTTGGCCGGGTCCGGGCGCAGAGGACAATCGCCTCTCCAATCCGTTTTGTTTCAATGCGGATGGGAACCGCTACACGCTTGAGGTGCATCCCGATGAGCGTGCCGCCGATATCAAGCCCCGCGTCCGCACACACTTCCTCCACCGCCACGGGATGATCAAATGCGGCGTATGCCGTCGTCGCAAAGGAACCGCCTGCCTTCGGCTGAGGGACGACATTGACCTCCTCATAACCGAATTTCCGCGCAGCCTCCTGCTCGATGATAATGGCGCGGTTGAGATGCTCGCAGCACTGCGCTGCCAGATAAATCCCCCGCTCCTGAAGCACCGGATAAATTCCGGCAAAAACGGCCTGCGCCGTCTCAAGGCTCGAATTCGTCCCGATTTTGCTACCGCAGACCTCGCTCGATGAACAGCCCACGACAAAAAGCTGCCCACTTTCGAGCTTTGCCGCATCCAACACCTGTGTGACTGCCAGCTTTGCCTGTTTTGTAATCTCTTCCAGCATGATTCATCAGACCTCTTCTCAGTTGTTCTATTTTCAATCATTTCAAGCGCCTTCTGCCGCCGGAAGCATTCTGATTCAGGACAATTTCAGACGGCTCTTGAAATTTATCTTATCCAGCGCAAGTGCGACCAGCACAAACAGCACCGCGCTGCCCGCGGCCTGGATCGTATTGGCTGGAAGGCCCGCCGCAGGGACGATCCAGTTGCCCGTGATAATCGCCTCCGCAATATAGTATCCCACACAGGTGATAGGCCATGCGCCCAGCAGGGCAAGCGCATTGCGTTTATTGAGCAGTTTTTCCTTTTTTGAGGTAAAGAGCAGCGCAATGCACGCCTTGATGACCAGCGTAAACGGCGCCCAGATCGGCGCACCGGAGACGATATCGGCAAGGCCTGCGCCCACAGCGGCCGCCGTGCACGCATACGGCGCGGGCAACATGCTGGCGGCGAGATAGATCAATGCATCGCCAAAGTGAAGATATCCGCCGTTGACCCCGATCGGGATATGAAACAAAAATGCAGTCATCACCGTGATCATCGCCGCAAAAAGCGCGCTGAGCACGAGCAGAATCAGCTTATTGGTCTTCGTTTTTCCCGCAGTTTGTGTATTTGACATGGAACAGTCCTCCTCGCTTGTTTCTGTTCCTAACTATACACAAAATCTGTCTTGATGAAAATATACAGAATCCGTAATTTTAATATGGTCAGTTTGCGGTTTGGATTGAATTCCCTTTTAAGGGCAGCAGCTTTTTATAGCGGACCAGAAAAATGGTCAGCGTGGTGCAGGAGGCAATGAAATCCGCGATCGGCTCCGAAAAGTAGATGCCGCTGACGCCGAAAAACCTTGGCAGGATTATCGCCAGGGGAACAAGCAGGATCACCTTCCGGAGCAGGGCAAGGAAAAGGGAAATTTTTGCCTGACCAAGCGCGAGGAAGGTGGACTGGCAGGCAAGCTGCGCGCCGAAGATCCAGATTCCGCCGAGAAATACCGGCATCATGCGAGCCGTCAGGCGAATCAGATCCTGATTGGTGCTGAATAGGCGCGCCAGCGGCTGGGCAAGCAAAATTGCAAGCAGGCAGGCCGATGATGAAAAAATCAGCATAATGGCAAGCAGACGGTGAAATGTTTTACGCACACGAGCGTTGTCGCCCGCACCATAGCAATAGCTCATAATCGGCTGTACGCCCTGCGTAAACCCATTTATTGGCATCACGATCAGTTGGAGCACGCTCATCAGGATCGTCATGCTGCCGACATACAGGTCGCCGCCGTAGGCCTGCAGGCCACTGTTGAGCGTGATGGTGACGAGGCTCTCCGTCGCCTGCATGATAAAGGGCGATACGCCAAGGCCCGCCACACGGCCGATGATCCGCCAGTCAAAACGCAGATACTGCCTGCGCACCGGAATCGCCGTCCGCTTTCCCAGCAGGAAACAGAGGACCCAGAGCGCGGAAACCGCCTGTGAAATGACCGTTGCCAGCGCCGCGCCGCGCACGCCCATGCGAAACATGAAAATAAACAGCGGGTCAAGCACGATATTGAGCACCGCGCCAATCAGGACGGAAAGCATGGCCGTCTTCGCCTTGCCCTGTGCACTGATAAAAGTATTGAGCCCCAGGGCGAGCTGGACAAAAAGCGTGCCCCACAGATAGATGGTCAGATAATCCTGCGCATAGCCGATGACATTTTCGCTCGCGCCGAAGGCAAACAGTAGCGGGCGCTGAAAAATCAGGAAAATGGCTGTCAGCACAACAGAAAGGGAAAGAAGCGATACGATACAGCTGCCCAGGATCCGCTCGGCCCCTTCATGATCCCGCGCGCCCAGACGAATCGAAGCAAGCGGCGCGCCCCCCATGCCGACAAAGGCGCTGAACGCCGAGATCACCATGATGATCGGCAGGGTAACGCCTACACCTGTCAGTGCCAGATCGCCCGATCCTGAAATATTGCCGATATAGATACGGTCAACGATATTATACAATACATTAATCACCTGTGCGGCCACGCCGGGCAGGCCGAGCTGGAACAAAAGCTTTCCCAAAGGCGCGCTCCTCAGCCGCATCTCATTTGCCTGATCTATTCTGATCGCCATCCTTTCCACATACAGCCGGGCATCCCCCGCCCCCCTTTGACCGAAAGGCACTGGACTCCTCCGTAAAACCTTTCCCTCCAGGCAAAGGCAGATGCAGTGCCGCCTATGGGAGCCGCGCACGCAAGCTCTCTATCATTGATCGCACCTTTAGAGCAGGCTCATGTAATCCGTCATGCTCTCTGCTTCTCCTGCACGGAGAAAGATGCGCGGGACGCGCTTGCTGATCCCGCAAATGATCTCATAATTGATCGTATGCGCACGTTCCGCCAGTTCATCAACCGTGATTTCCCCGCCGAATACGGTCACGGTATCCCCCTCCCGTGCAGACGGGACCGCACTTACGTCGAGCATGCACTGGTCCATACAAATACGGCCCACCACTGGCACACGCTGTCCATGCAGCAGCATTTGCGCATTGCCCGACAGGGCGCGCGGATAGCCGTCCGCATAGCCGACCGGGACAGTCGCAAGCCGCATGGCGTGTGGCGTGACAAAAGTGCGCCCATAGCTGACCGGGACGCCCGCCAGCACCTCCTTAATCTGGGAGATGACCGTCTTCATCTCCATCGCCGGATGCAGGGCGAGCGGATTGTGCCAATCAGGAGATGGCATCATCCCATAAAGAATAATACCCGGGCGTACCAGATCGAGATGCATCTCTGGATAATGAATGGTCGCGGCAGAATTGCAGCAGTGGCGCAGCTCAAATACAAGGTTCCTTCGGCACAGCCTGTCGATCATATCGAGGAACAAATCATACTGAAGCCGTGTGTAAACCTCTGCCTCCCCCTCCTCGTCCGCGCAGGAGAGGTGGGTAAAAATCCCCTCTGGGTACAGCCCCGGCAGCGCACATGCTTCCTCGATTTCGTCGACAGATCCCGCATCCTCCACATTGTCCCGGTAAGGGAAGCCGATCCGGGTCATCCCGGTATCCACCTTGATGTGGATGCGCACCTGCAAGCCTGCCTGTTCCGCGCAGGCGGACAGCTGGTGGGCATAGCGAACGTCGAAAACCGCTTGGGAAATCCCGTTGAGCGCCAGCTGCTGTGCATATTCCGGCGGCGTGTAGCCGAGAATCAAAATGGGCTTATCAAGCCCTGCGCGGCGCACCTGAATGGCCTCCTCCAGATTGGACACGGCAAACCAGTCCACGCCGGCCTCACTCATCTCGCGCGCTGAATACTCCACGCCGTGTCCATAGGCATCGGCCTTGATCACCGCCATGATTTGGGCGGCAGGATCGACAAAAGAGCGGATTCTATGATAATTGTCGCGGATGGCGTCGAGATCGATCTCCAGCCACGTACGTTTCAAAAAATCTTCCATACATTAAAAATCCTTTCAGGGCGGAGCCCGCTCCGCCTACATTCCATTAAGGAGTAAATTGCGAATGTATTCGCAATCTGTTAACGCTTTATTATAATATTCTGCGCCGAAATCGTCAATGCGGGTCTGGCTCGGTTTTCCGGCTTTTCCTCGCCCCTTTTTGGGCATCCTGACACAATGACCAATTTTTCTCCATGATTTCTGTGATGTTCTGCGTCTTTCCCGTTGCGGGGCTCTTTGTGAAGTGATAGAATAAAGAAAATTGGGTTTTTGGGCTTTATGGGCAAACCTATCGTTTGAAAGATTTGTCCTTCAAGCTCTCTCTATCAAATTCAAGATTTCGATATAAATAACTGCAAAAATGTTGAAGGTGAAAGATTTGGATCAGAGAAACGACGTCCGAAATGTAGCGATTATCGCCCACGTTGACCACGGCAAAACGACCCTGGTTGATCAGATGCTTCGTCAGAGCGGCATCTTCCGGCAAAACGAGCAGGTGCAGGAGCGCGTGATGGACTCTAACGATCTGGAGCGCGAGCGGGGCATTACGATCCTGTCAAAAAACACATCCGTGCATTATCAGGGCACCAAGATCAATATTGTGGACACGCCCGGCCATGCTGACTTCGGCGGAGAGGTTGAGCGCATCATGATGATGGTCGACGGCGTGCTGCTGCTCGTCGACGCCTTTGAGGGCTGCATGCCGCAGACGCGGTTTGTGCTCAAAAAGGCGCTGAACCTGCACAAGAAGGCAATCGTCGTCGTCAATAAGGTCGACCGCCCCGGCGCGCGTCCGCTTGAGGTTGTCGACGAAGTGCTCGACCTCTTCATTGAGCTCGGCGCGGACGACGACCAGTTGGAATTCCCGGTTGTGTACGCCTCCGCGAAGGACGGCTATTCCTCCCTCTCTCCGGATGCGCGCGAAGGAGATATGCGCCCGCTGCTCGATTCGATCCTCGAAAATATTGAGCCGCCGCAGGGCGATCTGAATGGGCCGCTCCAGATACGCTTCTCCTCGCTCGATTACGACGACTATGTCGGCCGCATTGGCATCGGGCGCGTGGAGCGCGGCACGGTGCATCACGGCCAGCAGGTCGCGCTATGCAAAACGGATGGCACGGTGGAAAATGTGAAGGTTTCCCGCCTGTATCAGTTTGAGGGATTGCGCCGTATCGAAGTCCCGGAAGCTTCTCTCGGTGATCTGATCGCCGTATCGGGCATCACAGACTTGAATATCGGCGAGACGGCCTGTGATCCGGAGCATATCGAGCCTCTGCCCTTCGTCAAGATCGACGAGCCCACCATCTCCATGAATTTCATGGTCAACAACAGCCCGTTCGCTGGCAAAGAGGGAAAATTTGTCACCTCGCGAAATATCCGTGACCGCCTCTTCAAGGAGGTCGAAACCAATGTCAGCATGCGCGTCGAGGAGACGGAGACGACCGATTGCTTCAAGGTCTCCGGCCGCGGCGAGCTGCATCTGTCCATCCTGATTGAAACGATGCGCCGCCAGGGCTATGAGTTTCAGGTATCCCGCCCGAAGGTTATCTTAAAAGAAGAGAATGGCAAAAAGCTCGAGCCGATGGAGCTGCTCATCGTCGAGGTCCCGGAGCAGTATGTCGGCCCGGTCATGGAGAAAATCGGCTCCCGCAAGGGCGAGCTGGAAAACATGGGCACGCGCGACGGCGGCTCTACCCATCTTGAATTCAAGATCCCGGCGCGCGGCCTGATCGGCTACCGCTCGGAATTCATGACCGATACCAACGGCAACGGCATCATGAACCAGGTCTTTGCCGGCTACGAGCCCTATAAGGGCGAAATACAGACGCGCGAGCGCGGCTCCATCGTCGTGCACGAGGCTGGCGAAACCACGGGCTATGGCCTGTTCAACACACAGGAGCGCGGCAGGCTGTTCGTCGGCCCGGGCGTGCCGGTGTATGAGGGCATGATCGTGGGAGAATGCGCCAAGAATGAGGATATCGTCTGCAACGTCTGCAAGAAAAAGCAGATGACCAACACCCGTGCCGCCGGCTCGGACGATGCGCTCAGGCTCGTCCCGCCGACGACGATGAGCCTTGAGCAGTGCATGGAATTCATTAAGGACGACGAGCTGCTGGAGGTAACGCCCACCTCGCTCAGGCTGCGCAAGACCATCCTCGCCAAGGATCTACGCATGAAAAAACAGTTCGGCAAGCGCTGATCCCGACTCCATACGCAAAGGAAGCACGCATCTATGAGCCGTATCATCGATTTTCATACCCATTGCTTTCCTGAAAAAATCGCCGCAAAGGCGCTTTCCAATCTGTCGCACTGCTCTGGCGACGCCATCCCCTTTCACGCCGGCACGGCGGACAGCCTTCTGGAGCACGCCCTAGCGGGAGGGGCGGGCGGCGCTGTGGTGCTCAATATTGCCACCAACCCGCGCCAGCAGGAGAGCGTCAACCATTTTGCCATTGATACAAACAACCGCTTTCCCAATCTTTACGCCTTCGGCAGCATCCATCCGGAGAGCCCGGGCGCGCTTGACGAACTCGAGCGCATCTACGCGGCGGGCCTGAAGGGCGTAAAGCTGCATCCGGATTACCAGCATTTTTTCGTCGATGAGGATAGAATGCTTCCGATCTATGAAAAGATCGCCTCCCTGGGGCTGATTACCGTCTTTCACGCGGGCGTCGATATCGGCTATCCGGACCCGGTGCACTGCACACCGGAGCGCCTTGCCCATATTCTTCCCGCCTTCGGGAATGCGCCGGTCGTCGCCGCGCATATGGGCGGATATTTGTGCTGGCAGGATGTATTGAAATTCCTCGTGGGAAAACCGCTCTATTTTGACACTGCCTTTTCCTTCTCCCGCATGCCGCCCGACTGGGCAAGGGAGATCATCCGTGCACACGGCGCAAACCGGGTCCTGCTGGGCAGCGATATGCCGTGGAGCGATACAGGCAATGAAATCCGCTTCGTCAAAAGCCTCGGTCTGTCTCAGGAGGAGACAGACGCAATCCTCAGCGGCAATGCCTGCCGCCTGCTGCAGCTGCAATGATCCGGTCCCGCGCGGCGAGCCGTGCGGGATTTTTCTTTCCCAACAGAAGGTTTCATGGGTAAAAAATCATGCAAAAATATTGATACTTCTTCCTTTTTCTGCGATAATAAGTAGGATATATTGTCTTCATTGATGAAACAATGTGTCCTACGGAAAGCGTTATGCTTTCCTGCCAAAAAGAAGGCCCGGAATTCGGCTCCGCCGATCCGGCCAAAGCTTCATTTTCCCAACAAAAAAGGATACCATACCATTCTGCCTGATTGATACAGACGGCTTTTGATGAGGAGGAACCGCTTTGACTGACAACGAAAAGCTCGCCGAGCTGCTTTTCCCCGACATTACTCAAACACCACAGCAATATGAGGAGCGCTATCCCGCCCGCAATCTGCCGGACGGTGCGCGCGTTACACGCTTTGCGCCGAGCCCCACAGGTTTTCTCCATATTGGCGGCCTGTTTGCGGCCATGACCGCCCGCCTCACCGCCAAGGCTACCGGCGGCGTTTTTTTCCTGCGCATCGAGGATACGGATAAAAAACGTGAAATCACCGACGGCGTAACAGAAATCGTCAAAGGGCTGAGTGCCTTCGGCATCACGCCGGACGAAGGGATTACCGGCTTCGATGTGGAAAACGGCGCATACGGCCCTTATCAGCAGAGCAAACGCCGGGAAATCTATCAGTGCTTCGCCAAGGAGCTCGTGCGCAAGGGCCTTGCCTATCCCTGCTTCTGTACAGAGGCGGATTTGACCGCCCTACGCGAAAGGCAGGAGGCGCAGTCTGTCAATAAAGGATATTACGGCAAATGGGCGGCCTGCCGCAATCTCACCTTTGAAGCACAAAGACAAGCGGTTGAGGCCGGCAAGCCTTACACGCTACGCCTGCGCTCCCCGGGCGACGAAAGCCGCCGCATCACCTTTGACGATCTGGTCAAGGGCAAGATCGAAATGCCGGAAAATACGCAGGACATCGTCCTGCTGAAAACAGACGGCATCCCTACCTACCACTTCGCCCATGCGGTGGACGATCATCTCATGCGCACCACCCATGTTGTGCGCGGAGACGAATGGATCGCTTCCGTGCCGGTGCATCTCCAGCTATTCAAATGCTGCGGCTTCAAACCCGTCAAATACGCGCATATTGCGCCCATCATGAAGGAGGAAAACGGCGGCAAACGCAAGCTCAGTAAGCGCAAGGATCCGGAGGCCGCCGTTAGCTACTATATCGAGCAGGGCTACCCGAAGGAAAGCGTGATCGAATATCTGCTCACGCTCGCCAATTCCAATTTTGAGGACTGGCGCAGGGCGAACAAGGATGCGCCGCAATCCGACTTTCCCTTCAACCTGAAAAAGATGAGCGCTTCCGGCGCGCTGTTTGACCTGCAAAAGTTAAACGACGTGAGCAAAAACGTTATCTCCCTGATGACGGCGGACGAGGTGTATCAAGCCGCCACCGCATGGGCACAGCAATATGACGAGGTGCTTTACCGGCTATTCACGGCGGACGAGGCCTTTGCAAAGGGTATCTTCCGCATTGACCGCGGCATTGCAAAGCCACGCAAGGATATCGCCAAATGGTCGGAGGTCAGGGATTTCGTCGCTTATTTTTACGATGTGCTCTACACGCCGGACTACACACTCCCAGACAATCTGACGCCCGCTGCGGCCGTGGAGATTCTCAAGGCGTATCTGGATGTTTACGACCATACAGACGACAAGGATGCTTGGTTTGCCCGGATCAAGGAGCTTTGCGCGCCGCTTGGCTATACGCCGAATGTCAAGGAATACAAAAAGGACCCGCAGGCCTTCAGGGGGCATGTGGGCGACGTATCCGCCGTGATTCGCATCGCGGTTTCCTCGCGGCGCAACACGCCCGACCTGTATGCCATCATGCAGCTTCTGGGCGAGGAAAAGGTGATTTCCCGTATGCGCGCGGCGCTCAAATTTTACGAGGAGGCTTAACGCAATGGAAGAAAACAAAATGGAATCCGGTTCAAACTTTATCCATGATTTCATTGACGGAGATTTAAAGGACGGCGTCTACGACCATGTGCAGACGCGCTTCCCCCCGGAGCCGAACGGCTATCTGCACATCGGCCATGCCAAGGCGATCTGCATCAATTTCACCACCGCTATGAAATACGGCGGCAAATGCAATCTCCGCCTCGACGATACCAACCCCATAAAAGAGGATACGGAGTATGTCGATGCGATTCTGGAGGACATCAAGTGGCTCGGCTTTCAGTGGGATCACCTCTACTATGCCTCCGACTATTTCGATTTTATCTATGAATGTGCCGTGCGCCTGATCGAACTGGGCAAGGCCTATGTGGACGACCTGACGGCAGATGAAATTCGCGCATACCGCGGCACGCTCACCGAGCCGGGCAAAGAGAGCCCCTACCGCAATCGTCCGGTGGAGGAAAATCTCGAGCTTTTTCGCCGCATGACTGCCGGCGAATTTCCCAACGGCGCGCGCGTCCTGCGGGCAAAAATCGATATGGGCTCTCCGAATCTTAATATGCGCGATCCGGTCATCTACCGCATCGCGCACGTCTCCCATCACCGCACGGGCGACAAGTGGTGCGTCTATCCGATGTACGATTTTGCGCATCCACTCTCCGACGCCAAGGAGGGCGTCACACATTCCCTATGCTCTCTTGAATTTGAAAACCACCGCCCGCTTTACAATTGGTTCCTGCAGGAGCTGGGCTTCGAGCATCCGCCGCGCCAGATCGAATTTGCAAGGCTCAATCTCAATTACTGCGTCACCAGCAAGCGCAAGTGCCTTGCGCTCGTAAAAGACGGCCTCGTCAGCGGCTGGAATGATCCGCGCATGGCCACCTTAAGCGGCATGCGCCGTCGCGGCTATCCCGCTGCCGCCATCCGCGATTTCTGTGAACGCATCGGCGTCTCCAAAGCTTACAGCGTCGTGGATTACGGCCTGCTCGAGTCCTGTGTGCGTGACCGGCTCAATGCGGACGCGCCGCGCGCAATGGCGGTTCTCCGCCCGCTGAAGGTCATCATCGACAATTACCCGGAGGGCCAGGCCGAGGAGCTTGAGGTTGAAAACAATCCCGACAAACCGGAGCTTGGCACCCGCAAGGTAACCTTCTCCCGCGAGCTCTATGTGGAGCAGGACGACTTCATGGCAGAGCCGGTCAAAAAATATTTTCGCCTCTTCCCCGGCAATGAAGTCCGTTTGAAGAGCGCGTATTTCGTCACCTGCACTGGCTACGAAACGGATGACGACGGTCACGTTACCTGTCTGCACTGCACCTATGATCCGGGTAGCAAGGGCGGCAATTCCCCCGATGGGCGCAAGGTCAAGGGGACCCTCCATTGGGTCAGCGCGGCGGACAGCATCAAAGCCGAAGTGCGGCTCTATGACCGCCTGTTCCGATCGGAAAATCCTGCGGATACAGAAGCTTTTGAAGAAAACATCAATCCAGATTCCCTCGTCACCCTCGCGGACTGCCGGTTGGAAGGCAGCCTAAAGGGGGCAAAGGCGGGAGACACCTTTCAATTTATGCGTCAGGGCTATTTCTGCGTTGATCCCGACAGCACCTCCGAGCATCCGGTCTTTAACCGCACGGTTGCGCTCAACTCCTCCTGGGAAAAGAAAAAATAACATTTTTATAATAAAACAGCGTGATCATGCAAAAAGGGGGCCCTTCTGATGAAATATGTTTACCGTGTCCTGACGGCAATCGCCGCCGCCGCAATTTTCCCGGTATTCCTCTTTGCACCGCTCCTGCGGCTGGTCTATTCCGTAATCTTAACGGGAGAGTCGGAGCTGACGCTGAGCTTGAAGGATATACTCTTCTCCGGCGGCGAGCAGCTGCAAACGGAGAAGCTCCTCTCACTCGACGCCGTACAGCCGCTCAAGCCTGCGGTGACCGCCCTGTGCATTCTGCTGTTGCTCGCTTTGGCCGCGGCGCTTGTGATTGTCATTTTTTCCCTGTGCAGCGACCGCTACGCTATCACGGCTGGCCTGTCCGGCGTGGGCATGGCCCTGCTACTGTGCGCGCTAATTCCGATGCACTCAATTGCCACCATGCTTACGGACGGAACTGTTTCCATTGGAACACTCCTCTCCCAGCTACAGGAAACCGGCGCTGCGAACACAGGCATTCTGTCCCTGCTTCAGAGCGCTCCGTCTATTGCCGATCTGGCGGTACAAATCAAATCCGTTGGCTTCGGCGCGGCGTATTACAGCTCCCTGCTCCTGATGATTCTCCTGCTGGTATGGAGCATCGCCCATGTGGTCATCAGCATCGGCGAGAATAAAAAGCCCCTCCGGAGAACGGTGCATCAGAAAAGGAAAAAATAAGGGGAAATGGAAAGCCGGCACGTGCAGGACAATGCGGAAAACGGATTTTTCGCATTGTCTTTTTTTGCCCTGTTTGCCCTAAATTTTGTAGGTGCGCGGAAAGGAAGCCCCGTTTGCAACGAATAGTGGGCGGTTACTCCTGCCATTTTGTATTCATCATTCTATTCCATCAAAATAAGGAGTTTGTCTTCAAAATCACCGGCCCTGACAGATTCAAAATTCTCTTTTACACGAAATTTCAGCGTTTTTGAAGGAGGAAAACATATGTCTTGTTTGATCATCACCATCGGAAGGGAATATGGCTCGGGCGGCAGTCTGGTCGCCAAAAAGCTTGCAGATGCACTCTCCATCCCCTTTTACGATAAACAGCTCATTGAAATCGCCGCAAAGGAAACAGGCCTGTCTGAGGAATTCATCCGCGAGGCAGAGCAGCATCGGACTTCCAGCTTTCTCTATAACCTTTCCTTCAGCAGCAGGAATCTTCCAGTATCCGATCAGGTTTTTATCGCGGAATCCAAGGTGATCAAGCGCGTTGCCGGAGAGGGTCCTTGCGTCATCGTGGGCCGCTGCGCAAACTACGTACTGCGTGAGCAGAAAAACTGTCTGCACGTCTTTATTCACGCGCCGCTGTCCGATCGCTTCCAGCGTGCAAAGGAGGAATATCGCATCCCCGCAGACGAGGTTCAGGCTTGTGTCCTCAAGCACGACAAGGCCCGTGCCGCCTATTATAATTACTTTACCACCGGCCAATGGGGAAAATGCCAGGATTATGATATCACGCTCAACAGCGGCACGCTCGGTATTGATACAGCCGCCAGCGCGCTGCTGGATCTCATCCAAAAAAAGGAGGCTGCCATATGAGTGAAGCAATAGACCGTCCTGTTGAAAACAAGATGGGTGTTATGCCCGTCAATCGCCTTCTGATCACCATGTCCCTTCCCATGATTGTTTCCATGCTGGTGCAGGCGCTTTACAATATTGTGGACAGCATGTTCGTCGCCCAGCTGAGTGAAAATGCGCTGACCGCCGTATCCCTTGCTTTCCCCGTCCAGAACCTGATGATCGCGGTCGGCTCCGGTACGGGCGTCGGTATCAATGCGCTGCTTTCCAAAAGCCTGGGCGAAAAGAACTTTGACCTTGCGAACCGCGCGGCGGAAAACGGCGTATTCCTTGCCGTGCTCAGCTATCTGCTGTTCGCTGTCATCGGCGTCCTTTTCTCAAGGCCTTTCTTTTTGCTGCAAACCGCTGATCCGGAGATTGTGGAAAACGGATCTGCTTATCTCATGATCTGCTGCGTGTGTTCCTTTGGAATGTTCCTGCAATTTACCTTTGAGCGGCTCCTGCAATCCACCGGACGCACCTTTTATACCATGATCACCCAGGGCCTGGGAGCAATCATCAATATCATCCTTGATCCAATCATGATCTTCGGCCTTCTGGGCTTTCCGAAGCTCGGTGTTGCCGGCGCCGCAGTTGCAACGGTGTTTGGCCAGATCGTCGCTTCAATTCTCGCATTCATCTTTAATATCAAGAAAAATGATGAAATCACTCTTCGCCTCAAGGGCTTCCGGCCCAGCGGAAAAGTGATCGGGAAGATCTACTCCGTCGGCATCCCATCGATCATCATGACCTCCATCGGCTCCGTAATGACCTTTGGAATGAATAAAATCCTGATCTCCTTCACTTCTACCGCCACCGCCGTCTTCGGCGTCTATTTTAAGCTGCAGAGCTTTATTTTCATGCCGATCTTCGGCCTCAACAACGGCATGGTGCCGATCATCGCCTATAACTACGGTGCACGCAAGCCGGACCGTATGATGAAGACGATCAAGCTGAGTATTCTTTATGCGACCATCATCATGCTCATCGGTGTCCTGATCTTTTGGCTGATTCCGGACAAGCTGCTCGCCATTTTCAACGCCTCTGAGACAATGCAGCAGATCGGCGTGCCGGCGCTTCGGACGATCAGCCTCAGCTTCGTTTTCGCGGGCTTCTGCATCTGCATGCTCTCCGTCTGCCAGTCCTTGGGGCACGGCTTCCTGAGCCTGTCCGTCTCCGCAGTGCGGCAATTGGTCGTATTGCTTCCCACCGCGTACCTGCTCGCCCGCTTCAGCGGCCTGAACGCGGTTTGGTGGGCTTTCCCATTCGCGGAGCTGTTCTCCCTCACCCTCTGCCTGATCTATTTTCGCTATATTTATCTTAAGGAAATCAGGCCCCTTGGGATGACTCCGGAGGCAGAAGAGACCCTTCCAGCGGAGGAGCCCGGAAGCTGAGCCGGGAATCTGAATCTTGATGAAAAACAAACCCGCTATGCACACGAGAATGGTGAGCATAGCGGATTTGTTTCATTATAATAAAGCAACGCGGGATCTGTATTTGATTATTTTCCACAGCTATATTATGATCGGATAAAAATACCTACAGGATGAATTTCATATGCCCCAGGCCTATTTTTATACCAATTACTCAATTGCACGCTGGACAAAATCGACCATCGCATCGATAACCTCTTCCTCTTTCTCGGAAAGGATGCCGCCGAGGAAGAGCTTTTTCCGCTCCATATAATAATTCGATACAAAGGAGAACTGATACATCATCACAAGATTGTCAAGCATAAACGCGGCAGTCGAGATATCAAGATCCTCTCTCACCCGGCCTGCTTTTTTATCCTCCGTGAGAATTTGGGTATATAGCTCTACCGTAACCTCCTCTGCATCGCGGGACAGCCGTTCAGACAGGCTGACCAGACTCTGGGAGGAACAGTCCAGGTAAATCTGGTTCATCTCCGGATACTGCCGCGCCGCATCGCGTGCGATACACAGCATTTCCCGGAAAGCCTCCACCACGCCCTGTCCCCGATTGACCTTCGAAAGAAGCTGATACATTCTCTGCAGGCAATATTCCATCACCTGCAAAAACAGATCCTCCTTCGACGCAAAATAACTATACATCGAGCCGATGCTAACGCCGGCCGCACGGGCAATGATGTTGATATTGGCCGCATTAAAGCCCTTCGTGGCAAATTCATGGATAGCGGCTTCAAAAATCCGCTGCCTGCGCGCAGGCGATGTCGTTTCAAAGGGATTTTGCTTTGCTTTTCGTCTGCTGTTTTCCATTGGAACCTATCTCCGCTCCGCTGACGGGATGCGTCCGCTGCACCTGCCCTTCTCTGCGGCAGGCCGTGCCGATCCAATAGACTATTTTCACCGCACGGGGAAGAATCAATCGGCGCTCCCGTATTTCATAATTAAAATCTGAACTCTACACCCGCCAGCTCAGTATAATTGCAGGCAGAGCTCAGGAATTTTCCCATATTCAAATAACGCCCGCCCGCGTGGAAATACCACGCGGGCGGGCTCAATGGGAGGAGAAAAGATCGTCTCCGCAAAAAATGAATTTGATGCGGTTTTCTCTTCCTTTTAGCCCTTTGCATAGTCGGCAACCGCAAACATGAAGTTGCCGATCTGGCCTGCAAATTCTGGAGCACCATCCAGAATCAGCTTACCAGCCTTCAGCGAATCCAGCATATCGGCCGTACCAAGCAGAATGCCCAACGCATCATCATAGGTCGGGAAACGCATGTTGAAAAACGGCAGAGAACGCTTATAGGTTCCGCGGCCAGCCTTCGAATTGCCCGCCTTGATGCGGATGTACGCAGAAACATCCGGATGGCCGTCCACGCCGATGGCATACACACGGTCGGGGCTCTGCAGCGCCCACTGATGAATTTCCTCATGCCCGGCCTTATTGAGCTGGCTGATGCCGCTCGTGACCAGATAGAAGAAGCACTTCACCATCAGCTTCTTCATCTCCTCGTCCTCCGGCGCCTGTGTCGCGCCAAGCAGCTTCGACATCTTCAGCAGCACCATCACAAAGGAGATAAGATCCGGCACATATTTGACCTTCAGATGGAATTTCGGAATGCAGTCCGGCCCCATTTGACCCTTGAAGAATTTATTCAGCGCCGGAATGCTCTGGAATTCCAGCTCGATGTGGGGATTTCTCGTCAACCGTCCGGCATGGACCAGCCACTCGCCGCTGTTGATGACGAAGTGGGTGCCGACCTTCCCCTCCGGGCTGTCCGGATCCAGGGCGCTGACCTGAATAACTGCATGCGTCTTTTTGAATTTATCGCCCAGCTTTGGGATATCCATGGCGATGACCTTTGCAAGAGGCAGTGCGGCATTCAGGAAGATTTTGCTGGAATACAAATCATCTTTCGTAATTCCCATTCATCACACCTCGTCATCCCAAGAATCGTCCTCTTCAAAGTCCTTATGCATGACTTCGCGGATGGCATCCATGATGCCGTTGGCGTCGATGCCGACCATGGACATAATGTCCTCATGCAGGCCGATCGGCGCAAATTTGTCCTGATGGCCCAGCTTCTTGAAGGCGCAGCCCTTGCCGAAATCGGCGATGACACTGGCCACCTGGCTGCCCAGACCGTTGATCACGCTGTGATCCTCCGCCGTGATGATGCGGCGGGTGTCAACAATGGCCTTCTGCACTGCTTCCACATCAAGGGGCTTGAGCGTATGCATATCGAGCACGCGGATCTTCAGGCCATCGGAAGCTTCCAGGGCCTTTGCAGCCTGCAGCGCCTGATACACGCAGGAGCCGCATGCGATCACGGTAAGGTCCGTGCCCTCATGGACGGTATGCGCCTTGCCGAGCTCGAAGCCGTATTCCGTATCTTCATAGAGAAGGCGGTCGAAGCCGCGATTGATGCGAATATAGACCGGGCCGGGCGTCTCATAGGCGGCGCGGATCGCATTGACGGTCTCCATGCCGTCCGCCGGGCAGAGATAGGTCATGTTCGGGAAGGTCAGCAGGCAGCCCATATCGACGATCGCATGATGGGTGGAGCCCGCCTGGCCGAAGGAAGTGCCGGCATGGCTGCCGATGATCTTCACATTGACATTCTGATAGCAGATATCCGCATGAATCTGGTCAGCCACGCGCATGGTCGCAAACGCGGACATCGTGGAGACGAAGGGGACAAGGCCCGCCTTCGCCATACCGGCGGCGATGCCGAACATATTCTGCTCCGCAATACCGACGTTGAAGAAACGATCCGGGAACTCCTTGCGGAATACGCCGATCTTGGTGGAACCGGCGAGGTCCGCCGTCAGAGCAACGATTTCGGGATGCTCTTTCCCCAGATCACACATTGCCTTGCCGTAATATTCCGCAGTCGCCATCGCTTCAGAACCGACCGCTGTATAAACAAGTCCTCCTGCCATGGTTACTTCGCCTCCTTTTCAACGCGCTCTACGCGCTTCTTATAATAGGCATCCAGGCTCTTGGCAGCCTTATCGTGCAGATCCTGATCAATCGCGCCGTAATGCCACTTGAAATCATTCTCCATAAAGTCAATCCCGCAGCCCTTGACCGTATTGCAGATGATCATGACAGGCTTCTCGGTCGCCGCGAGCGCATAGTCGATCGCATCGCAAAGCTCCTTGAAATTGTGGCCGTCGATCTCCTTTACGTCGAAGCCGAACGCAGCCCACTTGTCTGCAAAGGGCTCAAGCTTCATTTCGTCCTCTGTTGGTCCATCCATCTCCAGGCGGTTGCGGTCAACAAAGGCGATCATATTCGTCGTGTTGAACTGGCCGGCGGACATGGCGGCTTCCCAGTTGGAGCCTTCGTCACATTCACCATCGCCCAGCAGGCAATAGGTGATGTAGGATTTTTTCTGGACGCGGGCCGCCAGCGCCGTACCGACAGCGATGGAAAGGCCGTGGCCCAGAGAGCCCGTGGAAGCGTCAACACCGACAACCTTATTGGAATCCAGATGGACGCCCATCTTGGAGTTCGTCAGGTTAAAGGTTTTGAGCTGCTCCGGATCATTCCAGCCCAAGTCGCACAGAAGGCCGGCATAGCCGATGCCAATGTGACCCTTGGACAGGATGAAGCGATCGCGGTCCTCCCAGGTGGGATCGTCCTTCTTGATATTCATGTACTTGTAGTAGAGCACCGTCAGGATATCCATCGAGCTCAGGCTGCCTCCGATATGGCCGCTGCCCGCCATGAGGGTGGTATCCAAGGCTGTGTGCCTGAGCTGATTGGCCTTTGCCTCCAGATCAAGCCACTCCTGCTTTGTTAATGGCATGTGGAAATTCCTCCTTTATTTCATGTTTCTATATATCCGCGCTCTGCACGGTTGTGTGCCATTGACCGGCCGCCTGGAAGAGGCAGCCGGCGATTCATTTTGGTTAGCCGATCTCAGGATGGTTCTTGCGCAGGATCTTGAAGCACTCCTCCGCCACTTCAATCGTGTGGTTGATGTCCTCATGCGTCAGAGAGGCGTTGATGAAATGATTGTGGTGGGAGGTGATAAAGATGCCGCGGCGAACCATGTCGGCAACCCACTCCTGATGTAGCATCAGGGAATCATCATCCGCAATACGCAGATAGAACAGGGACGGCATACCGGATGCGATCAGATGGAAGCCGTGCTCCTGGCCGGCCTTGACAAGGCCAGTCGTCAGCTCGCGGCCGAGCTCGTCGAAGAGCTTGGGCGTGTTGAGCTTTTTCATCTTATTGATGCAGGCGATACCGGCCGCAAACGGCACGGCGCTCATCCAGTAGCTGCCCGTGAAGGTGATGCCGCTGACAACATCTTTCAGAGATTCGCGGCCGCAAAGGGCGGACACGTTGTAGCCGTTGGCCAGCGCCTTGCAGAAGCAGATGAGATCCGCCTTGAAACCAAAATAATGGTCGGAACCGGCAAGATCCATACGGAAGCCCGCGCGCACGTCATCGATGATGAGCACAACGCCGTTGTCGTCGCAGAGCTTACGCACCTTCTGCCAGTAGCCTTCGTCCGGGAAAAAGTTATCGGCGAAGTTGCCGTGCATATAGGGCTGGGCAATCAGGCCGGCGATCTCGCCCTTATAATCGGAGAACAGCTTCTCCAGCGCGGGATAGTCGTTGAAGTCGACATAAAGATTGTTGCAGACCTCTTCTTCCAACACGCCGGAATAATCGAGCTTCTGGGTCCATGGAGATACACCGTGATAATAACCGTTGAAGAACACGATCTTCTTGCGGTGCGTTGCGGCACGGGCCGTCATAACGGCAAGAGAAGTTACATCGTTGCCGTTTTTGGCAAAGAATGCCCAGTCCGCAGATGCGACCGTGTCGACCAGCAGCTCCGCAAAATCCACCATAATGGAAGAGGGGATCGTCACGCAGTTCTCTTTCTTGAGCTGTTCGAGCGCCGCCTTGTCGACATCCTCGTCACAGTAGCCGAGCACATTGGGGCCATAGCCGCACATATAGTCGATATAATCGTTGCCGTCTTCATCCCAGAAGTGCGAGCCCTTCGCATGGGAGGAATACAGCGGGAATGCATTATTGGGGATATAGCAGCCTTCGGACGGGCCCTGATGGCCGTAGATGCCCGACGGGATGACCTTGAGCGCGCGGTCAAATGCGGCGCGGCTCTTTTCATATGTATTCACTTTAAAGCTCATTTCTGCCACCTCCTGAGTTACGCCAAATAGATGGACACGCGGTCCAGAATTCGGTTGACGTTATCAATCATATTAATCATACCGCTCATCGCAATGGAGCCGTCGCAGATGCAGCCCATGGCGCTGACTTCGCCGCGCAGGAGCTGGCCCGCGATCTCAAGATTGCCAAAAGTCATCGCGGCGCGCGGCTTGTCACAGCGCTCCTTGATGGTGACCATGTGGTGATTGCGCACGCGCAGGGTCACGCCGATATCGCCGCCTACATTCATCGCGATATCGCCATCCGGGATCAGGCCTGTGCTGAAGATACCGCTCTTGTCATGGTTCGCCGCCTGGGAGATTGCGACAGCTGCCGTATAGAGCGTCAGACGCGTGCTGATAGCGCGGAATTCCGGATCCTTCATATCCTCAGCGTCCGGACGCAGATACTTTGCCAACAGGTCGGTCAGCGGGACAAAACTCTTGAGTAGGAATTTTAGATGCGCAAAGCCCTTGGAGGGGATCGGCGTCGTTGTACCGTCGAGCAACCCGTTGAACTTCTCGCAGGAGCTAAAGGGAAGCTTCACGTCGCATTTTTCGACGCCTTCCTCCATCCTGCAACGTCCATTTTTGAAGGTGATCGTGGCGGCGGGGCCTCCCTTTACCTCAAAGCCGATGGAAATTGGCTTTTTATTGGTCAGGAGCGCACCGGCGCTGGGGTCCAGCGCACACAGATTCTCCAGCGTGCCGAGAACGCCGAACAGATTGATGTACGCCATGGTTTTGGTGTCGGTCGTCGTTAACAAGGTACCTTCCTCCTTTTTCGAGTGAGTGCTCATTCTATTACTATCGAAACATATGCGGGTTCCCACCCGCATATGAATTGAAGCCGATAAAAAACAGTACAGGCACGATATTCTCTGTATACTTGTCTGTTATTTTACCAAAATTAAATGAACATGTCAACTTAGTTTCGTCATTCTGACAGTCAAAGAAATCGATCAAATTCTGTGCGGAATGACGAATTAAATCCTTTTTCTCTTCTTTCTCCAATTTTTACAAGCTAGCTCCGTGGCTTTTCTGTAGCTTTCATGCAGTCAGTTCAGTGTGTACAGATGGCATGGGGCGGGGTCGTGGAAGGCGTCAGGCGATGGAAGGGCTGCAAAAAAATTGATCTGGTCGGGCGCCGAAAAGTGTAAGCGACAACAACACGAGCGCAAGTAATTATTTCTGCCGTGTTTTTTACAATTTTGTAAAATGTATACGCTTCTCTGATTTAACATTTCCGTGTATTTTAAAAGCGGTCCGGCTGTAGTTTTACAGCCGGGCCGCTTCAGACTGTAGACAAAGGTATGCATTACTGGCAGAATGCATAAATACGGAAGTTTCTAAGAAGAAATCCCGGACGTAGGTTTCCCATTGAAAACAGCCCACTGGGCTATTTTCTCCCCTCTTGAGTTCCGCTCTCTGCGGAGAGCGGCCAAAAGGGCGTTGCTCTTTGGATTCCTTACCATATTTTATAAAAGGTGGCATAAAAATTTTACTTCGCGGGGAAGTTACTACAAATTATAAGCGATTTCTATGCAAACTTATTTGTGCAGTTTTTTCTGCCGAATAGGTTTATCGACAAGCTGAAGCGGTCCGGCTGTAGTTTTACAGCCGGGCCGCTTCAGCCTGTCGAAACAGGGATATCGTTTTGTCAAAATGCACGAGCACCATTTCGTAGCATCTCTGCGTTGCGCCTGCCTTTTTTGATTGCCTTGATAAGGGAAGAAGAATTGGAACGCGCTCAGGCCGCGCGGGCCCTTCCTTTTCCGCTCGGCCGGAAAAGGAAGCAAAAGGGGCCGTTTTGCACGGCACTTCGGCAGCGGAAAGATTGAAACACGTTAAAACCCGTTCGGCGAACCTTCCCAAACTCAACGCCTCACGGCGTTTCAAACACATGGGAAGGTTCGTTTTTGCCCCTGCCGCGCACGGCAGGGACAAAAATCCCCTTACGAGCCACGCAGTTGGTGAAGCGATATGCTGCCTCGGCCTTCCGACAGCGCCCAGCGGCGCATAAAGATGCAGGTTCCAAAAGCGATCAGAAACCATGCTTTTTTGTGCACTTTTTTCTCTTCGGCTTGATCGACAAGCTGAGCGGTCCGGCTGTCATTCTACAGCCGGACCGCTCATACTCTTCTCTCTTTCAATCTAATTTTATTTGGTCCAAAAATCTGCAACCGTGCTATTCCGGCATCCGGGCCGATTGATCCCACTTCTACCGATCAAATCAATATTTAATTAGATAGTTCTCCAGCTCCCACTGAGAAATCTTCGTACGGTAGTCGTCCCACTCGGCCTTCTTTGCCTCCAGATACTTGGTGTACACATGCTCGCCGAGCGCGTCCATGATGAAGGGATCGCCCTCGAAGGCGGCGACCGCCTCCTCCAGGCTGCCGGGCAGCATTTCAATGCCGGCCGCTTTGCGCTCCTCCTCGGTCATGTGGAAGATATTGGAGTCCGTCGACGGCGGCGGGGTCATGCCCTTTTCAATGCCATCAAGGCCGGCCATCAGGCACAGCGCCATCTCAAGATACGGATTACAGGCCGGATCGGCGCTGCGCAGCTCGATGCGGGTACCCGCGCCGCGTGCCGCCGGAACGCGGATCAGTGGGCTGCGGTTTTTCGCAGACCAGGCGATATAAACGGGCGCTTCATAGCCCGGGATGAGACGCTTATAGGAATTGACCAGCGGGTTCGTAATCGCGGTCATGCTCTTAATGTGCGCCATAATACCGGCGATAAACTGATAAGCGGTAGCGCTCAGGTTATTGGCATCGGTTTTATCATAAAAGGCGTTTTTGCCATCCTGAAACAGGGACATATTGGTATGCATGCCGGAGCCGTTGATGCCGAAAATCGGTTTGGGCATGAAGGTGGCATGCAGGCCGTGCTGCTGCGCATAGGTCTTGACGACATATTTAAAGGTCATCACGTTGTCTGCGGTGGGGAGGACCTCGTCATATTTGAAATCAATCTCATGCTGGCCTTCCGCCACCTCATGATGGGAAGCTTCGATTTCAAATCCCATCTCCTCAAGCGCCAGGCAAATATCCCGGCGACAATTTTCGCCGAGGTCTACCGGGCCGAGGTCAAAATATCCGCCCTCGTCGTTTGTCCTCGTGGTGGGCTTACCATCCTCGTCAACATGGAAGAGGAAAAACTCGCACTCCGGACCCACATTGAAGGAATAGCCCATGCCGGCGGCCTTCTGAATTGCCTTTTTCAGGATATAGCGCGGATCCCCCTCAAACGGTCTGCCATCCGGACGGTAAACATCGCAAATCAAGCGTGCGACCTTGCCGAACTGCGGTCGCCATGGAAAAATAACGAAGGAATCATAGTCCGGGCGCAGATACATGTCGGACTCTTCAATTCTCACGAAGCCCTCAATGGAGGAGCCATCGAACATGCACTCATTGTCGAGCGCCTTTTCGAGCTGGCTGACGGTAATGGCCACATTTTTCAGCTGGCCAAGGATATCCGTAAACTGCAGGCGGACAAATTTTACGTCCTGTTCTTTCGCGATGCAAAGGATGTCTTCTTTTGTGTACTTTCCCATGACAATGCCCCTTTTCTAAAAATAATTGAAAAAAGAGCAAAGACGTCCCCTCTGGAGCGTCTTTGCTCTAATTGCCCTTTTTATTATAGGTGGATGGGTGTTTTCTGTCAATCCAAAAATCCCATTTTTTAATTCGCTTTTGTTTTTTCAGCAGGGGCAACAATCTCTTTTCGGATTTTTGCCCAAAAATTTGTGCATCCCCACAGCAACGCTATTCCTTCTCTTCTTTTTCCGGCTTTTCCTGCACCACGCGGATCTCCATCACGCGCCGCCCGTCCGTTTTGGTAACCGTCACATGCAGGCGCTCGTAAGTAAATCGGTCTCCTTCCACGGGGATACGCCCGAGCTCCTCCATCACCCAGCCGCTGACGCTGACATAATCGCGCTCTTCGTCGATGGAAAACAGCTCGAACATTTCCTCCAGATTCGCGCTGCAGGAAATCGTGTAGCTCCCGTCCGCATTGAGGTGAAATTCTTCGCTGACCTCGTCATGCTCATCCCAGATTTCACCCACCAACTCTTCGAGAACGTCCTCGAGCGTGACGATGCCTACCGTCCCGCCGAATTCGTCCACAACCACCGCCATATGGGTCGCAGCGTGCTGCATCTGATTAAGCAGGCGAGAAATCGGCATATTTTCCGGCACCCAGATAACCTCCTGCATCATCTCGGAGATTGGATGTCCGTCATCCCAGCAGTAAGAATAAAAGTCCTTTTCATGGATCACCCCGCGGATATCGTCCAGATTTTCGTGATAGATTGGCAGCCGGGAGAAATGATTTTCCTTAAAGGTCTTTGCAATCTCCTCCAGGCTGTCCGTATCCTCGACCGCCACGATATCCACACGGGGCGTGAGAATGTCCTCTGCGTTGAGGTCGTGAAATTCGATGGCGGAGCGGATGAGCTTCCCCTCATGCGCGTCGATACCGCCCTCGTTTTCCGCCTCGCCAACGATAGTCATCAGCTCTTCTTCCGTGATGCCCTGATCGTCTCCACCCTTAAAGATGCGCAGCAGCAGCTTTTTCCACTGGGTAAACAGAAAATTGATCGGTTTGAGGATAATGATAAAAAAATGAAGCAAAGGCGCAAACGCCATCGCGATTTTTTCAGGCCTCTCCTTCGCCAGGCTTTTCGGTGAAATCTCACCGAAAATTAGCACCACTACCGTCAGCACAACGGTGGAAACCGGCACGCCTTTTTCCCCCATCCAACGGGTAAAGAGCACTGTCGCAATAGAGGCTGCAGAGAGGTTTACGATATTATTGCCGATTAAAATGGTCGACAGAAGCCTGTCGTAATCCTCCGTCAGCCGCAATACCAGCGCGGCCCGCTTGCTGCCCGCCGCAACCATATTTTTCAGGCGGATTTTATTGACGCAGGAAAAAGCGGTCTCTGTGGACGAAAAATAACCGGACATCAAGATCAAAAACAACAGAACTACCAGCAAGATAATACTGCTACTGTCCATCTAGGACCATCACTCCAATAAAAAGATATTTCGGGTATAATTTTATTTTATCTAATTCTATTTCCTTTTTCAAGAATTTTTTCTCGACTCCGGTCGGCCATCCTACAAACGGCTTTCGGTTGATTCGGAGAAGAAACTATGATACGATACAGAAAAGGCTTTTTACCTCATTCAGAAAGGATGTGACGGCTATGCCAAAACGCAGAGACTATATCTCCTGGGACGAATACTTCATGGGAATCGCCCTGCTTTCCGCCATGCGCAGCAAGGACCCTTCCACACAGGTGGGTGCCTGCATTGTCAACGCGCAGAATAAAATCATGTCCGTTGGTTACAACGGCCTGCCGCTCGGCTGCGACGACGACGCTTTTCCATGGGAGCGCGAGGGGAACGATTTCGATACGAAATACCCCTATGTTTGCCATGCGGAGCTCAACGCTATCCTCAATAACGCAGGCCGCCCGCTCGACGGCTGCAAAATCTATGTGGCGCTCTTCCCCTGCAACGAGTGTGCAAAGGCCATCATCCAGTGCGGCATCCGGGAGGTCATCTATATCTCCGACAAATATGCCGATTCGGTTGCGGTACGCGCTTCCAAGCGGATGTTTAACGCGGCAGGCGTTACCTATACGAAGCTCACCGGGCTTCACGACGAGCTGACGCTCAATTTCCGCGAGGAAGATATTTAGAATTCAGTGGAGAAAAAACATAAATTATGAAAAAGAAACAGATCCTATTTGCCAGCTTGGGATGTCTGCTTGCGCTTTTCCTGATTTTCGGCAGCAGGCTGGTAAAGGCAGCCGTCCAGCCTCTGCTTTTGCCCGCGTCCGTTTCCCTGAATGAAACGCCGGCTGCCAAACAAATAACCCTTCGGACAAATGATTATGTTGTCTTCGGGGCTTATCAGGGCGAGCCCATCCTCTGGCAGGTGCTTCGCATGGAGGATGGCAACCCCCTGCTTTGGAGTAGCCGCATTCTATGTTTCAAAGCGTTTGACGCCTCCGGAATGGATGCGGTGTACCACAAGGGAACGGACTACACCACACAGGGATCCAATTCCTGGGTGGACAGCACTCTGCGGCAATGGCTCAATTCTTCAGAGCAGTCCGTGCCCTGGACGCACTGCCCTCCCACGGAAAAGAATGTACTGGACGGTCTGAATCCTTACGCGGACGAGCCGGGCTTCCTGACGGGTTTCTCAGAGGCCGAGCAGTCTCTGCTGGCGCCTCGCAACGGGGACCTTGTCTTTTTGCTCAGTCAAACAGAGCTGAGCCAATGGGTTCCAGCCGCAAAGCGGACGAAGGAACTGACCCATACCGCTGGTATGAAAGACAGGTCGTCGTATCTGAACCTGCCCATGAGCTTTGAATGGTACTGGACCTCTTCGCCTGCGATTTCTACCCGCACCGGCGTTACCGCCGTGACCACGTCCGGAAGCTTTTATAAAGACCCGGCCTATGACGGCCACACGGGCGTATGCCCCGCCGTGCTGCTAAAAAGCCGGACGGTACTGGCCTTTGGGGACGGAACAGAGGCCAATCCCTATCAGATCGGGAGGGTTGCGAAATGAAGCGGATGAAAGAACGCTTTTGGAATCTGCAGCAGTCGCCCTGGTTCCCGCTCGTGATCTATGGGGCCGTCATGCTTGCCTTCTGCCTGTTTTGCACCCGGCTTTTTCTCAAAACGGATGACGGCAACTTTACCGGGATGCTGCTCGCACCCGATTTTACGTTGAAAGGCTTTCTGACCGAACGGTATCTCACCTGCTCCGGGCGCACGGTTGGTGAATTCCTTTTGATGGTATTTTTAAAGGCCCCGCTCATTTGCTGGAAACTCGCCAATTTCGGCATGCTGCTTTCCATCGCTTATTTTTTCTGCAGGCTATATACACTTGCAGCAGGGGATGTTCCGCTGCGGGAGCGTATCCTGTTCGCAAGCCTGTCCCTATGGATGATTTCCTTTTTGTCTTTGAATTCGCCCGCCTTTTGGTTTTCTGCTTCCTTCTTTTACGCCTGGCCGATGGCGGCGATGCTTTGCACCCTTTCCCCGCTTGTGACGCTTCTGTTCGGCGGAAAGGTACGGTATGGGTTCCTGCCGCTCTGGTGCCTTGCTGCGGTGCTTGCGGCTTCACAGGAGCAGTCCTGTGTGCTGACGCTTACCTTCTTTTTAATTCTGTTTGCGGCGCTCTGCATCAAAGAAAAGCGTTTCCGGTTTCTCTTTTTACCGCAGCTCTTCCTGATTGTGGTGGAAACCGTATGGATGTTGACCGCGCCCGGCGCATCCGTACGTTCTGCGGGCGAGGCCGCCGTTTCCTATCCGGAATTTGCGCAGCTTTCCCTTTTGCGCAAGCTGTGCGGTGGTTTTATCAATCTTTTGACCCATCAATTCTTTTATATTCAGCTCATCTCCATTTTGCTGCTCGCCTTTCTCGGCATGGCCCTGTATCAGGTATTTCCGAAAAAATGGCTCAAAATCCTGCTCGCCATCTTGAATGGGGTTCATTTTTTTCTCTGCGTCCCCTTCAATCTCCTCATGGCTGCGACGCAGCGCGGCGGCTTTCAATGGCTCAACACTGCCTTCACAGGGAACCGCCTTGGCTGGGCCGCTTATCTTACGATCGCGCTCGGTTCGCTGTGCATCCTTGCCTACGCGGGCATCAGCCTGATCCTGCTGATTGCAAAGCGGGATGCGGTGCATGCGGGCATCTTCCTATGCCTCATGGCGGCCTATGCCAGCGCGATGACGATCAGCTTCTCCCCCACGATCTATTCCTCCGGGCAGCGCGTTTTTTTCTATACAGATATCCTACTGCTCGCGGCCTGCGGCCTGCTCTACTGCACGCTTCCGCAGACAAAATCCGTCCGGCGGCTGCGCATGGGCGCTTATGTTTACGCAGGTGTTAATTTTACATTCGATGTCATCCTCTTCACGCTTCTGGAATTGCCCTGGCTGGGATGACGGAAAGGACCGCTCCATGGGAAAAACGTTAGTACTCGCTGAAAAGCCGAGCGTTGCGCGAGACCTCGCTCCACGCCCGGCGGAGAATTGTGCATTGTGCTTGCAGGTGAGCGCGCGCATAACATTGAGGCCAACGAGCCAATCCGCCTCGGCACCGCCTGCATACAAGGCCGATTCCAACACAATATATTGTCAATAATCAAAAGGTCACGGACCACCACGCCATCATCCCCACGGAGGAGCCCGCCGACCTTTGACTTTGAAAAGCGTAAAAAAGCGGCGGGCGCAAATAAGAGCGACGTGCGCCGGTATCTGGAAAAGCAGAAAAAAGAGCAGGCCCCGCGTGGCAATTCCGCGCTCGCGGACCAGCTGGCAAAATGGATGGCGGACCAGGAGGAAACGTAATTCGCAGCCGCTCAAGCTGCTTGGAAGTTGGAATAGGGCGTCAAACCTGCCGACTCGGGAAGCAGCCTTCAGGAAGAAGGCAGGCCATCCATCAGTACCTGGTGAATAATCCAAACGGGGAATCTGATAAATAGCCGCCGAGCAGGATCGGGTTCTCGGATTTGGTTTGTCCAGCACCGGAAGGAGGGTTTCTAATGAAAATTATGATCGTGGAGGACCACCCCAAAATCAGGGACGAGCTGTCTGCACTTTTGCAGCGCTATGGATATGAAACCTGCGCGCCCGCCGTTTTTGATCATATCGTGGAGGATATTCTGCAGGCAAATGCAGACCTTATCCTGCTCGACATCAATTTGCCGCTTTATGACGGCTACTATATCTGCCGGGAGATCCGTAAGGCCTCCGCCATCCCGATCATCATCGTGACCAGCCGTGACAGCGAGGTGGATGAGCTGATGAGCATGAATCTGGGTGCGGATGATTTCATCACCAAGCCATATAACACGCAGATTCTGCTCGCGCACATCTCCTCTGTCCTCAAGCGGTCCTACCGCAGCCCGGAGGAGGCGGCTGAGCTCTCCTGGAAGGGTATTTCGCTCAGTCTCTCCCGGAGCATCGCCCGCTGCGGCGACAAGGAGGCAGAGCTGAGCAAAAATGAAACACGGATTCTCCATCTGCTCATCCGCCACCGGGAAACAATCGTCAGCCGGGACACGATCATGAACGAGCTCTGGCAATCGAACGAATTTGTCGACGATAACACGCTGACCGTCAATATCAACCGCCTGCGCAAAAAGCTTGCGGATATCGGCGCGCCGGACTATATCGTCACAAAGCGCGGGCAGGGTTATACCGTCTGATCAAACCACTTCCAGGAAAGGTCTGGTAAAGGTGAAATTCTTTTTGTTTCTTCGTTCAAAACTCCTATACTTTCTGATGAGCATCGCCTGCATGGGATTCACCTGGGCCCTGCTTAGCGCACTGCGCCAGTCCGGCGCTACCATTGTGTCAATTTTGATCCTGGAGGGACTTGCCGTCCTTTTGCCGATCAGCGTGGAATACGCACGCAAGCGCTCCTATTATGGCCGCCTGCTGCGCAGCCTTGACGTGCTCGACCGAAAGAGCCTACTGTGCGAGGTGCTTGACGAGCCCGATTTTCTGGAAGGGCAAATTCTTTACCGCGTCTTGAAGGAGTGCAATAAATCCATGAATGATGAAATTGCCACCTACCGCCACCAGGAGGAGGAGTACAGGGAATATATCGAAGCGTGGATGCATGAGGTCAAAACACCGCTCGCCGCGGCCAAGCTCACGCTCGAAAATGATACCGGCTCCGTTCCAGCCAGTGTATCGGACGATCTGCGCCGCATTGAGGACTACCTCGAGCAGGCGCTTTTTTATGCGAGAAGCGGCAGCGTTGAAAAGGATTACCTCATTCGCCCTGTTTCCCTGCGCGAACTGGTCAACGCCTCCGTGCGCCGCAATGCGAAGGATATGATTGCAAGCAAGATCGGGCTGACGTTGGAAAATCTTGATTTTATCGTGCTTACAGACGTAAAATGGACGGATTTTATCCTCAACCAGATTCTCGTCAACGCAATCAAATACCGCAGCGTCTCCCCTTCCATCCGCCTATATGCCAGGCAGGAGAAAAACGGCGTCTCCCTTTTGATTGAGGACAACGGCATCGGTATTCGTCAGGCCGATCTGCCGCGGGTATTCGATCGCGGCTTTACCGGCGAAACCGGGCGGAAATTCTCAAAGGCCACCGGCCTCGGCCTTTATCTGAGCAAGCGGCTGTGCGATAAAATCGGGCTGGGGATCTCCCTGTTTTCGATTGAGGGAAAGGGGACCACGGTGCGCCTGATTTTCCCCAGCGGCACGATGCACGATCTCTCAAAAGATACGTAATGGGAATCAGCGCAAAATGCAGCTTCTCGATCAAGTCTAAGAGAAGAAAAAAGTGCATAAAAAGCATGGTTTCTGATCGGCTTCGTAACCGGCATCTTTATGCGCCGCTGGGCGCT
>ERZ781272.351-NODE-351-length-38417-cov-13.533575_pt1 | contig 38417 bp, 35 predicted proteins | sample MGYA00375850_ERZ781272 | MGnify/ENA primary metagenome ERZ781272 (study PRJEB29790, sample SAMN06051246) | human gut metagenome | host: Homo sapiens | place: USA: Cincinnati, Ohio | collected 2013-06-21 | study: EMG produced TPA metagenomics assembly of the Gut...
CTGTTAACCGATAGGTTGAAGGTTCGAATCCTTTTCGCGGAGCCACTTTTTTTTTTGAAAAAATTAAATTTATTTAGATAAAAAGAGTGATACAATTTTGTATTACTCTTTTTTGTATAGTATGATTTTTATTATCACAAGTAAATTACTTCAAAGTCTATATCGGCTAAAGAAATCCTATCTCCACCTTTAATGGGAGTTCCCATGTAATTTTCTATCTTTAATCCATTAACTTTAGTTCCATTAGTACTATTTAAATCTTGGATAAAATATTTGCCTCTAAAATAATAAATTTTAGCATGGTGCCGGCTTACGTATTTAAAATCCGTAAAATAGGATGGATTTAAGTTTCCATCTCTACCTATGATACATCCAGCAGAAGGGATTTCTACTACAGATCTATCTTTTAAGTTTTTTAGAGCTAATTGTTGAATACCTGATAAATCCATATATTACCTCCTATAAGCAATGATACTTATAATTGTATTACAATTTATGATGAAAATAAATAGAAATCTTAATATTTTTAATGTAATTATATAAAATAAACTCTTGTTTCAGTTGAGCTTTAACTTCATTTTAAGGTTAGAAGCCATTATATAGTGGCGCTGACCTTTCAGTCTTCTATTAAAAAAAGGTACGACTGTTATAACAATTGACCATAAGATAAAAATGTCATCAATATTAATATATTTACTATTTATGTAAATTGTTATATTATAAGTTTATGGGGTAGGAGGAGAAGTAATGAAAAAAAATTTTGTTTTTATAATAATAGGCTTAATAAGTATAGTATATTACTTAGCTTTAAATTCTATAATGGGAAAAGTTGCATTTAGTGAAATATTTTTAATTATAGGGCTAGGATTGATAATTTATGAGATTTTAAATAAGAAATTTAAATTTAATAAAAGTAAAAAATATAAGAAACCTATGAAGATTTTAAAGATTCTTATGTTTATAGTTCTAATTGTTTTTATAGGTATTGAAGGAATTATTATAGGTTTTGGAGCAAATTCTGATAAGGGAACCTGTGATTATAATATAATATTGGGAGCTGGATTAAAGGGTGAAGAGATGACCTTAAGTTTGAAAGAAAGAATGAATAAAGCAATAGAGTATAATAAAAATACAAATAATTATATAGTAGTGACAGGGGGAAGAGGCCCAGGAGAAACTATACCAGAAGCTCTTGCTATGAAAAGATATTTAGTTCAAAATGGTATAGAAGAAAAAAGAGTGTTGATAGAGGATAATGCTAGAAATACAATGGAGAATTTTAAGTTTTCAAAAGAAATTATAGAAAAAAATAGTGGGAAAACAATTGATGAGATAAATATAAAAGTTATTACAAGCAATTATCATTGCTTTAGAAGTAGTATTTTAGCGAAAAGAAATGGTTATATTAAATTATCTTTTATAGGAAACAAGACAAATCCTTTGTTAGCACCAACTTACTACACCAGAGAGTTCTTTGGAATATTTAAATCTTTCATATTCGACAGGGTATGAAAATTTAAGATTAACTTATGAATATAATTACAAACTGTAACTCCTTTGTAATTGATAAGTTTCTATAATTTATTATAATAAATTATAGAAACTTAAGAGATAAAGTAAAATTGAGGTGAGGGAGTCACAATGAAAAAATATACGTACAATAAAAGACAAAAGCAAAAGAGAAGAAGATTTTTTACAGGAGTGTCTATATTAGTTTTAGTGACTATTTCAATAATAGGTGTTCAAGTAGTTTTAAATAAAAATAATGAACAAGCTAAGGCAGAAAATATAAAAGTCGCATCTGGAAAAGATGAGGATGAAGCTACAAAGAAAGAAGAGAAAAAGAAATCGCTTGTAGTAAAAGGAGCTAATGTTTCAGAAGAAGGTATGAAATATGCTGATTCTGGAGAGTTTGTAGAAACTGTTGTTAAGAATACTTATGAAAGAGATGGAAAAAAAGTAGCATATCTTACTTTTGATGATGGTCCATCAACAACAGTAACTCCTAAAATTTTGGATACTTTAAAAAATGAAAATGTAAAAGCTACATTTTTTATTGTCGGACAAGCTATAAATGATGACAGTAAAGGACTTTTAAAAAGAATAGTTGAAGAAGGTAATGCATTAGCAAATCATAGCTATACTCATGAATATAAGATATTATATCCAGGTAGAGTTATAGATGTAAATAAGGTTATGGAAGAATATCAAAAGACTAATGACAAGATACGTGAAACTATTGGACCAGAGTTTGATACAAAAGTATTTAGATTTCCAGGAGGACTTATGTCTTGGAAAGGGCAAGATCCTATCAAAGCTAAATTTAAAGAGAATGGAATACATTATATAGATTGGAATGCCTTAAATGGTGATGCAGAAGGCAAAAAGAGAACACCACAAGATCTTTTAGAAAGAGTAAAGACTACCACAAAAGATCATGAAAAAGTTGTCATTTTAATGCATGATACTTATAAAAAAGAAGCTACCGCAGAAGCGCTACCACAAGTAATACAGTATTTAAAATCTCAAGGATACGAATTTAGAACTATTAAATAGTACAAGTTATATAATTTAAAATTTTATTTTGTATATAATAAGAGAAGTATTTATACTTCTCTTATTATATATTAGGAAATATGATAATATAAAATGAGGTGAATTTAGGAGGTGTTAATTTATGAAAAAAATCCTAATCGTTGAAGATGAAGTAAGTATTAGAGGGTTTTTAAGAATAAATTTTCAAAGAAATGATTTTAAAGTAATAGAAGCTGGAAGCGGCGAGGAAGGTTTAAGACTTGCAATGATAGAAAAACCTGACATAGCAATTTTAGATGTAATGCTTCCCGGAATAAATGGATTTCAAGTATGTGAGGCATTAAGAAAGGATATGCCTGACATAGGAATAATAATGCTTACTGCAAAGGATCAGGATATGGATAAAATAATGGGCTTAGAATATGGAGCAGATGATTATGTGATAAAGCCATTTAATCCAGTTGAACTTATATTAAGGGCAAAGGCGTTACTTAGAAGAATTGAGGGGAATTTAGAAGATGAAGAAGATATAATAAATTTTCCTCCATTTAAACTTGATTTATATTCCCAAAAGCTCCTTAAGAATGATATAGAAATAGATATAACTCCAAAAGAATATATGATGTTTAGAATATTTATAGAGAACCCTGGAAAAGCATTTAGTAGAGATGAGCTACTAAACTTGGTATGGGGATATGATTTTGTAGGTGATCCTAAAATAGTAGATGTTAATATAAGAAGATTAAGAGCTAAAATTGAAGATGACTCATCTAATCCTAGATTTATAGAAACTGTATGGGGAACTGGATATAGATGGAAAAAATAAAAATTAAAAAAGAAAAAGAAGTTAGCATAAGAAGTAAATTAGTTAGAAATTTTATGCTTGTAATAATCATAAGCATAGTTCTTTTGGAATTATTGACTACATTATTTATAAAGCAGTATTATTATCAAAATATAGAGGATTTACTTACTAATCAAGTTAAAATATCTTCGGACTTCTATAACAAATATTTTTCTAATGCGACTTTAGAGGAAAATATATTATCCAATGTTGATGTGTTTTGGAATCAAACAGATGCTCAAGTACAGGTTATGGATAAGAATGGAAAGCTCCTTCTTGATTCCATAGGTAGTGGAAATACAAAGACATTAACTGAAGATGTAAAAAAAGCTTTAAATGGAGAAAAAGGAGTATGGACAGGAAGAGTTTTATATAGTGATTCAAATGTGATGTCTGTTTCATATCCCTTAAAAAGATATGGTGAGATTGAAGGGGTTATACGCTTTATAACATCTCTTAGAGAAGTAGATAATGAAATAAAAAGTATAACATATGTGTTTTTAGCTATTGCTATTTTTGTAATGATTATGGGAGTACTTGTTAGCTTTATATTAGCTAAAAGTATAATAAATCCGATAAAATCTGTTACCAAAGTTGCTGAAAAGATGGCTGATGGCGATTTTACTGTAAAGAGCACAAAGCTTAGGAATGATGAAGTTGGAAAACTTTCAGATACTTTAAATTATATGGCATCAGAAATAGTTAAGAAGGATAGTTTGAAAAATGAATTTATTTCAAATGTATCACATGAACTTAGAACACCGTTAACATCTATAAAAGGCTGGGCCGTCACTTTAAAATATGATGATATAGATAAAGGTATGCTCAAGGATGGATTAGATATAATTGAAAATGAATGCGATAGATTAAGTTCTATGGTGGAGGAACTATTGAGCTTTTCAAAGCTTGTATCTGGGCATATGGATATAAAGAAATCATGGGAAAGCATTGAGGATATTGTACAGTATATTAGAAAGCATATGAGTCTTAGGGCAGATAGAGACGGAATACAATTTAATGTAGAAATAGAGAGTGATATTCCAAAACTATATATAGATAAAAATAGAATAAAGCAGGTATTGATAAATTTATTAGATAATAGCTTTAAGTTTACAGAACGTGGAGGAAAAGTCAACTTAAAAGTTTATCGTGATGGTTATAAACTTATAATAAAAGTACAAGATAATGGGTGCGGTATAGGAGAAGATGAACTACCTCATGTCAAAGAAAAGTTTTTTAAAGGTAAGAGTAGCAAATCACAAAATGGGATAGGATTAAGTATTTGTGATAAGCTTGTAGAAGTGCATAATGGAAAGTTAGATATAGAAAGTGAATTAGGAGTGGGAACATGTATAACTATAGAATTCCCTTTGTTAACTGATGAATAGGAGGAGAATATGAAAAAAAATATTTGTACATTTTTAATTGTGGTTTTAGTATCAGTATTTTTTTCAGGCTGCCTCAATGTAAAAAATGCAGATGTGAATAATAAAATAATTGCACCTAATAATGAGGATATTCCTATCAGAGGTACATGGGAAGTTAAAAATTTTAAGCCTATAAAAGAAAATTCTGATGAAGAAGATAAATATTTAGAAATTACTGCTCAATTCAGCAATGAATTTGCATCCTTTGGAAAGGACCTATATATACAACCTTATTATAAGGTTAAATATGTAAATATAAATGACTATGTAGTAAAGCAATATAAAATGGATTCTAATATTTTAGATTTAAAGAATACAGATAATATGAGCATTATACAAATAACATCAGGTGATAAAAGCATGTATGACATTATAAAAGTTAGCGATGAAGAAATAATAATGTGTGTACAGAATGGATTCCTTTATCTTAAAAAGACGTCAGATGAAACAGAAAAGCTTAAAGACGATTTAAATAGTACTAATAAATCTAAGCATGACGACAAAGACAATATAAGAAATGAAATTGATAAAAAAAAGATAAGTACATCTCTTCCAGAAAGCGGAGTGCTATTAGGATTAAAAAATAAAGATAGTAATGGTGATATATCTTATAGAACTTTATGGATATCTTATGATTCTTCTGGACTTAGACCATCATATGAAATAAATGGTCTTGTAATTCCTAGACAAAATGGTTTTTGGGATTTAGTTACATCACGTCATTATGATAATGGAGTTTATGTAGATACTATGACAGCTAAGTCATTAAACCGAGACTTGAAAGTTCCTAAGAATGATAACAACAACTCTGAAATTCCTATTAAAAAACAGAGAAACATAGCCAAGGAGATCCTTTTTGTTACTAACAACTATATAGCAATAGAGAATAGAATAACAGATGAAAATAATAATTTTCTAAATGGATACTATAGATTCTTGCCTATAGATAATTTAAATTATAGTACGGGCCTTAAAATTTCAGATGTACTTGGAGAAAGGGCAAGAGATATATTCATGGCTTCAGGTAAAAAAGCCATTGAAGAGACTTATGGAGTAGAATTTGATGAAAGTATGTTAAAGGAAAATAATTTTACTATAAAAAGAAAAAATGGCAATTGGAATGTAGTAGGAAAAGCTCAAGTAAGGGATGAAATAATGGACTTTAATGTAAATTTACTTTTGACTAAAGGTATATTAAATTATGATGATTTGTATATACCGTGGAATTTGATAAAATCTGCTATACCAGATGCTATAGATGCTTATACAGCTCCTAATAATAAATTTGCCTTAATTATAAATGAAGATAATATATCTGTATATAATATTAAAAATAATATGCTGCAACCATCACCATTGAGTAAAATAGATATAGATCCAGGTGAAGAAGTCATAATGGCTGAATGGGCAACTGGTTCCTTTATATATAAATGGGATGAAGACTTAAATATAAAATCTAGAAAACTATTGAAATAAAAAGTGAGGCTATGATAAGCAATATTAAAAAAATATAAATCCCGAACTCGAAAGGGTTCGGGATTTATTGTGAAATTAAAATTAGTTAATATATATTTTAGTTATTTTTTGTAATATTTTTCAAAGTAATTGCTTTTTATTATCTTATCAGCAAGGTCTAAGCCTTTTATAGCATGTTCTTTATCTTCTTCGCTGACATCACCTAAAACAGTTCTATTAGTAAGAACAGCGAAACTTTTCTTTGTATTTAAAAGATTTCTTCCCATAGCTGAGTTAATATATTTATTTTCATCTATACCCATTAAGTAAGCTAGAGTAGGCATAGTGTCTATTTGACCTCCAATGGTATCAAAAGTTTTTCCTGAATCAGAATTCTTATCGTAAATCATAAGAGGTATGTCCCAAGTTATATCCATCCATGATTGTTTAGGATTGTTTAAAGTCGCAAGTTTATCAGTGTAATATTTATGAATACCAGTATGATCTCCAGTTATAGCTATAACTGTATTATCAAGAAGGCCTTCTTGATCTAGAAGATCTACAAACATTCCTATTTGTTCATCTGTATAATGAATGCTTTGGAAATAGTCTCCTAATATATTATTTTCTATTTCATCAGGTAGTTTCATTTCACGATATTCTGCTGGTAAATCAAATGGTCCATGGCTTGTAAGAGTAACCATAAAGCTATAAAATGGTTCTTTTAAATCTGCAAGCTTTGGAACTATCTGTTTAAGATAAGTTCTATCACTTATTCCAAGTCCAATAGATTCATCATCATCAAAACTATAATAATCAATTAAATTATCAAAACCAACACCCTTTAGACCTTCCATCCAATTCCAGAAAGGACCCTTGTCAGGATGGATTGCTAAATTTTCATAACCTAATTCTTTTAAAAGCTTAGGCATAGAATTATAAGTTGTTACTGGATAACTAAAAAATGTACTTCCTTGTCTTAATGGGAATACTGATGCATTTACCATTAAATCAGAGTCAGAGCTTGTACCCTCATTAACCTGCTCTTTTATATGAGGGAAATATATACTGTTAGATAAAAGTTTGTTTAGATTAGGAGTAATTTCTTCACCATTAACCTTTTCTCCAATAACAAAACTTTCTAAAGATTCAACTTGAAGAACTACAAGATTCTTGCCAGCGAACTTTCCTTTGTATTCATTATCAGGAAGATTTTCGTTTTTGTAATTATACCACTCTTTAATTTCGTTAACTTCTTCAGCCTTTAAATCAAGAGGTTTAGAATCTCTATAAACCTGATAGGCATTAAATACATGATATCCTATAGGAGAAAAGTATACAGTTGTATCATTTGGATCATACATTCCATATATGTAGCTTTTAGAATGATCCTTCTTAAGCACGTTAGTTACAAAAGGAACATAGGCGATAAAGCCTACAGAAATAACAAACGTTAGTATAAACAGACTGACACTTCTTTTAGCTTCTTTATATACAGGTTTTAGTTTTATCCATAATAATATGAATAATATTATATCGATAAAGAGTAATATATCTAAAGGACTCATCATTGATAATGTAGAACTGGTCAGGTTGTCCAAGTTTGCTGTTTGTTTTACTATTATTAACGAAGGAACTGTTCTAAATCCTCTATAATACCATAAATCAACAGCTATTATAAGTGTTAAAAAGATGTCCATAATGAATAGGAATCTAAGTTTTCCTCTATTCTTAAATAAGAAATAGAATGAAAGGAAAGCCAATATAAAGGCTAAATAGTATTTGTAAAAATAGGTTCCTTCATTGTAGCCTAATGAAAAATTTAGAGAGTAAATATTTTCATTTAAAGTAAATCCTAAAAATATAAAGGATTTTAAAAGTAAGCCAACTGTCACTATAACAAATAGAATAGTTCTCATTATGAAAGTCTTATCTATAGTAGACACTTTATCTTTTGCAAACTGTTTTATATCCATATGCTTCACCCTTTTCTGTAGTTTTACCTCTAAATTATAGTACAATTGAGAATAAAATTCAAATAGAAAGATTTTGCTCTAAATTTAATTATTGAAAATATAAATAGATTCAACATTACCTATTCATAATTCAAATCTCAAAATTTATCCTATATGATATAATTAAATTATAAATAAAGTAGAGGTGGTATAGTGATGAAAATTATAGATTGTAAGGGTTTGAAGTGTCCAGCACCTGTTATAAATACTAAAAAATATTTTGATACAATAGAAGAGGGACAAGCTAAGGTTATAGTGGATAATGAAGTGGCTAAGAATAATATATGCAAACTTGCAGATAGCAATGGATTTACATATGAAGTTTTGGAGGATGGAGAATTTTTTAATATAACAATAACTAAAGAAAGTTGTGGCTGTGAAATCATGAATTTTGATAAAGAGACAGCAATCATCATTTCATCGGATAAGCTTGGTGGTGGGGATGAGAAACTAGGAGAAACTCTTATGAAGAGTTATTTATTTGCACTATCTGAAAGTTCAGAGCTTCCTACAAATTTAGTTTTCTTAAATGGAGGAGTAAAGCTTGTTATAGAAGGATCTCCTTGTATTGAAAGTATAGAAAAGATTTCTAAAGAAGGAGTAAACATATTAAGCTGCGGCACATGTTTGGATTTTTATGGAATTAAAGAAAAGCTTGCTATAGGTGAAATAACTAATATGTATACAATTGTAGAGATTATGAACAAGGCTCAGAATACTATAAAATTATAATAAGATATATTAAATAGCATCCTAAAATATTTAGGATGCTATTTTTAAAAAATCGCCATGAAAAATTTTCAAATTTAGTAGTAAAAGTGGGAACAACATAGTATAATAAGCTATATAATATAGCATATATATTTAAAAGAATATACTAAATAGGAGGATTAGTATGGCGTTTTTGGGAGAAAGCTGTATAGAGGATATAAATAGTGATTTAAGATATTTGAATCTTTTAGCAAATAGATATCCAACAATAAGCTCAGCTACAACAGAAATAATAAATCTTCAAGCAATATTAAATTTGCCAAAAGGAACAGAGCATTTTTTAACTGATATTCATGGTGAGTATGAGCCGTTTGTTCATGTTTTAAAGAATGCTTCAGGAGTTATAAAAAGAAAAATAAATGATGTATTTGGAAATTCACTTAGAAGCAGTGAAAAGAAGAGTTTAGCAACTTTAATATATTATCCAGAACAAAAATTAGAAATAGTTTTAAAAGAAGAAGAGAATATAGATGACTGGTATAGGATAACATTATATAGGCTTATAGCAATATGTAGACATGTATCATCTAAATACACTCGTTCTAAAGTGAGAAAAGCTCTCCCAACTGATTTTTCATATATAATTGAGGAATTGCTTCATGAGCAGCCTGGAAGAGAAGATAAAGAGGAATACTATGAAGAGATTATCCAGACAATAATAAGTATAGATAGAGCTAGGGAATTTATAATAGCTATATCAAAACTTATACAAAGACTTGTAATAGACAGGCTTCACATAATTGGTGACATATATGATAGAGGACCGGGAGCTCATATAATATTAGATACACTTATAAATTATCATAGTGTAGATATACAATGGGGAAATCATGATATATTATGGATGGGGGCTGCCGCTGGATCAGAAGTATGTATAGCTAATGTAATAAGAATATGTGCAAGATATGCAAACTTAGATACATTAGAAGATGGATATGGTATAAATATGCTTCCACTTGCAACATTTGCACTAGAGTGCTATAAAAAAGATCCTTGCAATAACTTTAAGCCTAAATTTGACTCGGAAAATGAATATAGTGTAACTGAACAGGAGCTTATAGCTAGAATGCACAAAGCTATAGCTATAATTCAGTTTAAACTTGAAGGTGAAGTTATAAAGAGAAGACCTGACTTCAATATGGATCATCGACTTTTACTAAATAAAATAAATTATGATGATGGAACTATAGAGTTAGATGGCAAAGTTTACAAACTAAATGATACAAGTTTTCCAACTATAGACAAGAAAAACCCATATAAACTTACAAAGGAAGAAAAGGAACTTATAGAAAAGCTTAAATCTTCATTTGTAAACAGCGAAAAACTTCAAAGACATATAAGATTCTTATTTACTGCGGGAAGTATATATCTTAAGTATAATTCGAATCTTATGTTCCATGGATGTATACCTTTAAATGAAGATGGAACCTTTAGAGAGGTTATAGTTAAGGGGAAAAAGTTTAAAGGTAAAGGTCTTTTGGATGAAGCAGAAAAAGTATGTAGGGAAGGTTATTTTTACGAAAATAATAAAGAAGCGAAACTTTATGGAATGGATTATATGTGGTATCAGTGGACAGGCCCTAATTCATCTTTATTTGGTAAGGACAGAATGACAACTTTTGAAAGGTATTTTATAGATGATAAAAATACTCACAAAGAAGCTAAAAATACCTACTATAAATTACGTGATGATGAGAATATGTGCAATAATGTTCTTAAGGAATTTGGGCTGGATGTGGAAAGTTCGCATATAATAAATGGGCATATTCCAGTTGAAAGAAAAAAAGGGGAAAGCCCAATAAAAGCTAATGGAAAACTTTTGGTTATAGATGGAGGATTTTCCAAAGCTTATCAAGGTAAAACTGGAATGGCAGGTTACACACTAATATATAATTCCTTTGGTCTGCAGCTCATAAGTCATGAACCATTTAAATCAACCGAATCTGCTATAAAAGAGGAAAGCGATATTCTTTCTAGTACCATGGTTTTAGAGAGAGTTGTGCAAAGGAAAAGAGTTGAAGATACTGATGTAGGTCAGGAATTGATGACTAGAATAAAAGACTTAAAAGTACTTCTATCAGCATATAGAAAAGGACTTATAAAAGAGAAAAAATAGAAAATAAAAAGGTATGAATATCTACTAGGAAATTCATACCTTTGTTTCACTAAGAATCTTTTCTAAGAGCATTTATAAGAAATAGAACTCCAAATACTATAAGAAGTATCGGAAATAAAAATTCGCTGCTAATCCATGTAAAATAGAATTTTAAAAGAGGAAAAATTGAAAATATCATAAGAGCTAAAGCTCCTATTAAAACACGTGAATCCTTATTAGAAAAAATGTATAGTTGGAAAAGTCCGACTGATATTCCAAGGGGGATATCTCTTATACTTGAGAGACCTAGAGACCAAAGTATAGGAAAGTCACTTAAAAGTCTGAGAACTCCCATAGTTAGAAATAAACCGCCTATGACTAAATTTTCATTTCCAGATTTAGACTTAAAATACCTTACTTCAAAAAATAATCCGATTCCTAAAAATATTATAGTTCCCATATCTAAGATTTCGAAATGAAGTACTCTGTCCATTAGAAGGTACAAGCCTAAAAGTATTAAAATTATGCCCATCCAATAATTATTTTTATTCATATAAAATTACCTCGCATTTTTAATTATCTTATTATAATATTATACTATTGATACTATGACATCAATATATAAATTTACTCAAAATTATAAGTTTAATTTTAGAATTTAAAATATGTTAAAAGAAATTTTACTAAATTAGAGGTTATCAAATATATTGATGAAGTATAAAATAATAATAAGGGATATAGAAAAAATTGTAATTAATATTATGATTAACATAAAAAACTTTAGGGGGTGGCGCAGTGCTTGATAAGCTGCTTATATTTCTTATGGAAATAAAGAAAAAAGATAATTGGAAAGATAGATGGATCAAAAAGCTAACTTATGATAGGAATAAATCCGTAATAGAAATTCATGAGAGAAAATTCGCTAAAAGTGAAATAAAAGAGATATGTAGGAATGCAAAGAAAAAAGTAACTAGCATAAAGGAATATAGATATGACAATGAAGGTTTTCTCAAAAAAGTGGTAATAAAAGATGGGGAAGGGACTATAAAGTATATTAACGATATACAGTACGATGATAGTTATAATATAAAATCTGTATTATCTGTAAGCAAAAATAATGATATAGAATTTTCAAAATTGTCAGTAGTAGATAGAAGCAATAGGATAGTTAAAGAAGAGTTTTGCTTTATAGCTGAATCAAGTGAGATGATTTCAAAGAGGGAAATCATCTATAGTGAAAGTGGAGACAGAGTATATGATGTATGGGGACAAAAGTTAAAGGAAAACTGTGTTTTTGATATGGACAACAATGTTTTGACTATGAATTATTATGATGAAGCTGATAACTATATAGGTGATATAGTATATGGATTTAAAGATATATTGATATTTACGTTAAACAATAGGACTCTAAAAGATTCAGAATCTACAAAAGAATTTACTATAGGATTTAAAGAGCTTATGAGTGAAGAAGAGTTTATTGGAATGGCATGTAGAAGTGACACCGAAAGTGAATTAAACGATATGACTCTTCAATGTTTCTATAGAGATAAAGGACAGATTCAAAATGTAAACTTTTTAAAATATGGACAAGTTCTTTATTCTAATGAATACATTTATGAATAATTTAACTAAATACCCATAAATGCATTGAGTTTTAGCAATATATGTGATAGAATGATATTAAACTAAATATGTTTTGGTAGAGATATAAGAGAACCAAAATAAGTCATGGGCAGTACCATGGTTTATTTTGGTTCTCTTTTTTTAAAATATTTCATGAAAAAGCATAAATTAATTTAAAATATGGGAGGGCTTTATATGTTCGACGTTATCATTATAGGAGCTGGGGTTATAGGGTCAGCGGTGGCTAGAGAGATGAGCAGATATAACTTGAAGACCTGCGTACTTGAAAAAAACAATGATGTATCAGATGGAACAACAAAGGCTAACAGTGCAATAATTCACGCAGGATATGATGCAAAGCCTCATACATTAAAAGGTAGATTAAATGCTAGAGGAAATGCTATGTTTGATAAACTTAAGGAGGAATTAGATTTCCCATTTAAGAGAAATGGCTCTTTAGTAATATGTTTTGACAAAAACGATATATCTGAATTGGAAAAGCTAAAAGTTCAAGGAGAAATGAACGGTGTTCCAGGAATAAGAATATTGACAAGAGAAGAACTTTTAGAGATGGAGCCTAATATATCTGAAGGTGCACAAGGTGCATTATATGCACCAACAGGCGGCATAATATGTCCATATAGCTTTGCTATATCATTAGCTGAAAATGCTTCAAAAAATGGTGTAGAGTTCAAATTAGAAACAAAAGTTAAGAATATAGAGAAAAAGGATGGACATTATAGTGTAAAGACTGATAAAGGAGATTTTGAAGCTAAAGTTGTAATAAATGCAGCAGGAGTATATGCTGATGAGATAAACAATATGGTAAGTGAGCATAAGATGAAGATTATTCCAAGAAAAGGTGAGTATTGTTTATGCGATAATACCGTAGGAAACCTTGTTTCGAAGACAGTATTTCAACTACCAACTAAACTTGGAAAAGGAGTTCTTATAACTCCAACTATAGATGGAAATCTTCTTATAGGACCTAATGCTGAGGATATAGATGATAAGGATGATTTAACTACTACTAAAGAGGGTTTAGACTTTGTTCTAGAAAAAGCTAAGCTTACTATGAATCCACTTCCACTAGGTCATATAATAACATCATTCTCAGGACTTAGAGCACGTAATGTAGAAGGTGACTTTGTAATAGGTGAAAGAGAGGATGCTAAAAACTTTATAAATGCAGCTGGCATTGAATCACCAGGATTATCTAGTGCTCCAGCTATAGCAGAAATGATTAAAGATATAGTCGTAGAAAAATTAAACCCAGAAAATAATGAAAACTTCAATCCAGTAACTAAGGCAATACCAAGATTTAGAGAAATGTCTTTAGAAGAGAGAAAAGCTCTTATAAAAACTAACCCTAAATATGGTACAATAATTTGTAGGTGCGAATGTGTAACAGAGGGAGAGATAATGGATGCAATTCATAGACCTCTAGGAGCAACAACTCTAGATGGAGTGAAGAAGAGAACTAGAACTATGATGGGCGGATGTCAAGGTGGTTATTGCAGCTCTTCTATACTTAATATATTAGCTAGAGAGCTTAATATAGCGAAGACAGAGGTTAAAAAAGGTGCAGACAATTCTAATATATTAATTGGTGAGAATAAAGAGAATCTATAATTAGTGGAGGGAGTTCAATGAAGGAATTTGATATTGCCATAATAGGTGGAGGACCAGCAGGCATGGCAGCAGCAATAGCTGCTAAGAAAGAAGGAATAGACAGTATAATAGTTCTAGAGAAGGATGACAGTTTAGGTGGAATACTAAATCAATGTATACACAATGGTTTTGGACTTCACACTTTTAAAGAGGAGCTTACAGGACCTGAATATGCTGAGAGATTCTTTGAAGAAATAGAAAAACTTAATATAGTATACAAGGTTAATACAACAGTAATAGACCTTAACAAAGATAAAGTGATAACAGCTGCAAATGGCGAAGAGGGAATTATTGAAATAAAGGCTAAGGCTATAGTACTTGCTATGGGATGTAGAGAAAGGCCAAGAGGAGCTATAAATATACCAGGGGCAAGATGTGCTGGTGTTTATACTGCTGGTACAGCTCAAAGATTTGTAAATATAGAAGGCTATATGCCAGGTAAAGAAGTTGTTATACTCGGTTCTGGAGATATAGGACTTATAATGGCTAGAAGAATGACACTAGAAGGTGCTAACGTTAAGGCTGTAGTAGAGCTTTTACCATACTCAGGCGGTTTAAAACGTAATATAGTGCAATGCTTAAATGACTTTGATATTCCTCTAAAACTTTCTCATACAGTGACTGAGATAAGAGGAAAAGAGAGACTTGAAGGAGTGACTATTGCAAAAGTTGATGAGAATAGAAGAGTAATAGAAGGTACTGAGGAATATATTCCTTGTGATACTTTGCTTCTTTCAGTAGGACTTATACCAGATAACGTATTATCAGCTAAAGCAGACGTTAAGTTATCTAAGGTTACCTCAGGACCAGAAGTTAATGATATGATGGAGACAAATGTAGATGGAATATTTGCATGTGGAAATGTTCTTCATGTGCATGATTTAGTTGACTATGTAACACTTGAAAGCTACACTGCAGGAATGAATGCAGCAAAATTTGTTAAAGGTGAAATGAAGAGAAGCGATAAGCCTATAGATATGATAGCTACAGAAGGTGTAAGATATACAGTTCCAAAGACAGTATATGCAGACAATATAAAGGATAAATTAGAAGTTAGATTTAGAGTAGGAGATGTATTCAAGAATAAATATATATCTGTGTACTTTGATGGAAGCAGAGAACTTCATATGAAAAAGAGAGTTCTAGCTCCAGGTGAAATGGAAACAGTTAGACTTACAAAAGCAATGTTTGATAAATATCCAAACTGCAAGGAAATAACTATAAAGGTGGAAGGAGAGTAGCCACATGGAAGTTAGAGAATTGATTTGTATAGGATGCCCAATGGGCTGCAATTTAAAGGTTGAAATTAAGGATGGAGAAGCAGTTTCTGTATCAGGAAACACATGCAAAATTGGTGAGAATTATGCTAAAAAAGAAGTTTCAAATCCTACAAGAGTAGTTACTTCTACCTTAAAAGTAGATGGTGGAACTGTAGATATGGTTCCAGTAAAGACAGAAGCAGATATACCAAAGGGAAAAATATTTGATGTTGTACGTTCACTAAAAGGATGTACAATAAAGGCACCAATAAAAGTTGGAGAAGTAGTGGTTGAAAATGTAGCGGGAACAGGAATAAACATTATTTCTACAAGATCTATAGAAGCAAAAAATTAAGATTAAGATTAAAAATTATAAGTAAAGATAATATACAGATAGAAAGGGCAGGGATGTTTAGGTAGATTCTAAATATCCACTGCCCTATATATAATTACAAATCTTAACTAATTTTATTTAGTATTCACTAAACTTTAACACTGAACCGTTCCTAAGACACGAAATTTTTTATTCTTCACTCTTATCTATTAATTATTTTTATAACTTCCTTTGCCATAATTTTATGTATTTCTTCTTTTGGATGCAATCCGTCTAAAAACATATCATGATTTTCTAATTTAGAATTCAGATTTTCAAATAAATCATAAAAATCTATGCAGTCTATGCTTTTTTCTTTGCAATAATTCAATATTTTGTATCTATATAAGCTTATTTTTGAATTTATAATACTGTAGTCAAGATAAGAACACCAATATTCTTTTGCAAGGTCTGCACAAATAAGAGGCTCAATTCCAATAAAAGTACCTATAGCATTTTCTCTTGATTCCTTTATTAAAAGCTTTAAATTTTCAAAGGCAGAGTCTACAGTTCTACCTGTTAAAAAATCATTAGATCCTATAGTTATTATAGTCTTTTCAGGTTTATTTAAAATTACATCTTGATAAAATCTTGAAAGTAAACCGCTGGTAGTATCACCATTTACACCTTTATTTAAAACTTCATATTGAGGAAGTTCCTTTGCCAAAATATCTATCCATTTTTTATCTTTAGAAACTCCATAACCAAAAGTTAAGCTGTCTCCTATGCACGTTATTTTATTCATATTGTTCTCCTTTGAAAATATATATATTACATAGACCCCACAACTATGAGAGGAGGTATATACATTAATAATCTATATTATAACATTAATACTGAAGATGAGAAAATTAAAGATTATATAATAGAACTTGTAGATATAATAGAAGAATATGATTATTTAAAGCTTATTGAGATGCCATATATTTGGAAGGTATATGCCGATTCAATAGGAAAGGAAATCTATTGTAATTGTAAACTCATATCAGATATCTTGAAACTTAAAGAAAATATAGACAGTATAAGTGATGAACTATGCAAAGATATATTAGAAGACTATAGAAGGCTAGAGGTTAAAAATAGGTATTACGAGTTTAATGGGAAATTAAATGAATATGAGAATGCCTTAGATAGTGTGATAAATTATAGAAACATAAATTTAAAAGGGCTTATAGATGAAGAAAAAGTCAGAGAAATATATAAAAAACTAATATTTTATTATCATCCTATAATTAGGAAAGATAAAACTAAGTTGTGGAAAGAAATATCTAAAGCATATATGGAATTTAATCTAGAAGCTTTAGAAAAGATATATTTCCTGGGAAAAGATTTTAGCTATTCAGAAGATAAGTGGGAAACTACCAACATAGAAGATTATAAAAATCAATTAAAAAATAATATAAGAAAATTAAAGAGTTCTTTTCCATTTGTTTTAAAGGATGAAATCCTAGATGATAAGTGGAGAAGTGAAGTTGCTATGAACATATATGAAAATAATATAGCTCTTGAGAAGGAGATTAAGTTTTTAGAAGAAGAATTAAAAAATCTAGAGAAAAAATTGAAAGAAAAAAAAGGACTGTCTTAAAAGAGTTTTTTTAAGCAGTCCTTGCATAGTAATGTCTGTCCCTTATTTGCAGAAACTTTATTTGATGAAGTTAATGGCTTCCCACAGATGGAACAGAGTTCTCCGCTAGAAAGATTGTCCTCTTCCTTGGTTTTTATATCGGCTACACTTTTGGAACGATTAGGTGGTGGAGCGTAATGAAGCTTTTCTACAGGTTCACTTCGTTCCTTTATTGAGTACTCCATGTAAAAGCTACTTTCACCATACAGTTCTAATTCGAATCTTGGGTTTTCTTTATCGTAAAATTCCTCTATTATTATTCTCCTTATTTGAGCGTCATTTATTATAAGACCACTTTTCTCTATACCATCAAATATGCTTTTCGTTATATTGTTAGTGTCAGGATGGCGCTTTGAACTTTTATAATAAACTTTTAATACTGCTATAAGAGCTTCATCTAAAACTAAATTGGGGTTTTGAAGTCTTGCATTTAATGCAATTTCCTCTTCATAAAGAGCATATCTGTCATGATATTTTCCAGAGCTAAAAGGAAGAATTGCACGTCCTTGCATATTAAAAAGTTTAAAATTGGATTTAGAAATAGGAGAGCCTTTGACTATAACTTTTGCGTAATTTTTACTCATATAAGTAATCTCCTAATTAAAATATTTGCCATGGGGCATATATAATATTATAGCATAAAAATTCTCATACGAATATATGTTCAGCGATAAGAAAGCAAATTTTATATTATAAAAATTAAATAAGATATAAGTTTTAGAAAAGTCAATGATATCCTTACAAATAACTTAAATTCATAACATATGGTTTGATAAAAAAATATACATAAAGTATAATACTTTAAGAAGATAATTTAAATGATAAGGATGATAAATTAATGAATGATATAAATATATTAGGCATAGAGTCAAGCTGTGATGAAACAGCGGCTGCGGTAGTTAGAAATGGAAGAGAACTTTTATCTAATGTTATTTCTTCTCAAATAGATACACATACTAAATTTGGAGGAGTTGTTCCAGAAGTAGCTTCAAGAAAACATATAGAAGTAGTAAATAGTGTAGTAGAAGAAGCTTTAGAAAAAGCAGGGATGACTTTAGATGATATAGATGCTATAGGAGTTACATATGGACCAGGACTAGTTGGAGCACTTCTTGTAGGGCTTCAATATGCTAAAGGATTATCTTATTCAACAAATAAACCTCTTATAGGAGTCAATCATATAGAAGGACATATAAGTGCAAACTTTATTGAGCATAAAGAGTTACAACCTCCATTTGTGTGCCTTGTAGTATCAGGAGGTCATACATTTATAGTAAATATGGAGGATTACGGAAAGTTTGAAGTTTTAGGTCAGACTAGAGATGATGCAGCTGGAGAAGCTTATGACAAGATAGCAAGAGCTATAGGTCTTGGGTATCCAGGAGGACCAAAGATTGATAAGATATCAAAAGAAGGTAATGAAAATGCTATAAAGTTTCCTAAAGCAAATTTTCATGAGGATACTTTAGACTTTTCATTCAGCGGAGTAAAATCTGCAGTATTAAATTACATAAATAATGCATCCATGAAAGGAGAAACTATAAATAGGGCTGATGTAGCCGCTTCCTTTCAGAAAGCAGTAGTTGATGTTTTAGTTGAAAATGTTATGACAGCCTGTAAAAAGAAAAATGTTGACAAAATCGTTGTTGCAGGAGGGGTTGCATCAAATAGTAAGCTTAGATATAGACTTATAGAGGAAGGAAATAAAAGAAATATTAATGTATTATTCCCAAGTCCTATATTGTGCACGGACAATGCTGCTATGATAGCTAGTGCTGCATACTTTGAATTTTTAAAAGGAAATGTGGCATCATTAGATTTAAATGCAAAACCTAATTTAAAACTTGGAGAGAGATGATATTAAAATCATAGAAGGGGAACTATCATGAGATTACTTCAGTATTCAAATAGCATGCAGAAATATAAGCTTAAGAAAAAATGGAATAAGATGATTCTCATACAATGGCTGGTGCTTATATTATTTATAGTTATTTTTGGAGGCTACCTCTATGAAAATGTACAGGTAGATAAAATTGAAACAAATAATAGAAAGCCAAGTAGAGCTGTAACGGTAGAAGAATCAAAAATTTATTATAATGTAACAGGGCAAAATGGATATACTGTTATTTTGGAATCTAATTCAGGATATGGTTCTGTAGAGTGGAGTAATGTTACAAAAAAGACCCCTAAAAATATGAGGTTTCTTTACTATGATAGAGCAGGTTATGGAAGAAGTGAAAAGATAGATAAACCTAGGACTCCTGAAGAGGAAGCAAAGGAACTTCATGCACTTATTCAAAAGTCTCAATATAAACCACCTTATGTGTTTGTGGGAAATGAATATGGTTCACTTATAGTAAATGCATATAATAAGCTTTATGGTGATGAAATAGCAGGAGTTGTGCTTATAAATCCAATAGAAAATACAGAAATAGGGGCACTTAATAAGATTAAAATAACTTCTTCACTAGGGGGACAAAAACTTTTAGGATCAATAGGTATGATGAGAATTGCAGAAAAATTAGGGATAATTAACTTAGACGAAAATGTAGTTTCTGGATTATCAAAGTCTAATTCAGAACTTTATAAAAATTTTAGGGTGAACTCTAAATATGCTTCTATGAAGATTAAAGAACTTAAAGGCTTGAAGGAAAGCAGTAGTGATTATAACTGGATATATGATGGCAAAAAGGAAACTGTAATTTTAAAAGCATCAGATGATTTAAGTGAAGATAGGGAAAAGGTAAAAGGCTTTTCTCATGTAGAGATAGCAGCAATAGACGGAGTAGGAACTTCAGCAGTTATTAATGATTCGGAAGTTGTTCTAAATGCAATAGAAAATGTTATTTCAAGGCTTCCAAATAAAGAGTAAAGGGGAAATATTATGCCTCAACAATGGATAGGAATTGCTTTCTTTGTAGTAGCAATCGTAGGAATATTATTTTGGGAAAAGAAACAGTGGAAAGGCGATGATCTTTCATATTTAAAAAAATCACCAAAGGATTTTTGGGAAAGAAAAAGAAATTTTATTAGTATAAAAAAATTGTTCATTAAGAATTTAAAATATGAAGAAAATAGACATTACATAGATGATCAGACATGGAGTGACTTAGAGATGGATAAAGTGTTTAGAAATCTAGACATGACATTAACAACTCCAGGTGAACAACGATTGTACGAGCTTTTAAGATATCCAGAGATGGATAAAAAGCTTTTACTCCATAGAAATGAGATAATAGATTTTTTTCAAAACAATAAAGAGTCTAGGGATCATATAAGAGAAATATTAGCTAGGATGGGAAGGCAAAATAGTGGTGAAATACTAGATCTTCTATACAGTACAGAAAAAATAAATTTTAATAAAAAGAAGATTTATGATTTATTTTCTACTTTAGCTATTGCAGCTGCCATTTCGATAGTGTTTTTAGGTATGCAGGGAGTTTTCATGCTTATAATGATTTCTATAATAAATATGTATCTTCATCATAATTTGAATAAAGAAATACAAGGAAGCGTTAAAGCAATAACCTATTTATCGAGCATAGCAAAGGCATCCTCTAAACTTTGTGATATGGAAGATGGAGTTTTGGAGGACTATAAAAAAATATTAAAAGAGAATTCAGCCGTAGCAGATGTTATACTGAAAAATTCTTCTATGGTTGGAAGAATTGAAGGTCTCGATTTTATAGGAGATTACATAAATTCAGTATTTTTGATGCAAGGGCGTGCTTATTACAAGATAATGGGCAATATAAGTAACTCTCTTGAAGAGATAAAGAATATTTATTCTGTTTTAGGAGAAATAGATGCATTTATTTCTGTAGCCATGTATAGAGAAAATTCGAAATTATTTTCTGTACCTGAATTTGTTAAGGGAAGCAAAACTATAACAGCAGTTAATGCAGTAAATCCTCTTATAGAAGATGGAGTCCCTAATCCAATACATATTGGACCAAAAGGAATAATATTAACTGGATCAAATATGTCAGGTAAATCAACTTATTTAAGGACTGTTGGAGTAAATGTGTTAATGGCACAAACTTTATGTACTGTAATGGCAGATAAATATCAAGGAGATTTCTTCAAGATAATGACCTCTATAAGTCCTAAGGATGATATTGAGCAAGGTAAGAGCTATTATCTTGGTGAAGCAGAAGCTGTGAGAAGAATTTTGATGTCAGTTGAAGAGGAAATTCCTGTACTTTGTATAATAGATGAAATTTTTAGAGGTACAAATCCAATAGAAAGGATAAGTGCTTCAGCAGAAATTTTGAATTACCTTATGGAGCATAATGCAATTGCATTAGTAGCAACTCATGACTTAGAACTCACTGAAATAGTTAAGAAATATTATAATTCATATTATTTCAGTGAACTAGTATCAGAGGAAGATGGACTTGATTTTGACTATACTATAAAAGAAGGAGTATCTAACACTAGAAATGCTATAAAGCTTTTAAAGTATTTAGGTTATCCAGATACAATAATAACAAATGCAGAAAAGAGAATAGACGAAGAAAATGCTATTTAGAATTTTTACCAGAATAAATATAAAATTTATTCTGGTCTTTTTATTGTTAACGAAGTATTAATAAGTTGTAAAAACATATATTTATTCTTTGTTGTCATAAAACTGTCACAAAAGAATAATACTATTATCTTGTGAAAAGGAAATAATAAAAATTGATATATAATTGAGGAGGACTTATAATGGATAATAATTATGGAAGCAATAATGAAAATATGAACATGGACAATATTAAAAATGAAAATAATCAAAACAATAATAGCAGCAATAGTGGATTTATATTTGAAAATGACAATAAGGATGAGTTTAAAGAATTTAAAGTTAATGAGGAGCCGTTAAAGGAAACTAAAAAGATTAAGACTAAAAAAAAGAGAGGATATATGTCTTATGTTGCAGTAGGACTTATAGCAGCAGTTATAGGAGGTTTTGCAGGAGTTGGAGGAGTATTATATGTAGCACCTAAGAGTGAAGCATTTAAAAATACAGCTTTATATAAATCTTTAAAAAGCAATAATTATTACGGCCCTGTAGCAAGCTTTGCAGATGAAAAGGGAGATTTGACTCTTCCAGAAGTTATAGCAAGAGTAGAACCTGCAGTTGTTGGAGTTGCAACAACTAGTGTATCTCAAGATATGTTCTATGGAGGTAAGATTAAGCAAGGTATTGGATCGGGAGTAATAATAAGCAATGAGGGATATGTACTTACAAATTACCATGTTATAGAAGGCGCACAAGAGGTAAAGGTAATAATTCAAGATGGTGAAAGTAGCAAAGAAGTCAACGCAAAAGTAGTCAATTATGACCAAGTAAGAGATGTAGCTGTAGTAAAGATAACAGATGAAGGTGTTAAGATGCCAGGAGTAGCAGAACTTGGAGATTCTGATCAGCTTATGAAAGGACAACAGGTCATAGCCATAGGAAATCCATTAGGAAAAGAATTTTCAGGAACTGTAACATCAGGTATAGTAAGTTCAGTAAATAGACAGCTTACTACAGATTCAAATGGCAAAACATTAAACTTCATTCAAACTGATGCAGCTATAAATCAAGGAAATAGTGGTGGTCCTCTTATAAATGCAAAGGGACAGGTAATAGGAATAAATACCGCAAAGATTAGTTCATCAGGGGTAGAAGGTATAGGATTTTCTATTCCAATAAATGAGATAAAGCCAAAGATTGAATCACTCATGAAGCCTATGCTTAAAATTGGAATAGGTGGAAGAGATTTAACTGAGACTATAGCAAAGGAAAATAAACTTCCAGCAAGTGAAGGTGTACTTGTTTTAGAGGTATCTGAATTCAGTCCAGCAGAAAAGTCAGGATTAAAAATCTATGATATAATAACAAGTTTTGATGGTAAAAAGGTGACTTCAGTTAATGATATAAATGAAATCAAAGCTAAGAAAAATGCTGGAGATACAGTAAAAGTTGGCATATTAAGAGATGGAAAGGAAAAGACTATAGAATTAACATTAGAAGAATCAAAGTAATATATAAGCCCTTATAAATGTAATCTTCAACATTTATAAGGGCAGTTTTATATAATTAAATATAGAAAATTTACAATTCTAAAAAAGTAACCTTATTTTAACCTCTTTGATACTGAAATAGCATATATATAAATAAAAAGCATATGTATACTAAAAATATAAGATATTTATTATTACAAGAGGTGACTAACAATGAAAAAATCAATGCTATATTCTGTATTAATTGCCACCCTTATATTATTTGTTACCGGATGCAGTAGTCAAGAAAGTTTAAAAGAAGAAAATAATCAAGTAGATAATGAGATAGCAATAATAAAAGAAGAGAGTTCAAAAGTTTATGTTGAAAACACTAAGTCTAAAGAAAATATAGTTAATAACAATAAAGTTGATTCTAAAGATGTTAAAAATGCAAATACTGAGAAAATCACCAGAAATATAACTCTTCACTATGTGGATGATAATACGTTAAAACCTATAAATTTAGTGAAAATATCAATTGATGACAGTGAATCTTTAAAGGATAAATTACAGTTGGCAGCAAATGAAATATCAAAAAGATATTTTGCTGGTTTACCTATAGAAGTTAAATCTATATCAACTACAGCAAGTGGTCAAATTGCTATTGTAAATTTGAAAGAAAATCCAGAAAATAATAAGATGTGGAATAGAGATTTCTTTCAAGGTAGTACTGGAGGAAGCATGACATGCACTTTACTAAAAGAAAATCTTCTACAAAGAAAGTATGAAGGAAAATGGATAGACGGCATACAATTCACTTATGAAGGAGGTGAAATAGAATATCAACATGTTGAAGAGCTTCAAAATGGGCCGTTCATGAGAAACTAATGACTTATATAGTCTTTGTATAAAGAGAAAAGCGTTATTTAACTTTTCTCTTTAATTTTTTAATCAAACCACATTTAAGATTATATTCTTTATAAACTATGTATTTAATTTCCTTGGAATACTTTAGACAAAAGTGTGAGTTATATAAGTGATATAGATTCATTAACATTTAAAGATGGAGTTTATACCTTAACGCTTGGTCAAGGTTCTAGTGGAGCAATGAAAGCTGTATTTGAAAGCAATTCTTTGAATGATGGATGGAAGTTTGTAAAGAGTTATAAGGGGATAATTCATACTATTGGATAAGAAAAACATATATAACAAAACAAGTGCATTTTTTAGTGCACTTGTTTTGTTATATGATTAGTCATCAAATAATTTAGAAGCTTTCACTAAAATATTTGATGACTTAAAATTATATTTTGATTTATTCGGATAGTTCTTCCCATTTCATGTATAAATCTTCAATTTCATTTTGCAGAGAAGCTATCTCTTTATTAACTTCTTGTGATTTTGTAGGGTTGGAGTATACTTCTTCAAGACATAGCTGTTGTTGAAGTTCTTCAAGTTTTTCCTCGCCCTTAGATATTGTAGTTTCAATAGATTTTATCTCTGCTGCTTTAGCCTTTGCGGCTCTTTCTGCTTCACGTTTCTTTTTCTTTTCATCATTTATCTGAGTTTTACTTTTATGCTCTGTAGATTCTAATCCTTCATATCGATTAGGATTTTTCTTTTTTTCTGCATAATAAGAGTAATTTCCAAGGTATTCTTTAAGGCCATTTTCATTAAGTTCAAGTATTCTATGAATAACCTTATTTAAGAAGTATCTATCATGAGATATTACTATAAGTGTTCCATCATAGTTTAGTATGGCTTCTTCTAAAGCTTCTCTTGACAATATATCTAGATGATTTGTAGGTTCATCTAGAAGCAGTAAATTTGATTTTGAAAGCATAAGTTTTAGTAGATTTATCCTGCATTTTTCTCCACCGCTTAAAAGATGAATTTCTTTAAATACATCATCGCCTTTAAATAAGAAAGCTGCAAGGGCATTTCTTATTTCTGTAGTAGTAAGTGTAGGAAAATCATCCCATACTTCATCAAGTATGGTTTTTGATTCATCAAGGTTTTTTTGCTCCTGATCATAATAACCTATAAAGACGTTTTTACCCAAAACCTTGGTGCCACAATCCTGAGTTTCCATATCCATTATCATTTTAAATAATGTAGTTTTGCCTCGTCCATTTTCACCTATAAGAGCTATTTTTTCACTGCGTTTTATATCCATATTTACATTAGAAAACAAAAGATGATCACCAAAAGATTTCTTTAAATTCTCTATGTATAGCACATCATTTCCGCTCTTTATTTGCGTTTCAAACTTTATTGAAGAGCCTTTAGCTTCCTTAATAGGAGCATCTAAACGGTCCATTTTGTCCAAAGACTTTTGACGGCTTTCTGCAGCACGTATGCTTTTCTCTCTATTAAATGATCTAAATTTCTCTATTATTTCTTCTTGACGCTTTATCTCTGCTTGTTGAAGATTATATGCTTTAAGCTGAGCTTCAATAACTTTTTTTCTAAGTTCTAAAAACTTAGTGTATGGAGCATTATAACATTGAACTTTTTTTCCTATAAGTTCATAAGTTCCGTTACATATGGAATCTAAGAAAAATCTATCGTGAGATATTACAAGTACAGTTCCTTTATAGGTTTTAAGATAATCTTCAAGCCATTCTATAGCTTCTAAATCTAAATGATTTGTAGGTTCATCTAAAAGAAGTATATCAGGATTTTGAAGAAGGAGTTTACAAAGAGCAACTCTTGTTTTTTGACCACCACTCAATATAGTTATAGGTTTCTCAAAATCATCATCACTAAATCCAAGTCCATTAAGAACTCTTGATATAGTTCCTTTATATGTATATCCACCACGATTTTCATAAACTTCAGTAAGAGTTGTATAGTCCTTTATAAGTTTATCATGGTAGTTGGCTTTTGCCGGGTCATAAGGTTCTCCCATTTTGACTTCTAAATCTTTAAGCTTAATCTCCATATCTAAAAGATCTTGAAATACACTTAATACTTCTTCATAAATTGTATTTTCATTGTTTAAAGAGAGGTGCTGAGCTAAATAGCCTAGAGTTTTATTCTTATCTATAAACAGATCTCCACTGTCTTGATCTAAGATTCCTGCAATGATTTTAAACAATGTAGACTTACCAGTACCATTAGCACCAATAAGACCTATTTTGTCACCTTCATTGATATTAAAGGTGACTTTATCTAAAACTATATCTATTCCATAGCTTTTAACTATATCTTTACATCCAATTACTATCATAAAAAAACCGCCTTTATCTAATACAGTATTATAAATATTATACTATTTTAATGAGGTTTATGGCAAATCACATTAAAGAGAGATAAAATTATTTTAAGATTTAATTAAGATAGACTTGTCACTTTCAAAGTATAATATAAGTACATTGTATTTTAAGATGAAGGAGGGAGTTAATAAAATGAGGGGAAAAAGAATAAAAGTATTTTTTTATGCTATCATAGTAGCTATAATTTTTATAATGTATCCATCTGTTAAAGCTTATGCTAGCGATGAGGTTACTATAGAAAATGTGAATATGAAAGTTAATCTTTTAGAAAATGGCGATGTATATGTGGAAGAAAATCTTTCTATGAAATTTAATGGTAAGTTTAATGGAGCTTTTAGAGATTTATCGGTTAATGGAACTGGAGGAATAGAGGAGTTTAAAGCATATCTAGTTGATAACGGAACAGAAAATGAATTTTATTACAATGAAAAAGCTAAAAAAGGCGATTATGGCACATACAAGGTTGAAGAAAAGAAAAAAAATTTATATAGAGTTCAGATATTTGTACCGTCAAAGAATGTCACAAGAAATTTTAAATTTACTTATAAACTTAAGAATTGTGCAGTTTTGTATAATGACGTAGGTGAGCTATATTTTAATTTTTGGGATAAAGGGTATGAGAGTGCAGTAAAAAGATTTAAAGGTTCAATAGTTCTTCCTAAAAGTTCAAATGAGCCCTTACAGTCATATGTAAGAGGAAATAAAAGATATGATGCTATGTCGGATAACAATATAGGTATATCTTTTGAAATATCTGATTTGAATTCAAGGGATTTTGTATCAGCAAGAGTAGTGTTTTCTAAAGATGTTTTAAAAAGCGCATCTAAAGTAGAAAATTATGATGGCAAGCAGAGAATAATGGACAAAGAAAAAAAATATGATGAAGCTATAGCCAAAAAGGAAGCTAATAAAATATTTTTTGGAAAAGTAATGAAAAATCTATTTTTAGTTTTCACTGTAATAAATATACCTCTTATAATTTTCTTTTATAGAAAAAACAAAAAAGGACATATAGACAAAACTATAAAACCCAAATTATGTACACCTGCAATAGCAGCAATGCTTACAGGGATTATGGGAAATGGTGAGGTGTTTATTGGAACCATATTAGATTTGAGTCAAAAGGGATATATTGACCTTGAAGGCGATGAGGAAAATAAAAATAATTATATTATAAAGTTAAAAGAAGGTAATTGGTCAGAGCTTAGAAATCATGAAAAATATTTTTTAAAGTGGCTTAGAGAGATAAGCGGAAATACTTCTAAGACATCAACATATGAAATAGAAAAGCAGATGAAGGATTATAAGAGTGGATTTTTAGAAGGATTCAATAAGTGGTTAACAGAAATAAGAAAAGAATATAGATCTTTGGGATATAGAGATAAAAGTAATTATGGACTTGGAGGTATTCTAATCACATTCTTTATAATTGAGCTTTTAATATCAATAGGACTTTGTATAAATTATAGTATAGTTTTAGGTATTCTAGGGATATTAGAATCTGTAATTATATTTATATTAGCTATGTGCTGTTTTATAAGGATGACAGATGAGGGATGTAGAGAAAAGGCTTCGTGGAAATATTTGAGAGAAAAATTTGAGAAAAAGAGCTTTAAAGATATATCAAAGGAATACCCTTTAGATTTGTATATGCCATATTTTATAGCATTAGGGGTAGGTCCAGATATATTTAAGTCATTTAAGAACTTTGCTATGAATAGTGAGGAGTATAAGGATAATTTATGGCTCACTAATTATTTTGCAGTTGATGCATTTACAAAAGGACATTCTTTTATATATTTAACAAGCACAAGTTTTGGAGGCAGTTCCATGAATGGTAATATCTCTACCGGCGGCGGTGGAGGTGTCGGCGGCGGTGGTGCTGGCGGATTTTAATATAAGAAATTAATAGGAGTACTGTAAAATATTTTGTGTATTTTACAGTACTCCTATTATTATTTTTCATAATGATATTTTAATGATAATTTTATAATTCTTCTAAGAAGAATTCTCATAGATGGGTAGGAATTTGTTTGAGCTAATAAAGTCTGAATTATCAAAGGATTCTTATCCTCGACATTGTTTAAAATTCGTTCAATTTCATATATGTCCACAATTTTTGTTACATCCTCAGCTTCTTTTTCATAAGATGGTTTAGATGAAGTTATGTCCAAAGGTGTAGAACTATTTTCTCTTGCTATATCTTCATAAGTATGATTTAAAACATTATTTTCTATATCTTTTAACAAAGTAGGGTCTTGTGGAATATTTTGAGTATTAGGTAAAGATTTATTTTCATAAGTCGTTCCACTTCCAAAAGGAATCACATAAGAAGCGAAAACAGTGTTAAAAGGTATAAAATCGCTATCCATCATTGAACTCGTTGGAGATGATTTAAAATCAAAGCTATTATTTAATGTGTCAAAAGTGTTTGAGTCAATAGCATTTATGTTATGAAAACCTCCATATTCATCTGAAAAATTCTCATTATCAATAGGATAAAAGTTAAATTCACTAAAATCATCTTCTCCATAAGACTTAAATTTATTAGGAACCATAAAATAACCTCCAAAACTGTAAATAACTACAATATATAATATGTTATAAGAAGGATAATGTTAACAAAAATATGGAAAATATTAAAAATTTAAGGAGGAATATATATGTATGATAAACAGAAGATTAGAAACTTATTTCCAGGAATAGAAAATAAAGTACCTCTTAAGAATGGAATTATGGCAACTGGAATTAATTTTGATAATGCAGCTACAACTCCTCCATTATTATATGGGCTAGAAGGTATTGAAAGATTTGCACCGTGGTATTCTTCAATACACAGAGGAACAGGATATAAATCTATAAAAACAACAGAACTTTATGATAGATCTCGTGAGAGAGTTTTGGAATTTGTAAATGCAGATAAAAATAAATACACAGTCATATATGTAAAAAATACAACTGAGGGCTTGAATAAACTCTCATATAGACTTATAAAAAGCAGAAACGATGTGGTACTTTCTACAAGCATGGAGCATCACTCAAATGATTTGCCATGGAGGAGCAAATGTATTATCGATTATGTAGATGTGAATGAAGATGGGACTTTAAATATTTTCGACTTAAAGAAAAAAATAATGAAATACAAAGGAAAACTAAGATTAGTTACTGTAACAGCAGCATCAAATGTAACTGGTGCAATAAATGACATCCATTTGATAGCGAAAATGGCTCATGAAGCTGGTGCACTAATAGTAGTGGATGGAGCTCAATACGTACCTCATAAAAAGATTAGCATGAGAGGAAACAGCAGGACAGAAGATATAGATTACCTTGTATTTTCAGCTCATAAGATGTATGCTCCTTTTGGAATAGGTGCAATAATTGGAAGAAAAGATTTGTTAGAAAATGGTGCTCCTGAATATTCTGGTGGTGGAACTATAAAAATAGTTACTCCAAGTAAAGTTATATGGGATGATTTACCTATGAAAGATGAAGCTGGAACGCCCAATGTATTAGGAGTTGTGTCACTTATGGCTTCGATTAATATGTTTAATTCTCTAGGATTAGATGAACTTTATATGGAAGAAAGGAATCTTACTAGATATTTGATGAATAACTTGAGTCAACTTCCTGTAAAAATTTATGGTCCAGAAGATGTTAATAACAAGGTTGGAATTGTTAGCTTTACTATTCCAAAATTAAGTCATAGTTATGTTGCAGAAACTTTGTCAAATACTTTTGGGATAGCCGTGAGAAATGGGTGTTTTTGTGCTCATCCATATGTAGAAAAACTTTTAAATATATCTGAAAGTGATATGGAAAAGTTTTTGAAAAACCCTAATTTAGAGAAGCCTGGACTCATACGGGCTAGCCTTGCCATGTATAATACTAAAAGAGAAGTGGATAGATTTACAGAGGCAATATATAAAATATGTGTTGCAAATAATATAAGAATGTAAAAAATAAGCCTAGGAATGGACAAAATCCTAGGCTAATATCCTTTTTGAATGATTTGTTATACTGCTATTTAGCTGAGAAGCAGAAAACTATCATACCTAGGATAAAAATAACTCACAATAAAGGAGTATTATAAAATTAAAATGATTGTAAATAATGCGGCACAAAATTCGCCACATTAAGATTGTATCCTGCTAATATAATATAACATAATGAGAGAAAAATAAAGAATTTTTTTGAAAAATCGTAGTCTATATGAAAATAGCATATTATATTTGGTAGTAATGTAATAATATTACAAAAGATTAATATTTTGATATCTAAAGCCATAATATATATAAAGTTTATTTTTATAAGGAGAATTCATATATGGAGATACACTCACTAATAATAATTTCTATTGCATTGGCTTTAGATGCATTTGGCGTTGCATTAAGTATAGGCTTAAATCCTCAGGTAAGAAAAAACAATAAGATACTATTTATATTATCTTTTGGATTTTTTCAATTTTTCTTTTCTTTTATAGGAGCATATATAGGTTACTTGTTTAATAGATTTACATCTGTTCCCAATACTATTGGTGGAATTGTTATAATGATAGTAGGAATCATGATGATCAAAGAAGGCATGGAAAAGAAGGAAGAGAGTATATTATTAAAACCAAAGATGTATTTTATTTTAGGTATATCAGTAAGTATAGATGCTTTGGTAGTTGGTTTTGTTGTGTTAAGCGGCATAACTAAGATACTTGTCATAGGGATTGATACTATTTTTATAGGACTTACCACATGTTTTTTATCTGCAATAGCTTTTATAATTTCTAAATCTTTAAAAAAAGTTAAATTTATAGCAAAATATGCGGATTTTATAGGTGGAATTATTTTAATTATTTTTGGATTAGAAATGATTTTATAATGATATGATATGTGAATATAAACATAGAAAATTATGCTCTAAATTGGTATAATATATTATATATAATTTATTTTACGAAGGTGAGCTAAATGAATGCTAGAGAAGTTTTTAAAGAACATTCCATAAAATCTACTAAGGCTAGAATAAACATATATAATATAATGAGTGAAAATAATGAGGGATTAAAGGCAGAAGATATTTATAATATATGTAGAGATAAAGATGTAGATATAAATCTTTCAACTGTATATAGAACTTTAGAAATTTTTGAAGAAAACAATATTGTAGGAAAGTATGATACTGGAGAAAATTCATATAAATATTTTTTAAATCATGAGACTCATAAGCATATTTTAGAGTGTAGCATTTGTCATAAAGAAATAGAACTTGATTGTCCAATGAGGCGTATTGAAGAGATGCTGAAAGATGAAACAGGATTTGTGTTATTAGACCATGAGCTTTTTATGAAGGGAATATGCAAAGACTGCAGTAATAATAAAAAACGTCAAAAATAGTTAACTATTTTTGACGTTTTTTATTATGAGGGAAATCAATAATATGGTTACAGAAGTTACTGCTATTGTTCCCCCAGGAGCACTGTTTATATAGTAAGAGGATAGTAGACCAGTTATGATATCTATAAAACCTATTACTATGGATATCATTAAAGTCGACTTAAACCCTTTTTTAAATTGGAGGGCTGTAGCTACTGGCACAACCATCATAGAAGAAATCACAAGAATTCCCATTATTTGAATTGATACAGATATACAAGCTCCAACTATTAAAGTAAATATATAATTTATAAGTTTTACTTTTACACCTAAAGCTTTAGCACCATCTTCATCAAAGGTTATATAAATTAGTTTGTCATATAAGATTATAACGGATAAAATACTTATAATGCTTATTATTGATATAAGCATCAAGTCTTCTTTTGAAACCGTAAGAATGCTTCCAAATAATATGGAATTTACATTTGTAGCAGCTTTTCCGCTACTTATTAATATTATTGCGATTCCTACACTTAGAGTAAGTATAATTGACATTACCATTTCTCCAAATTTTTTATAGTAATTTCTTAAAAACTCTATAAATACTCCACATAAAGATGTAAAAGCAAAAGATGATAAAAGGGGATTAACACCTAAAGATAATCCTAAAGCAATTCCTGCGAAGGAAGCGTGGGATAGCGTATCACCCATCATCGAATATCTCTTTAACACAAGAAACATTCCAACAAGGGGGCACAGTATGGATATCATTATACCTGCAATTAAGGCATTTCGCATAAATTCGTATTCAAGCATTAAAAGAATTCCTCCTTGTTTTGATACATTTCTTTAAATTTAGCAATGTCATAACAGAAAGCATCGCCATCCTTCAATTTGTAAATTAAAGTAGAATTGGTTAGAACGGCATCCATGTTATGTTCTACGGCTATTACAGTCATATTAGATTTTAAATTGAGGTCTTTTATTAAGCTGTAAATCTCTTTTTGACTAGATACATCTATACCTGTAGATGGTTCGTCTAAAATTAGCAGTTCAGGGTTTCCAAGAAGAGCTCTTGCAATTAATATTTTTTGTTTTTGACCACCTGAAAGATTTCCTATAAGATTATTTTTAAAATCAACCATGTTTACAGTTTTAAGAACTTTATCGATAAGGTTCTTATCTTTTAACTTTAAGGTTTTTAGATGTATTGAAAGCACCTCTTTTACCGTAATTGGAAATTCAGAATTAAAGCCATCAAGCCACTGAGGAACATATGCTATATTAGAAGATTTTTTTATTATCTCACCTTTTTGAGGCTTTAAAAGACCTAAAATTAATTTTACTAAAGTACTTTTGCAGCTTCCGTTTTCACCTATAATTGATACATAGCTTCCATCAGGAATGAAAATATCTATATCTTTTAAAAGTGGCTGAAAGCTATTATAAGAAAAACTTAAATTTTTAATAGTTACCACTACATCATCTCCATCTTTTATAGTAATTGACAAATCAATGAACAAGTATTATTATATACTCAAATGCAAATCATTTGCAATAGGAGGTTTTTTTATGAAGAAAAAAATAGGCTTGATTTTAGCAGCTGTTTTACTCATTACTTTAGTTTCAGGGTGCAGTAGCGACAGAAAGAAAGATGATGCAAAATCAAGCGATAAGATAAAGGTCATGGCAAGTTTTAATGCAGTGGCAGATCTAATTAAGGAAATAGGAAAAGATAAAGTAAATATAAGTGTTATGGTACCAAAGGGCAGTGAGGCTCATGATTTTGAACCTAAACCAAAGGATGTAGCTGCTTTAAATGAGAGCAACTTATTCGTATATAATGGGCTAGATATGGAACATTGGACAGAAGATACTTTAAAGACGATAAACAGTAATGTAACTATTGTAGAAGCTTCAAAGAATGCTGAGCTTTTGGAACTTAAAAACGGAAGTGACGACCATGAGCATGGGAAATATGACCCTCATATATGGCTTAGTCTTAAAGAAGCTAAGGTAATGGCTAAAAACATAATGGAAGGTCTCATAAAGATAGACAGTAAAAATGAAGACTATTATGTAGAAAATTTCAATGATTTTACTAAAAAGGCAGATGAACTTTTGAGTGAATATGAGAAAAAATTTGATAGTGTGAAGAATAAAAACTTTGTCACAGGCCATGAAGCTTTTGCATATTTATGCAGAGATTTCAATCTGACTCAAAAGAGTGTTGCAGGAGTATTTAATGAAGGGGAAGCTACTTCTGTAAAGCTTAAAGAAACTATTGATTACTGCAAAGAAAACAACATAAAAACTATTTTTATGGAGCAAGGAGCAAGTAGTAAGGTTACAGATACTATTTCAAAAGAAACTGGGGCGTCTGTAGAAGAAATCAATACTTTGGAGATTGAGGGAACTTATATGGATACCATGAAAAATAATTTAGAAAAGATATATAGTGGACTTAATAAAATGTGAGAAGCAAAACATTAAGCTTCTCACATTTTTTCTTTGACTTATATTAAAATATAGTATATATATAAAGATAAAGATAATAAAAGGAGATGATTTTATGGATTTTTCATCTTTAGTTCTTATGCAAAAGGATGGAACTAGTGGTTTTTTGACCAAGGAATTAGGAAGTTTTGAGGTTGGAGAAGGAGCTTTATACATAAAAAAGTTCTATGAGATAGATGGAAAGGTTACAATAGTTTTTGATACTAATAAGGATGTAGAAGATTGGGAGTATTCAGCTATATATGATGTATTTGATTACGAAGCTTTTACAGAAAATGGATACAACATTGAGGATGTGGATGATGAATTTAATCCTACTTGGAAGATAGAGATGTCATATGTAGAGGATATGAAGGAAATGGGATCTATAGTGTATGATATATGTGAAATTATAAGTGAAACTATGGAAAAGGCCTTTGAAGAAGCTGAAAAGAATAAGGAAGAATATTAATAGTATATAAAGTTTAAGATAAAAATAATATAATAATAAATATAAATTATTGGAAATAAAAAAATCCCTATGGTAATATAAATATGGGGATTTTTATTTTATTTGAAAGGGGAATAAATCATGAGTGAAATTACAAAATTAAGAACTAGAGAAGAAATACCTGAGGAATATAAATGGAATATTGAAAAAATATATAGTAGTAATGAAGCCTGGGAAGAAGATTTTAATAAACTAAAACAATTAGCTCCTAAGCTTTCGAATTATTCAGGAAAGCTTGCAGATCCAAAAGAGTTATTTAACTTTTTAAAGGCAGAAGAAGAAGTATCAAGATTAGCCGGAAAAGTATTTGTTTTTGCACATCTAAGAGGAGATGAAAATACAGCAAATACAATATATCAAACTTTAAAAAACAAAATTGATCCATACCTAGCAGAAATAGGAGCATATACTGCATTCTTTGTTCCAGAAATTTTATCTTTGTCAGATTCATATTTTGAAGAAGCAGTTAAATCAGTACCAGAATTAGAGCTTTATAGGTTCCATATAGAAAGAATAATGAAGAGAAAGCCACACGTATTAAGCAAAGAAGAGGAGAAGCTTTTAGCTGCAGTTTCAGATTGCTTAGAAGCTCCAGAGAATATATTCAGAATGCTTACCGACGCAGATATGACTTTCCCAGAGATAAAAGATGAGAAAGGAAATATAGTTGAACTTACAGAAGTTAACTATGCTTCTTTTATAAGATCTAAGGACAGGAGTGTAAGAAAGGCTGCTTTTGAAGCATTATTTGGAACTTATAAAAAGTATGTAAACACAATATCTACATCCCTTACTTCAAGTATAAAGAATTTTGCTTTTGTAGCAAAAACTAAACATTATTCATCATCAGTTGAAGCATCTTTAAGCCCAAATGATATACCTGTAGAGGTTTATAAAAATGCTGTAGAAACTATAAACAAGAATCTTCCACTTCTTCATAGATATGTTGATGTTAAGAAGAAGCTTTTAAATCTTCCAGATATGCATATGTATGATTTATATGTTCCAGTTATAGATATAGAAAAGGAACATATAGAGTTTGAGGAAGCTGTAAAGATAGTAAATGAAGGTCTTCATCCTTTAGGTGAAGAATACTTATCAATATTTAATAACGGAATAAAAGAAGGATGGATAGATGTATTCGAAAATAAAGGCAAAAGAGGTGGAGCATACTCTTGGGGATCTTATGATACAATGCCTTATGTACTTTTAAATTATAATTATGATATAAATGATGTATCTACATTAGCTCATGAAATGGGACACTCATTACATTCATATTACTCTAGAAAGACTCAGCCATATATATACGGTGACTATACATTATTCTGTGCAGAAGTTGCTTCTACAACAAATGAAGCTCTTTTAATACATCACCTTATAAATAAGGAAGAAGATAAAAAGAGAAGATTATACCTTATAAACCAAGAGCTTGAGCAAATAAGAACAACTGTGTTTAGACAACTTATGTTTGCAGAATTTGAGCTTATAACTCATGAAAATATAGATAAAGGAATTCCTCTAACTGGAGAAGATTTATGCAGAATATGGCATGAATTAAATGTTAAGTATTTTGGACCTAGCATGAATGTAGATGAGGAGATAGATATGGAATGGTCTAGAATACCTCATTTCTATAGTGATTTCTATGTATATCAATATGCAACAGGATATGCAGCAGCTTCAGCTTTTGCAAGAGCAATATTAAAAGATGGAGAACCAGCAGTTGAAAAGTATAAGGGATTCCTAAAGGCTGGTGGCTCTGATTACCCTATAAATATATTAAAGAAAGCAGGAGTGGATATGACAACACCTGCTCCACTAGAAGCTACTATGGCAAGATTTAAAGAGCTTTTAGACATGTTAGAAAAAGATATGTAGAAAATATTAAAGTAAAAAAAAGCTGTAGTTTCGATGGTATAATCAAAACTGCAGCTTTTATTAATAAAAAATACATATAAAAAATATAACAATCGGGGAAAAATCATAGTATAATTAGGTTAAATCTTTGGAAATATTGACATTGACTTGAAAGATGATACAGGAGGTTTGACGTGGAGAAATTTATATTAAATAAGCTTGTACGGTATGGCTTTGTGATAGAAAATTATAAGATTTTAGGAGCCTGTGAAGAAGGCTATATAGCAGTATACTATGGGAATAACAATAAGATACTTGGAGTTATAGTGTCTAATACTTTAGAGTATAGATTGAAAATAACAAGTGCGTTAGATTATTTAAGAATGAAGGGTTACGGAGACGTAAGCTTAAATACAATATTAATTATGGATAAAAAAAATATAACTGAGGAAGAAGCGAGAGCTCTTTATTGTGGAGATAGCGGAATAATATATTTGAATTATGATAGACAAATATTAGGGGCACTTAGCGTAAGTGAGAATATTTTAAAAATATTAACTGAAGAGCTTAAAGATAAAGAGGATAATAAGAAACCTAATATTAAAAATATAAAACTTACAGCAACCAATGTTATCATAGCATTAAATATTATTATTTATTTTATAAGTGCTCTTAAATCTCATAGTCTATTTGAAATACATCCTTATGTGTTAATTGAAATGGGAGCAAAATATAATCCGCTTATACAAAGGGCAGGACAGTATTATAGGCTTTTAACGGCAGTATTTTTGCATGGTGGTATTATACATTTGGCATTAAATATGTATGCATTAAAAGTAATTGGGGATCTTATAGAGGATTACTTTGGGACTAAGAAATTTTTGACTATATACTTGATAGCAGGGGTAGCATCTACAGCAGTAAGTTATATATTCTCACCTTATTTGTCCATTGGAGCATCAGGAGCTATATTTGGATTGTTTGGAAGTGCTCTTGTATTAGGATACAAAAAGAAGGATACTATAGGACCGCAATTCCTTAAGAGTATAGTATCTGTCATTGTAGTAAATGTAATAATAGGATTAAGTGCTTCTAATATAGATAATTTTGGGCATTTCGGAGGATTAATTGCAGGAACTATAGTTGGTGCAGCTTTATATAAGGATTAAATTAAAAAAATGGGGCTGTAAAAAAACTCCCCTAAAAGAAAAATCGCTGAGGTCGTGAGACTCCAG
>ERZ781272.352-NODE-352-length-38345-cov-15.150614_pt1 | contig 38345 bp, 60 predicted proteins | sample MGYA00375850_ERZ781272 | MGnify/ENA primary metagenome ERZ781272 (study PRJEB29790, sample SAMN06051246) | human gut metagenome | host: Homo sapiens | place: USA: Cincinnati, Ohio | collected 2013-06-21 | study: EMG produced TPA metagenomics assembly of the Gut...
GGTGCGTTTTTGTAAAAGTGTGCGGTGACGTCTTTCACTGCTAAATCACTATTTAACTGAGTATACAGATCCATCAGCGCCTTTCCCTGAGCAGCCGAGAGCGGCAATTTCGCATTATTGGTCACGCAGTTGTTTACGATCTGGCCGATCAGACATGCGCCCTTAAACGCTGCTTTCATGTTACTTAATATTGTGGACAATTTCCCTTTACTTTTAATGTTATTGATTGCTGTCGCAGCATCTGGGGCCGTCGTACTGCCAGAGTAATCCTCAAAAGTGGGAGTATCTAAATTTTTGAGTGCGGTATCAGCCTTATCCCAGTTGTTGTTCTGATCCTGAACTGAGTAGAAATCGCTCTCATCTGGTTTCTTGAAATTATAATTTGTCGTATTAGTTGCCATTTGGTAACTCTCCTTTCGATAATTCATTGTGTGTCAGCTGTGCCAGCTCAGTGTGCTGATAGGCTTGCAGTTCCTGAATTCTATTTTTAAGATGACCGCCACGAATCCTTTCGTGGGTATATGCCGCCAACTCTGCATGACTAAAAGTTCCAACTGCTCCATAGGTATTAAAAATATACTCGTACAGTACCTTCAAATGAGCCGGCACGGCCTCTTCTATCGTCTGTTTGATATCTGACATATTCCCAGGTATGCCCGATGTACCCGTGAAACGGACAGTAATTGTATACGAAGGAAAATTCTCCACGATATCAACAGCCGCGTTTGTAAAGCTTTCTGCTATGTTCTGGATCAGCGAAGCTGTGGTTGTTCCAGCTCCGGATATCTTCGCCTTAATTCTTTCCCGGCGGTATCGGTCTGATTTAGTGGAGTCTGAAATCAGCCCCAGCAAATGTTCATACCTCGTAAGCGTATCCGAGGCAGATCCTACAAAACAGTTGTCGATAGTCTTAGACATTCCTGTATCCAGACTATCCACCTGATCTGACAAAATACTTTGCAGCGTCTTCATAGTTTCATTTTCGGAATAGTAGTCCGGAAGCAGTTTAATTAACTCCATATGTCCTCACCTCCGTGAAGTCTACGGTTCCCATAACCGGAATGGCCTTATCAGCAATAATTACATTTGCCATGGCCCCATTCAATTTTAAGTTATCATAGTCCTGTACCCCCTCCGTGGCCAGGAGCAGGCTCCCGATCCTTGCATAACTGACACGATAGTCTGTAAATACCAGACCTTTCAGGTATATTTCCAGGGCTGCCTTAAATGCCCGCAGCACATCATCTTTGACTTTGCTGCCGTCCAGGGTAACATCAGCCACGACGTTGACAGCTATGGAAGACGGGCTGTCGATCGTGACATTCGCTCCGATGGGGCGGACCGTTTCCATATAAGCCGATACTGCGCTTTCCAGAGATGTGTCTATATTTTTATCATTGTCCACAATCAGGACTGTCACGGTACCGGGACCATTGTCCAGTGGAAACACCCTGGCATCTCCGACACCCGGCACATCTAAAGCCCATAACTTATAGTGGTATGCATTTCCTGATGTGGCTGGCAGCTGCACTTTTTGCAGGAATCTCTCCCGCAGAGCCCCATCCGTCTCCTCGTCAACTCCTGCTGTTATGAGGTCAGTCAGTTCTGCGGTCACTCCCGTTATATTTGATATCGGCTGCACGGATCCCGAATACTGGTTTCCAATGTCACCCGGAGTTTCACACTGAGCCTCGTACTCCGTACCAGACGCCAGTTCCCTTGTGACAGTATAGACCAGGGAGTTCAGCCCCCAGCGGCTGCCGATCGGAACTGCTCCTGTTGTTATCATTTTTCGTACCGCGGCAGTGGCAGGTTTTCTTATTACCCCGAAAGCGTTCACTGCCCGGTCAAGATACTCGCCGACTGCGGTATCCGGAAAGACCAGATCCAGATAGTTTTCCAATTGGAAATTCTGCTGTGCCAAAAAGTAAGCACACGGCGCCAGAGCGTCATATATGATACTTCCCTCCCTCTTATCCACGTTACTCGGTACTCTGTCCAGCATGGCCTGTAACAGCTCCTCATATGTCATACAGGTACCTCCATTTCTATTTCGATATTCCCATAAATACTGAAGACATTAAAAGAGCACTGGCACGTGTCACCAGTAAAAGAAAAGCTGAACCCATCAACCTCCTGTATCCTGTCGTCACGCAACAGTGCTTCCTGTATCATTCTCTTCATTTCTGCCCGTACATAGGGCTGCTCCTCTCCGATCAGCTCTTTCCATGCAATTCCATAACTGAAACTGTATATGGGGTACTCATACTGTTCGGTATCAAGTGCCTTATAAACAGCCTGTTTTAATGCTTCCAGATCGTCTACATACCCTTCTATCTTACAGGGCGATACTTTATAAGTCTTTCCTTCAAAAGTCCGTTCCTGGAGTACTATGCCGGTTGTAAGTTTCATGTTAACCTCCTGTCTGATATGGCTTCCCGATGATCTCCAGAATATAATACTCCCGGCCACCGTCGTTGCGAAGAAGCCTGACTTTATCACCGGCAGCTATCTTCGATACCATATTCCCGGTTACCATGCTCATGGGAATCGGAAGATCTCCAACCATAACAGCGTTCCCTTTATACTCTCCGATCACTACCGCAGTCACCTTCCGGTTATTCAGGTAATTGTTTACTATCGTTTTTATGACATTAAACAGCTCGTTCGCTCCATTCCTGTCACTCACCAGCCATCACCTCAACTTTCATAGTGTGAACCGGCAGGAAATCGTGTGTAACCTTTTTCACGATCAGCCTGTGGCCCAGTCCAATCTCATTTATGCTTCCATAGATACTGTTTCCGGCACGCACCCGGAGATCTCCCAGGCATTCCAGTTTCAATGTTTCTTTCTCATGGTTATACAGTTTAAGAAGATTGTTCGCCCGCTCCTGTGCTTTTGCCGCATTATCAATCCCGGAAGCTGATGTTTCGAAATACTGGAGCAGCCCGTACCGGTTTATGGATTCCTGATCGGCTGCGGCACCTACATCCATTTTCTTGCTTTCCTCATCTTTCCAGCCTACCTTGATCCGGTTATAAAAATCATCATCAATAGACTTCTCCCAGCTGTAGCCGGTACACAGGCTCCGGTCTCCCAATACAAGCGGAAGCTGCAAATTTCGCATATTCCAGAGACATATGGATCCATACTCATCACGAACGCAATACATCTCCTGTGTCGCAATCAGCGTATCAGAGATGGCCTGCGTCACTTCATCAAGCCATGTTTTATCCGAATCTGCAATGGTCGGTAACACATATCCCGGTTCCTCCAGTGTACCGGGTTTCAGAGACAAAAAGGTGCACATATTCTGTACCAGGTTCTTCAGCGTCCCATTTTCCAGCACAATGATCTCCTTTGCTTTTGCATACCGCAGCTGGTCATAGACCTTAACCTTAATAATTCCGGATTCATCGCCGGATACCTTAAAAACAGTTCCAAAAAAGATGCCATCAGCCTGATCGTTATCAGTCAGGCGAACAACATCTCCGTTTTGCAATATAAGATCATCGTTGATATACGAGATATCCATGCTGCTGGATCCATCATTAAGAACATCTGACCAGGATAATTCCGTGCACATACCAGATATGTCGTAAATATATCCCCCTGTTTCAACTAATACTTCCATATGGCCTCCTATGTCGGTATTGTAAATACCTGTCCCGGATAGATCAGGTTCGCATTCTTGATATCTGGATTGGCTGACATGATCTTCGGATATTGGGATCCATTGCCATAATACTTCTTAGCTATCCCCCACAGCGTATCTCCCGACTGTACTGTGTGTGTTTTATTTGCAGTTACCGCAGGATTCTCAGCAAGAGGCGTTTCCTCCTGCTTTACCGTAGCATCAGGAGTCTGGACAGCTACATACCTTTTTCCGGCCCCTTTATACTCCATGAGTGTCAATGATATATACTTATCCCCTTCTTCTCCTGCTTTTTCCACTACCTCTACACTCTTTACCAGTACCTTGACGCTGATATCATCTGAAATATCATTCGATGCAATGAACCGGATCGGCTTCTTATTCTTCTGAGCCTTCCGGAACATCTTCTCGTAATAATCTGCATCGGCTTCTGTACCGGATTCCATGTAATTAACGTCCTGACTGGGAAATTCAGCCTCAAAGCTGAACTCCTCCAAAGCACAGTAGGAAGGGATAGAAACCTGCCCTTCCTCCAACACCTGATACGTTTCGATATTAAGTTCTCTTGATCTCTTAATCTCCTCCGGATTGACCGGAAGCTTATATTTCTTGCTGCCATATTTGAAATATACCGAGTATGACATTAAGCTGGCACCCCCTCTGGAGCAGTTGCAATCATTTCTTTGAGCTGTTCAGATACATGACTCATGATGTTGTTGGTATCTGCCTCTTTAGTAATCGGACCGCTGAATTCTACCTTAATATTTGGCGCAAGTGTATTTTGGGAGATGCGGGCAATATAATCGCGCTCTGCAAGCTTCCGCATCCACTCGATATCCTCTTCGTTTTCAACCTTTACTGCTCCATTCTTTCCTTTTCCCTTCACAGTTGCAGGACTTCCATCTGTTGCAAACTGGCTGTAATCAATTCCCTCTTTATCTTTAGGAGCAAATCCAGCAAACGGGTTTGATATACTGTCAGCTAGACCCGCACCAATATCATAGCCTCTATTAGCAAAATCAGCGCCGTTCAGGAAATCTTTTTTCTGAACAATTTCTTTCCAGCCAGCTGCATCTTTCGCTTCCGAAGCCGCTTTTTCAAGTCCTGCCTTAAAATTGTCTAATCCTGCAGAGATCTGCACATTCACGCCTGGGATTCTATTGATGATAGTTTCTATCGATCGGGCCATTTCAGCGACATATCCGATAACAGTGGAAGCCAGATCATAGAACAAAATTTTTACAGCGGCTATTGGATCATTCCACACATTAGCAAAGAAATTAACCACTTCGGCGATAATATTATACATCATAATAAAGTAGTTGATTACAGCTGCCGCCCAGCCTCCGATTACTGCACCGATAATACCCGTTGCTGATATCGTTGATCCTGAAAAATGATTCACTGCCGCAACTGCTGCATAAAATACTGCAATCAATACCAGTATCAGCCCAACAATCCAAACAATCGGACAGGCATACAGAGCTGAATTCAGCCCAAGTTGGGCAGTAACCTCAGCCCATGTAGCTCCTGATGATGCCCACATTGCCAGAGCAAGAATTCCTATTGATACCGCCTGTGCTCCTGTACGTACCGCCGATATTAATGCCAGTCCATTGGATATGCCCAAAACAAGCGCATAAGCTCCTACCGCGGCAACAGCCGCCCAGATAAACGGCGATACCATCGGCCATGCAGTTACGCACAAATTAATAAACTCGTTCATTGCGTCCCCCGCCCAATAAATTGCCCCAATAAAATTGTTTATAGCCTGTTGACCTGCATCAGAATTGAGTATACTGTTAATTTTTTCAAATACCCCGCCAAAAGCCTGCGTTCCCGCATTTTTTATTCTATTCCACACATCTCCGAAGGTCTGCGGCATAGTCTCAAACTTTTTATTGATATCATCAGCAGAATCAAACATAGCGTTTTTAATAATTTCCGCCGTAATTGCCCCATCCGATGATAATTCTTTCAATTCACCTTTTGATACGTCAAGATACTTTGCGATCGCATTAGCCACCATCGGTGCATTTTCCATGATTGATCGGAATTCGTCCCCTTGCAGTTTTCCAGACGCCATGGCCTGCGTCAACTGTAGAAAAGCAGACTGTTGTTCCGAAGTACCGGCGCCAGATACTTTCAATGATTTCTGAAGCAGTTCTGTAAAGCCAATGGCTTCCTGATTGCTTCCGAAAGCATCACCCGCCAGCATCTTCATTTTTGCTACAGCGTTAGCCATATCATCATACTGTCCTCTTGCACGGTTAGCTGCGGCGAAAATATCGTCTTGAAGTGCCTTCTGTTCTTCAAGGCTTCCTGTGATCATAGCCAGCCTGGCGTTGGTATTGGTGTAGCTGTCAGTAAGATCCACAATCTTCTTCACCGCTGCAAGACTGGCTATTGTTCCAACAAATTTAGCGATCCCGGAACTTGCTGCTCCTGCAACACGACCAGTACGGTCCATGGAGTCATTCAGTTTATCCGTATTTTTGCTTGCCCCCAGTGTTTTTGTGGAAGCAGCGTCTACTTTTCCGATGAATTTGTTTATAGTTGTGCTGTATCCGTCCATAAGCCGGAACATCGCACTTAATGTAGGCATGACATACCTCCTATTTCATCTGATTGGCAAGCCTCTTCTCTTCCTCTATCCGAAGGTCAATGCTTGCATATATGAAAGCACGCTCCCGCTGGCTCATAGATTCCAGAGCAGATGGGAGTAAGTGGAGTTTTTGCAGGGCGAAGTGAGCATAAGTTAACTCAACATCACTCTGCTTTATCAGTTTTTTGCCTCGTCAATATCTTCGTTGATATCCTTATCCAGGCCAGAGATATCATACACCTCTTCTAAAAGCGCACCGTATTCACCAACATAAAGCATTTTTGTCAACAGTTTCGATGCTCCCAATACGCCATATGCACTCTGCAATTCTGAATTTTCCAGATCTGGTTCCACCACTGCGGCCGCTGTAAGCTCCTGATTATAAGCTACCCGGTCAAAAGTTTCGTTTCCTTTTTTATCTCTTTTCGTATACTTCTTAATCATTCCCTCATTCTCCTGCTGAGTAATTGGGCGGATAACGAACGGGACCGGCTTGCCGTTTTCTTTAAATCTATTGGATACAAATACCTCACGATTTTCTGTCTGCTCCGGGTGTAAAAATGCATTTAAACTACTCATACTATTTCCTCACTTTCTATATTTAGGGTAATAAAAGAGCACCCTGATTTCTCAAGATGCCTATTTTTAAAGATTAAGTATTTGTTTCTTTTTCGCTTCAAACTCTTCCGATGTTATAATTCCAGCATCGAGCAAATTCTTGTATTTCAATATTTCGTCAGCTCCAGAGGTTTGGTCTTGAGCTTGTACGTTACTGTCTCCCATTAACGCAAACTCGGTAAGAACGCTTTGTATGTGTCCGTTGTAAATATTATACATCATGGAATCCGACTTAATAGAGCCAGTAGTAAGGAAATTTATATACACTTCTTGATACACTGAATTTCTCGTAATGATCTTAATGCGAAGCTCTTTAATTTCTTTTCTTTCTTTTTTAGGTCCTGTGATTCCGCCAACAACTGCCCCTATTCCTCCAAAAAGCACACCGCCTGCAACCGCCCTCCCCAAACCTCCAGAGGTTATATTTGCACCATTTTCTATTAAGGTATATTCAATCAAATCTTCAAAACGGAAGATAACCCTGTAAGCCGGAATCTTCCAAAGACGGTTAACTGTATCTATCTCAATATACTTTTCGTGCTTTTTATCTGGATTAAATATTCTCGCAAGATTATCATTATCCATCTTTGCCTCTATAGCTTTTTTTACTCTTTGGACAGGAATGTTTTTCCAGCCTAGCGTTATTAAAAACTCACCGCATTTGCCTTGACAAGCCTTGCATATACAACCGTCCTGTAGTTTTATACTTCCATCATTAACTCCGCATATGCTACATTTTTCTTTAGCCCCGAATAGTCCCATGAATCTCCCACCTTTCAATAATTAAATTTATTATATTATCAAAGGAAGTATAACACAATACTTATCTCATATTTTCCGGAAATGCATAGCTTTCCAGCTCATCCACATCATCAAATGTAAAATCCGTATCCACGGTGTTCAGATCTTCGCTGGAGTCGTCAAGATAGGCCACCGGTGCCTTTGCCAGAATACAGTTCCTCATGACAACCACCCGGCGTCCCACAGTAGATGCAGGATCCTCATTCGTGGTCTGAATACTGATCTGCGGGACCTTGCCCTCTTTGATATACTGCTGATAGACCGCAAGTGCGGCTGGGCTTACGTTGTACATTGTCAGTGTACCTTTTCCCTCCGCTCCTACAACCTTATGCTGTGTCATACGATGCCCCAGGAGCCGCTTTGCAATCACCTTGAACTCGATGCTGGCATCTACTTTTGAAATCTCGAAAAAGTACCGGTTCTGGCCATCAATCGTGATAAAGGCGCTTCCTTCACTTCCTGTCACCAGATCTGTGAGTCTTGTATAATTTCCCATGTCATGTCCTCCTTACGACAGATTAACTGTGATATATATCTTCTCTACGCTGTCAACCGGCTGTACCGCTGCTTCGATCACCACAGCATCCGAATCATTTCCCTTCGTGACCGTAACATCGTCAGTCACAAAATTCTGAACCGCCCCCATTGTCTGAAGTGCAGCAAAGTAGTCCACCAGAGACGCCTTCAGAAGAGATCTGCCTTCATCATTATTATTGACCTTCCCGACATAATTCGCTTCAAAGATCTTCGTGATATCGTTGGCGATATTGTCAACGGTCCGAATCACTCTGTTCTTCGTGAACATCTTTCCTTTGTCTACCGTAACCGTTGTAAGGGAGTTGATATCATATACTACAGATACATTCTGGGCTGTGTCTACTTTAAAAATAAACTTACCTGCAGTTACAGCCGCCTCCATCTCTGATTTTGTCATTCGGGGTTTAACGTCGATGGCCCCCGCATAAACCATACCAGTATTTGACGTAGTTATACTGGCACCGGCTGTGGCTCCTGCCACCCATGCAGTTACCTCTGCAGCCGTCAGTTCCTGATTTCCTGGCATGATGATGCCCTGAACAACATTGATGATCCCCTCGCTGTCTGCCACATGGTTCGCGAGCACCGCCTGACACTTCACCCCCTCATCGTCCCTCATGGCCTTGATCCATGTCGCAATCGCTGTTTTGTTGACCTCCTCGCCCTCTCCTTCATAGGGATAGCAGAGAGTATTGAACTGCACGGTTTTAAGGGCTGCAAGGGCCGCAGTGACGTCAGCCGCTTTGTGACTTGCTTTGAGTTTATATACCAATACGGTTTTTGCCTTCTTCAGTGCTTCCGCAGCCAGCTTCTTATCCGAGGCCGTAGCTCCGTCTGGCCATGCCGCCTCCGTTGCTGTAATTGTATACATAGCGCCGTCAGTACCCACACTCATTTCCTGCAGGATAACAACGGTTCCGCGGTCCCCCGGTGTAATAGACAGCGGTTCATTCGTCCGGATATTGATATAGGCTCCGGGCAGTACCTTATTCTGGGATTCCCATGTTCCTGCCATGGCTTACTCCTCCTTTATGTCTGTGTTTTGTGATATTGTCTGCATTGCTGTGCTGTTGTTTTCCTGATATTCCCGGTAGTCAACATCGAAAAGGAAATGCAGGACACTATCCACAATCTTTAAGTTTCTATTTCTGATTTTGAAATCTGCCACTATAAATTCCCGGCTCAAATCCTGACTAACAAGCCAACATTCCTCATAAGGTTCTCTGTCAGTCGCCGGAAAGTATGATACGTCTACCCTGACTGAATTCTTAAGTCGTCCATTAATACCTCTGGAAGGCTCCTGCTCATAGAAGGTAACCAGGAAAGACGGCTGTGCAAAGTTCTGCGGCACATCTTCAACATACACCTTGCATGGCCTAACTGCCTTCAATCCAGCTGCGATATTCTTATATAATTTTTCAATCATGCTTGCTCTGCACCGCCTTTACTTCTTTCTCAAACTCCTTCACCAGCTGCTTCTCGATGTATCCCCTGGTTTTTTCCAGCACGAACGTACCTTTTACAAAACCTTTTGTTGGACCGCCTTTTTTCGTTACGATGCGATGGCCGTAATTCCAATAGGTGGAGTATTCTGCGGTATTTACCAGTTCAGTCTCTACTCCGGCCTTTGATTTCTTTGTAGGCAATTTGTGCCAGCTTTTTCGCAGGAATCCGCCTACTCCCGGATTTGATACTTTGAAGCTGACAACGGTCCCTGCATCGGGCCCGTTCTTGACGGAAAAGGTCACCGGATTCGGATGTTTTCCCACAGGCGTGTGTCGTTTCGCATAGGCAACACCGTCATTTACAGTCTTATTGAGCACCTTTTTATCAATCTGCTGGATATCGTCTACCATCGCCATCAGTTCCTTACGAAACTGGTCAATAGCTGCCTTATTTCTACGATAATTACTACTGCTCATGCATTATCATCTCTCTTTATTTCACACTGCCACTGATAGGAATACGGGTGGCACTCTCCCAAATCAGCCTCGATGGTCTTTCCGGTTCTGAGTGTGATCAGCAGCTGATCTCCTTCCCGGATGTCTTCCTCCAGGCCGCAGAACAGCTTATGGCTGTTCACAATGGCCGGATTCGGTGCACCAGAGGATACCTGACCCGAAGAACTGTACCGGCAGGGCCGATCCGTTGCCACAGCTGTTCTCACCTGCTTCGTGATACCATCTATTTCGACGTCTGTCCATCGGTACACATCCATTTTTGCATCATACATTCTTGCATACGGGTTTCGCATATCCTCTCAGCCTCCTGTGCCTCCTCAGACCTGCCTTATCACTCTCAGACAGGCCATAGATACTCGCCTTCGTGTTTCCCTCCGTCTGCGCCCAGGTAATGCTTCCATCGCCTTCCTTGATACTTGCAATCTCCGGATTATATCCGTTTCCCTCCACGGCCTCGTAGTCAATAATTCCTTTCGCCTTTTTTCGTACAAAGGGTTCCAGAATGTCCGGTACGCAATCTGGATCTAGGTTGCAGTAATCACAGACTGTCAGAATCAGATCCGAGATGATCAGATCATGGTCTTCTGTACCAAGCCGTAGATTTTGCTTTACTGTCTGCAGCATCTCTTTCCTATTCATCTTATACCTCCATAGTTTCGATCTTCTGATGGGTCATACTGTGAAGAGCAGATTGGCGGTATTTCTTAAGCTGTGCATAAGTTGGAACAGATTCTCCCCTCAGCCTTAACTGTCCATTTGTATAGGAAGTTAATTCAGCATTAGTTGACCTTCCCAGATATCCGTGTGTTACAATGGACACGCTCACAATCAGGCTTTCATTGACCGCAACCGGATTTCTGCTCAAAGATACAGCATCGATCCTCACCGCCATCAGACCACCTCCATCTGCTCCCGGTTCTTAATAACCTCGTCCGCAATCATCAACGTGATTTCCAATATGTAAAGATTGCTCCGGTACGTTGGCTGAAGTTTCACGTCTACAACGCTTCCATCTTCCTCCTGGGTCACTTCACAGCTGCCTGATGCCTCTACTTCGCCATTATATATCAGTTCATAGGTGGCATCTTTAACAACAAAGTATTCTGATTTGACAGAATGGACGAAATACTTTACATGTCTGTCTTCGCCCAGAATAAAACGTATCATAATGCCACCTCCTGACATTTTGGAATCAATCGTGTAAACAGATACTCTGTAAACTGCGGCTCCATTTTATATGGCGCCTGAAGGAGCTCAAACGTATACTTTGGAAGCGGCAGCGCGTGAATACAGATATTTCCGGCATCTACGGTATAAAGCATCTTTGAAAGATACGTCTGGTTTCCTGCTTCATCTTCGGCCACCACCTCCACCACATATTCTCCGTCAGCATCAAAGGGGACCGGCACATTCCACCGGTCCTCATCTGCCTTCTGTAGTATTACTTCTACGCCATCTACCAGGCCAAATACACGTGCTACTGCCATGGCATTGCCTCCTTAGTCGGTAACCTCCACGCTGATCACATAAGTCTTACCGGCATCTACCGGATTAGGTGTGAGCGTCACGGCCTTAATCGTCGGGGCTACGGTATCGAGTGTCACTGTCCTGGTTACGGTCGTGCTCTTACCCGCGGAGTCTGTCGCCACAACTGTGATTGTGTTACCGCCAGATACCAACGTCAGAGCTTTGCTGAAGGAACCATCGGCCCCTACCGTCACGGCCTCTGCTGATCCGCTGTTAAGCTTAACCGTCACGGTTACCGGGCTGGACGTGATGTCATTGGTCGTACCGGTTACAGTGCAGGCTGCCTTATTCGTAATCAAACCATTTACCGGAGCCGTGACAGACAGTGTCGGCGGTACTGTATCGATCTTAAAGGTGACACTCTTCTGAGTAGCTGCATTCCCGTCATTATCTGCCGCATCGATCTTAATTGTGTGGCTGCCATCTGCCAAGGCTGTAGTCGGTGTATAGGTACAATCATATCCACCAGTGATGGCCGTCTTTGTAATGGCGCTGCCTGTAACCTTGCTGCCGCTGTCAATGGTAATACCGATCGTATCTGGATTGACGCCAGAGTCGTTATCTGTAACCTTCCAGCGAATCGCTGGCTTATTATTGATGATCAGTGCACTGGCCGTCGGATATGTGATTGTAATAGCTGGGGCCGTCTTCTCCTTTACGCGGAGCTGCAGGCTGCTTCCGAGTGTGGCATCTGTGTCATTTTTTGTGGTCACATTCCCGGCCTCGTCCGTGGCCTTGATCGTCACTGGAAAATAATGCCCGTCGTTATTGTTATAAGACGACGTGGCCGGCGCTGTAATTGTGGCCTCATATTTCTTCGAGGTACTGTTATAGGTCAGTGTGGTTGTAACACCGTTAATTACGGCCTGTACTGTCTTAACTGCCATATGTCAGACCTCCTTATCCGATCTTATGCTTAAACGCAACGATCCTGATCTGCTTCGGCTCATAGACTCTTTCATAGTTGATGGCATTCATCAGTTCCGCCTTCGTCGGAGTCTCTACATGCTCTCTGGCAAGGTCAGTCCATTTGATCCCACGTGCATGCATGATGAACGTCTTACGGTTAATCAGGTAATCTACACCGGATCCCTTCTTCTTGTCTCGATCTACTTCAGTAGCAACAAAGCCGACGGGAGAACCATTTCCGAATGCAATTGCCCCCTGGCCAAACAAATAGGTGGTATATACGCCATCTGCGACCGGACAGCCATCATCCACAATTACCCGGCGTCCCTGGTAGGTATCAAACTCAACATCAGTAGAATCCCGTTCTGTGTCGATCAGGTTATTTTTCTTCAGAAAAGCCTTTGTGGCGCTGTGCATGGCCACAGCCGTCAGCTGTCCCTGGGCATCACCGAGCAGCTGCAAAGCATCAATAAAAGCGCTGGCACTGATCTTCTGAGCCGCGGCGGAACCCGCTGCCGAAATGTCCAGGATATGGTCTGCAAGTGGTGTTTTGGTCTCTGCTGGTTCTGTTGTAGTCTGATAGCTGCCGAACACTCCGGAAAGCACCTGGATCAGAATCTTCTGGTACTCTCTCGCCCAATATCCCGCTACCAGATCACCAATGGCGGCCATCGGGTCACTGCCGGCAAGCGCAGCCGATAAATCTGTGGCAGCCCACATATTAGCCCTGCGCACTGTCGTAGATACATCTTTGTTAGACGTGATCTTCCTCGCAGTCAGATCCTGATCCTCGATAATGTCCTCAGAATCTCCGCTCAGATCCTCGAAAAATGGCATCTGGTGGATCGGCGCTGCTTCACTGGCCAGACGGTCAAACTCTGCATTATTCGTTATAATTCCGCTCTGGAAGAGTGCGGATAACTCCATAGTCCGGTTCACGACATAAGGCGTGAAAAGCTCCGGTACGATAACATCTGATAATCTTGTTACTGGCATTTAATCACCTGTTCCCTTTCTTATACGTTGATGGTTACTCCGGCCGCGGCCGCCAGGGCCTGGGCCTGTGTCGGATTCTCTTTCAACAGCTTCCCCTGTTCTGTCAGGTTAAAGCTGTCTTTTGCAAATGGATTCTTTGCAGGGGGAGTTCCACCTCCTGCCGGCTTATAGTCTGGTCCCGGATCTGCCTTAAACAGATGGGGAGCGGATTCTTTCAGGGGCTTCACAATATCGTCGATTCCGACCGGCTTCCCGTCCTTGTCAAACGTGAACTTGTCAAGCCCGCCCTGCTTGTAAATGATGTAATCAGCATCAACCACACCAGCCTCTTTCAGCTTGTCTTTCAAAGCGTATTCCTTCACTGTATTGGCCGATGCAGTTTCCAGGGCTGTCACCTTTTCCTTGTACTCTTTGACCTGCTTCTGAAGTTCCTCATTTTCTGAGTTGTCCTTTTTCAGTGTTTCGATTGTGGTATTGGCCTCCTTCAGCTTTCCATTTACCTCATCGAAACGCTCCTTCGGCACAAAGCCTTTAACAGCCTCATTCCAGGCATCAATCACGATCTGCGCGTGCTCCTCCGATAATCCCTTTGCTACTAACTCTTCTTTCTTCATGACATCTTACTCCTTTCGATTCATCTTCACTTGTTTTCCCGGTCGTGTCCGGTGATGTCTCCCTCTTTTGCGCCTGGGATACCAAAAAAGGCGAAAAAATAACACCCAGGAGATTCCTGCGTGCTAATAACTTAGTAATGGTGCTTACCTCACCACTAAATAAAATACCAGGGCATCTATAACCCTGGCACTCTTTACTCAACGGCCTATGATTTTCTTTTTCCCTGGCTGTGGCTGTGTCTTATAGAGTTCTTCCTTCCCTACATAACACTTTGGAAAGATCTTGGAAAGATGGTTCTTTACATCTTCATCCATCTTTAACCCGCGAAATTCTTCTCTGCGTCTGTCGAACTCCTCATATGTGGTGATTTTTAACAATTCTTCTTTCAGACTCATTTCACCGCCTCCTCAATTAAATCATAGAGCTCTGGACATTTGCTTTTAACCATTTCTGGATTTGCAATATATTCCCGGAACGGCTCTGACACAAACTCCATCATCAATTCATCACGAAAGTTACCCTCGCTATCAAATGCGTCCCATACCGTTTCGGCATATATCCTCCCTTGATACGGAGATACAAGCCCATCTTTTTCCAATAGAAATATATCGACTGGATTTCCCTCATTATCATAATAGGTCTCCGTTTTTATATCCCAAATATCAACTTCACCTATTACCTTTTTCCTGATCTGAGATATTTTCTCGAAGTCCATCATCTTATTCTCTACCAGATGCCCTATTTCATGAACAACATCTTCTGTTTCCGCTCCTTTTGCCACATACAGTATATCACGAGTATAGTCATACTGGCTAGAGCCAATCTGGCCGACATCAATGACCGTGCCTGAGTGGATCTGCTTCTGTACCTTTGGTGGAACTGATGCAATCGCCTCATTGGCTGTCAATCTTTCCCTTGTTGTATTTCCAGCCGCCTTGTTATTTCTGACCAGATACTCTGTTTTTTCCTGTTTTCCTACTGTTTTGTCTTCTGCATACTTCTGTTTCCATTCTTTATAGGTCATATCTGCTGGAACCTCCACGGTCTTCCCTGTCTCCGGGTCCCTGGCTGCCCGTGTCTCACCGGTCAGATCATCATCATCATAATAGGGCACATCGGTACAGCGGCAGAAACAGTGGAACGGCGGCATGTTCTCGCCAGTAATCTCTTTCCCCACCTCGTAGACCTCACCGTCTTTTTCCCCGCAGATCTCGCAGGTCTTACTGTCCAACGTGGCCAGAATCTGATATTTCTCCACACCGTCCTCTTTATACCCCGCATGGGTGGCCTCGCTCATCAGGAAGGAGCTCTCCGTATGAAGCAGCCGGTAAGCATCGAACTTTTTAGCATTCATCTTTTTGGCAAAGTCATTGGTCAGGGCCTGCGGACTCTTCCCCTGGACCATCATGGTTGTGAGCGATTCCATGAGTTGGGTCTTAAGATGATCCTTCTGTTTCCAGAGCCGGCTGGAAAAACTGGCGCCGTTGAAAGGGTACTCCAGCAGCTTCTCCACCGCGTGTGGATCTACCTGGGCGAATGCAGCGTGAAAGCCATGGTACTGATCGATGCTATACCATGTTCGGTAATAGGTATCCTTATAGACCTCCTTCATGGTCTGCTCTGCCGCAGCCTGGTAATCAACCGCATACAACTGACGGAGCATAGCGTCCACCTGTGTTTCAAGCGCCTGATACCGTGTGATTCTGGCCTTGATAGACATGTTGTTGACAGTCTGATTATACTTCCCGATGTTTTCCATGGCCAAATCAATAAAGTCCCGCAGATTACCTATCTCTGCCATAGATAACTGGCGTTGTGCCGCTGCATAAGAAAGGCCATTCTCTTCCGCGTATTCGAAGTAGAAAGCTTCTATGGTCTTCTGCAGTTCGCGGCGCGTCTGATTAAAGGCTTTCTCCAGTTTTGCATAGTATTGGTTTACCTGCATCTCTCCCGCTTTGTATATGGCTTCTTGTCGTGTCTGCCAATAGCCCATTACTCATCACCGCCCTTGCCACCTGGGGCCTTTTCGTCCGGATCCGCAGAAGGGAACATCTCGGAGATCTCCCGGTGGGCCTCTGTTTCTACTTCCTTCTGCTTATTGAGGATATCCATTTCTTTTTCCGGATCCTCGACCCACGGGTGTTTTGATACGATAGTCTCATCAGAGATCACTCCCCTTGACTGCTGGGCAATTTGGGAGAGCTCCAGATCATTCTTGACACTGGTACGTGTCCATGTCTGAACGATTGTGTCGTCTTTGATCTTGATATTCAGTAACCGGCAGACGCACCGGATAAACCGGCCAAAGCCCAGTTTAAATTCTGTCTCCATCAGGCCTGATTTAAGCTCCAGGAGGGAATATAAAAAGCCCAGGGCCACGCCTGAGCTGTTACCAAAATTCTGCGGGTCCGGATCAATACCCTGCCCCTGTTCAAAAATACATTTCCGGGTCGTAGCCAGCAGCTCCTTGCGGGCCTCCACCGGCAGCTCAATCGTTAGGGTGGAAACTCCCGACTTGTCCTCCCCGCCTTCATTCTCGATCTGAATTGCTTTGTAGTCCTTCAGTTCCCGGAGGAACTGGCCCAGATCGTCGCCACCATAGTTGGTAAGCACAAAAATAACTTCCTGAATATCTTCTAGGTCATTGACGAAACCGCTGAACACCTTGCAGTACACGTCGATCAGTGGCTTGATGTTGTCCAGATCGCCCGTGTCAATGTTGTTGTTGAAGAATGGGAAGAAAGGAACCTCACCGACATCATGCTTAAACTCGTTAACCAGGTTGCTGTTTCCTGCCGTGTCGATCAGTGTAAACGAATTGTACGGCATCAGCCCGGTGTCAATTACGCCCCCAGCTTCAATTGCGTACGCCTGACAGATCGTATCATTCCAGTATTCGTAGACGTCCAGTTCTTGTCCGTCGTCTGTGATATCGTGATAGCAGCGTAATGCTCCTTTAAGCTCTCTCTCCAGATTATTGCTCCACACTGGAATCACCTGTCCTGATGGCACTATGGCATACTTATACTGCCCGCTCGCTTTGTCCTTCCATAGGTGCAGCCATGCCACAGAAGCGTTGGAAGCCTCTACACAGAGATCCTTGCAAGTCTTAGCATACTTATCCCCCAGGAACGCCGTCAATGCTTTATTAGATGCCTTATCGCCCAGATCGAACAGAGGCGGCGCTGTAAACATATAGGACGCCTTCTGATTGACCAGGAGACCGTGGAAGTTGAGGGGGATCCTGTTATCTGCATTCCGCAGCGGGTTCTCCCCTTGCTCTGCTTCTCTTTTCTTAGGCGGCTCCAGCAAGATATCCGTCTGATTCCGGTAATACCGGTCCGCAGTATCCGCCTCGGCAAGAAAAGCACCATGCCCCGCCGTATACTTCTTAATCAGTTTTTTTACAACTTCCATTTCCATTTTTCTCACCTCTATTTCATAATTCGGATCCCTGTTCGATTCTTAATTATGCTCATGCAGAAATACCGCAGAGCATCTAATGCATGGTCGTGTTCCTTTACTGGTTTATCCTCTCCGCGCTCCCCGGCTTTCGCATCCCAGATGTAGGAAGCAAATTCCTTAATCAGGTTGTCACAGGAGGAATCAATAAAAATGGAACCCTGAAGCAGCAGCGTGGCCACGAACCGGATTCCGTCCAAAACATCATTTTTTGCTTTTTTTACTTTATAACCGTCCTTCTCCAGCTGAGCCTTAAAGCTGGCAGCTGCCGGATCCAGAATAACTGCCTTAATTGCAATACCGTCAAGCCAGGCTGTCAGGTCATCGGAGAACTCCTTATCCGTCTTCTGCCTCCCTTTGTCGCGGCCTGAGTAGTAATATTCCCGCCGGCAGTACCATTTCTTATTGGCAGCCTTATTCCACAGCAAGAAGGCCGTAGGGTTCTGGGTTCCGTAATCGCAGCTGACGTACCGCTCATCTGTCCAGAAATCATGTCCTGTCTTTGCCTTATAGGACACCGCCAGCGCTTCTGTGTCCGTTGCATTTCGGGCAGGGTCGAACATATCATAGATAATGCCCTCAGCCATTGCCCACAGGCCCATGATATACCGCTTGAAGAATACCCCGCTATACATACTGCGGTATCTGGCCTTAATCTCCTCCGATAAACTCAGATTGTCATCCATCGTAAAATGGACATACAGCAGTTTCTTGAGCGCCGGATCAGCCCCTGTCTTAGCTGCGTCTTCCCGGATTTTTGCCACTTTTTCCTTACCAAGATAACCGATGGCCTTATCAATCCAGTTGACCTTGAACCAGTGATATGGGCCGTCCGGATTACAGTTAAACCAGTACTTCGAACCAGTAACCGAGCACCGGCCGGTTGCCTGGTTGACAAAGGACTCCGGCATCAGGGCCACCTCATCGCAGAAGAGGCCGGCCAGTGTGATACCCTGAATCAGGTCCTGGCTGCGCTCATCCTTGCCACCAAAGATATAAAAGTAGTTCGTTATCTGGCCGCGGCTGATTTCCACCAGATTATCAGCCCGATGATCTGATACCCGATATCCACGACTTTTTAGCATCAGTTTCAGCCAAAAGAGAACGTTACGCCGGAAGGAGCCAATGGTCTTGCCGCACATGGCAAAGTTCTGACCGTTATATGCACTCATCGCCCAGAAGACAAATGACAGAGACATACAGATGGTTTTACCTGATCGGATAGCACCATCGGCAATAATGCCATCATAATCCTTCACCGGGCTTTCGGGCAGCCACCAGGTAAGAATCTGTTTCTGTCTCTGTGAAAATGGCTGGAACTTGAAAGTCTGTACTTTTGTGAGAATTCCCCGCTTTTCTTTCAGCCGAGCCAGTTTCTCCTTCATACTGGCAATATGCTCTTTAATTGTCATCGGCTCCTGCCTCCCACAGACTTTCGGCTTCTGTTTTCAGTGCTGCCAGGAACCCATCATCTTCCTGCTCTGCTTCCTGGCCTCCGATTTTCAGAGTTGCCAGTTCCACCTTCATAAGTTCAATTTCCAGGCGTGCATCATCAAAACCAAATTTATGCAGGGACTCAATAGCCCGTTGCTTTCGGCCCTGGACACGGGTCAATGCATCTTCAATGGACTGGATCTGCCCCAGGACTGCCTGATCCTCTTTTAAATCTGTCCATTTATCTTTTTCTGTTCCCTTTTTCTTTTTAACTGTCGTGAAATCGCAATCCCGCAAATCTTCAATTCGTTTCAGCATCCGGCGCTCCCGGACTGTCAGGAGCTGGATCTCTTGAAAAAGTAGTTTCTCTTTATCTGGCTGGATCATGCCGATCAGCAGCCTCTCGTCGTCTTCCAGGGTATCAAAAAAGAGAGTTTCAAACTCTCCCGTAGTGACAGCATTCTTATTTCCCGGCGGTCCGGTGCCGCCGTGTCCGACAGCATTCTTATTTCCCGGCTGCCCGCCTTTATGATTGGTAACGTTACTTTTCGCATTTGGTAACGTTACTTTATCCCACTTATCCTGATTCTTCCATTTGCGGATCTGTTCCTCTGATACTTTCAGCTCCGCCGCTATATCTTTCAGTGGACGTTTCTTTCCACTTTTCAGCCATAATTCACAGGCTTTATCCCGGTTTGGGCTTCTCGGCCTTGCCATCACCACCACCTCTCATTCGTTTCGTTTTTGGGTAAAAGAAAAAGAGCCACTGGTGAGTGACCCTTTTCTAAATTCATAAATTATCCGTAATAACCTCAATGTCCTTAAGTTGGTTGATAAACTCAATTAAAACATTAAACAGCTCTGGCTCTACATTACCGAGGACATAAAAATCCGTTTTCTCTCTGTTAAAGTAATAAAATTGTTCAGCTTTTATGTATCCTGATCTTCCATGTCCATTTCTAATATTCTCGGCATCGGCCGGATACTCAAAATTTCCCGGATATCCCATCTTCCTTTTTCTTTGTTCTTCTGAACGAAAAGAAGACATAACATTGCAAACCAAATCAAAGTCCATTCCCTGAATTTCTCCATGCTCTGTACTAAGCACTACAAAGGAATGTCTTTTAATGGTCTGTCCCTGGCTTAAATAGTTCCTAACAACTATGATATCTCCAACTTTACACATTTGACGTTAATACTCCTTAACTGTTTCTTTTGGTTACTGTTACCTTCGTTCTCCCCTGTATTGTATCTTCTTCCCATTTCATTGGGATTACATCTTTTAGCGCTTCTTCAGAAGACACTATTTTGACGTTTTTCTTTCCAAGGGAGTGCAAATCAAGCTTAGTATAACTTAATACACTGCTATTCATAGCATCATCTCCTTGTTTCTTCTGTGTTAAATTCTCCTTTTCTACTTCGTTTCCATTGTTTTGCATCTTCATTATAACACCCTTTGTCAACCTTTTCTATATATTTTGAAAATAAATATACACCAAAAGTATTGCAAAAAATGTCTCTTTTAATACTCTGTATAAATTTTTTTTGCAAAAGAAAAGCCCTCACATCTCTGCAAGGACTCTTCAAAAGGAGAAACAGATTATGAAGAATTAAGCGGAACATCACGGAATCGAACCGGAACCCAGGGCGCGACCCTGTCCATCTGCCATTGATGGTATGCTCCACATATACCGGATCGTCTCCGGTATTGCCCTTATTGATTTTGAAAGGTCTGTTAAGGGAGAACTTTTAGACCTTGCCGAAAAAGCGTGTCAGGGTTGTGTTTTATTGATACACTTTTTACAGTACTATTATAGCACACTTGACAAAATAAGTCTTGCGGTTAGTTGCTGACTTTTAAAAATCTTTCTTCAAATTCTTGCAGTGCTTCCCCATGAAGGTGACATGTCCAGTAATATGACTTATCAAGATCTCCCGCGATCGTCTCTAATGACTGATACTGCACATATTTTCTGAACAGTATATCCACATACTCCACCTTTGAAAGCTGCTGTATCTGCCCGATCCGTTCATGTCTCATATCGTGCCACTGGTCTATCTCGTCGTTAATCTCTCGCTGCATGTCAGTTATCCGGTCTGATATCCGAGTAAAACCCGATCCATCAGGCGAGGTCTGTACCCGTTCCGCAGAATAATCCATACTTCCTACATATGTACGGCTTCCCTTAAGAGTTTCATACTCGATCTGTTTCTGATCTATGGATATATCTATTTTCCTGATTTCTTTCAAATAGTCCTTAGCTGTCATTTCTTATCCTTTCCTACCCGCGGCTTGTACACACGCTCCCCATCCAGGTACTCTTCTTCCTTCCTCTGCTGGCCCAGAAGCTGCCGCATCCGATTCAGCGTGTCCCGGTTCTTCTGCTCCTCAAAGAACTTTACAATCCGCTCATTTCGCTTGACAATATCTTTGTTCTGCCTGCGGTATTTCCGACTCTGCTGAAGCTTCGTCGCTACCCGGTTCCGCTCAGACTTATCCACTGCAAATTCCATTGCATGAACCAGATCTTGCAGACGCCGGTCCTCTTCGTTCACATTTTCATAAGCTGCCTTGTATTCCTGGACACATTGGTCTATGAAATTCAAAAAATTCTCCAGTTCTTTAGCCGGACTGTTTTGCTCCACTGGCTCCACCTCCTCTTAACCATGCCAGTTTCTCAAGCCTTACCCGATCCCACTCCTCGGCCCACCCTGGCTCAGTATCGTCCACTGCCTCAATCGTATACCGCCTTAAGAATCTGGCCCCGCTGGCCGCATAGGCCGAAACTCTTCTCAGTGGAATCCCGATAAGTTCCGATACCTCATCAGCATAGTACTGACCCAGCAGGACACCGCGATCATATACTGCATATGTTTTGCTAAATGCCATGTTTGTTCCTCCTCCAGATCGGCGCCCGTAACTTTGGATCCGGACACGCCGGTGTGTAGCAGTAGGCTGGCTTGTCCATGGACCACGTTCTTTCAGGTGACTGATCTTTTAATAGGTCCTCATATTTCCTGTGCTTCGCCATCTCTTCCTTAAGGCTCAATAAACCGCCTCCTTTCGTTCGGGAAATATCAGTTTAGCTTATTTTTTCTTTTTATTAAATTCTTCTCGAAACCTTTCTCTAACCCATTCTTTATCATAGTTATATCTATTCGCAAAATTGTCGCACTCGCTTAAAACATAATCAACAAGGTCTTTTACATCAAATACGGCTTGTTTATATAAAGCATCATCTTCCATGTCAATCCTCTCTTAAATCTTAAATTAGTTGACAAAAATCCGTAAAATATATAAAACATGTTCACGTTTATCAGTCACCTAATGTTAATTGTCAGTTTCGGCGCTCTTGTGTCTGTAAGACATACACAAACCATTGCCGTCCATATTCAGTGCGCCTTCGTATTCACAACATCCGTCTTCGTTGTATTCACAGATTTCGTTTTCACAATATACTTCCACGCTATCCTTTCCTTCCTCCGGCTCTCTCCGGAAATCTTAATTTATCTTACGCGCTTCTGGTAAATTCCCACCCATCCCGGCATATCTCTCACGCAGTAAACAATCCCCTCTTTTTTCATATTTGACCACTCTGATCGTATTTCCGCCTGAGTGACTGTCAGACTGGCATATACCATCTCGATTAATTGCCGCTTTGACATCTGCCCTTCCTTGAGTAAAGTTTTTATAATCTCTGCTCTAATTTCTTCACATTGTTTCATGTTAGTTTTCCCTTCTCTAAATATTAATTAAAGCAGCCTCATCCCTTATGCTCACTATATGCTGCCGCCGTCCGATGCCCTCATTATTGCTCAACGGATTTCCCTTTCGAAAACTTCTAAATTAGTCGATATAATACTCTGTTCATTTTTATCTATTTTTTCTTTTCTCCTTAAGTTGCTTTACAGAATCCTCAATTTCAGCTATCTTAATAGCTGCCAGCATATATTCCCGATTCGGTTTCATAACCCTGTATTTATTAAGCCGAAAATGCACTCTCCGACTGACTGCATAAAGATTTTCAATATCTGAGTTTAGCGTATTGCCATCCAGAAATATAATTATTTTCCCCTCTGGAAGCGGGCCATAATGTTTCTCCCACTCTAACAGGCATTTCCTCTTCCAGACATTAGGCTCTGCCACTTTTACCATTTCGTATTTGTACCGTTCTCCGTTTTTATTTATTCCATAAGGCACTATATTCACCGAACCGACCGGCACATGACGTGCGGCTACTTCCGAATGACCACTGTATGGGATTTTCCGGTACTTCATAGCATCTTTTATCTGACGTGGCATTACATAGTCTCTTTCTCTAAATCGAGCATTAAACGCATCTGCTATTTCCGCATATGTCTTTCCAGACGAAATCTCCATCAGGAAGGCTATTTCGTCATCCCTGTATTCTCTCCTCAATCACTTCTCGCCTCCAAAAATGCCGGAACCTGTGCTTCCTTTGCTGAAATTACATCGCTCTTAAACTGCTCCGCCTTTAATGCCAGAGAACCGTTTGCTATGATCTGTGATGCAACACAGGTAATCGCCTTCGCTCTTTCTATTTCCTTGTCCAGTTCTTCACCCTTCAAATCCTCATCCCCCAGCCGTTCCATCTCGGCAAACAGGTGATTATTCAAATCCGTCAGTGTATTCTTAACTGCCATATTCTCTCTCCTATCTATTTTCTTCTTCCAATTGAGAAAATGTTGCAAGCATAATCCGGCCACAGATAGATGTAGCTCCATACCTTTTCATGATTTCGGCGAAGTCGTCCGTAGCTTCCTGCCACATTCCCGGCTCCATTGGCCTTCCGTGGTACTTTAGGTAAAATCTATACGCATCGCAGAAGACTCCCTTAACCATAGCTGCACTTTCTTCATCTCGCATGCTCATAATTCACACCCTGCCTTCCTGTAATGCGCCCGGCGCCGCTTCCACTGGTTCTCGCAGAATTGGATATCGTCAACATAGTCATAACAAACTGCATCTTTCTTCATGTCGGCCACCCGGGCAATCCGTCCGATACTCTGCGTCACCACTGCGTAATCCTTTTTCGGTGTCGTCATGTATAGCCGGTCAAGCCGCGGGATATCCAGCCCCTCTTTGGCGAGACTGTACGATGCAAACAGGTAGTGTTTCCGGCCGGTCCGCATATCCTCAATAGCCTGTATCCGCTCCGCTCTGGCCCTCTTACTTGTCATGCTGCCATCAATCATCACCGCCAGCCCCTGGTCTTCCAGCGGAAGAAGGTCTTTCAGTTCCCGCAGGTGATCCAGCCTGTCCGATAAGATCAGGTTGTAATGGTCCACATTCTTTTTAAGGTCTTCCGCGATCAGCTGGTTACGCGGATAATTTCCTGTGAGGTATTCGATCAGCTTACTGTACTCCAGTGTTCCGTCCGTATCCAGGCATTCGCGGCAGGTCGTAATCCCTGTATCCCTTTGTAAAATCCTTACCTTCATAGTTTTATCGGCCACAGCCTCATCCGGCACCCGATAGATTATCGGCCCCAGTACCGCAAATGTGCTGCGGATCAGACCGTCAGACCGGTGTACCGTAGCTGACAGTCCATACTTATGCCGCGCTGCCAGACTGTTCATAACCTTATAAAACATTGTCATCTGTGTTGGCGTCCCAGCCAGACGGTGACACTCATCTACGATTATAACGTCCCACATGTACCTATACTGTGCCAGATCCAGCTTACAGAGCGTCTGTACCGTCGCAAAGGTCATATGGCTTCCTATGTTGACCTTGCCAGCCGTTATGGTCCCCAGAGTCTCCCGCAGGAAGTACTGGGCGGCCCGGTCATGGGATTGTTTCAGCAAATCCTGTGTATGTGTAATCCACAGGGTCTTACGTGAAAGGTCTGCCGCCAGAGCAATTCCCATCTGAGTCTTTCCGGATCCACAAGGACTCTGCAAAATACCACTGCTGACAGCTTCCATTGCCTTCACGGCCGGCTCCTGATAGTCATACAATGGGATTGCCCCTTGATACTTCAAAAGTCCGTTATCGGCCAAATCCAGCGTATAGGTACATTCAGCAGGGAGGTACTGCCTGATCTCTTTGCCGGTTCCTACTGGCAAAATCAGGTCTTCGCCGTCTATCCGGTAGAGCCATAAGTGCTGTGGAGTGTTACCTGTCCATAGCCCCCGGCGTGCCCGGTTTGCGTATTCCGGATTCGGAATCACCAGATTCTCACCACACCAGTTCTGTAAGATCTTTGGGGCATCCTTAATGCGGATCTCACTTCCGATTATCACCTGCATCTCTATCACTCCAATCCAGCCATTGCTCTAGGGGTATGCCCTGTGTTCTGCATACAGTCGCGTTAATCCGTTTAAATCCTGCCTCCTGAAGTTCCTGTAGTTTTGTATACGGCAGAAGATATACCTGCCCATCTGGAAACCGGATCGCAAACATTCCCACCGCATTTCCCATCATGCTGAAAAGTATCATTGCATTGATCTGATTTTCCTCCGCCCGGCTTAACTGGAAACAATCCGTTTCACAGTTTTTACAGTCAAACAGATATGCATGGCCGTCTTTGGCCGCAATCACATCACAGGGCTGGCCGTTTTTGTTATCCTGGAAGAGATGAACCCAGAACCAGTGATCCGCCAGGATCCCCGCAAACTCCTTTTCGAACCTGGATCCCGCCGCTTTATTGCTTACCATAACTTTTCTGCCTCTTTCTCTACCTCTATGGACAGCCGGCGCATCATCTTTAAATCGTCTTTTATCCTCTGGCGGTTCGGCCTCTCCATGTTCCATAATCGCTTTTCATCTCCGGATTCCAGTGCATTTCTAAAATCGCTTATCTTCTTTGCCTCATTGCCGGCATCTTCCAGAAGGAAGCCCAGCATTTCCAACTTTTTGATCAAAATTATCGTCCTTTCTCTTTGGGTCTAACCTTTTTTTAGAAATGTCTTCCCTGAATCTAACCTCAAAAATGCCCGAAACCCTTGTAAAATCATAGGGGTCTAACTATCTACCCTAAAATTCCACAGCATATACATACTTTTTAACGCAATATTTATATAGTAGAATTCTTAACAATGTTTTTTTCCTACGCGTAGTGTATATACTTTTAGGTTAGACTAGGTAGACGGTTAGACTATATATAAAAAAGCCTTATTTTATGAGGGTTTCAGGGTCTAACCTTGGGTCTAACCTTTTTTTGCAAGGTTAGACTTTTTTATTCAAATGGGAGACTCATTTGTCCATCGTCTTCTTCTTCATCAACATTCATGAACCCGTCAGCATCTCCATCCTGAGCCATATTTATCTTTATATAATTTGCTTTGATGCCATACACCTTTGTATTATGAATGTATTTTCCCTGTGAATTTCTCTGTATCCGTTCTTTTGACGCCCATCTTTTACACAGAGCGGTATAATCATATCCTTCCTGTTCCAGAAAACCGCAAAGCACATCTTTATTCACAACAGCTACAGGCGGTCTTTCCGGATGAGTCTCATCTGTGAGAATCTTCCCCCATACTTCACCCTTGTTTAATGAGTTTTCCGCTTTAGGATCAAGGAATCTCACCGGATTTCTTGCGATCCAGTTTAAGACTGTCTGATAGGCTCTTTCTGCCACATCTACCTCAAAAGTACTTTTTAAATATTCCTGCACATCTTCTACCGTCAAAGGAGTTTCGTCCGTAAACATCTGCTCCACCAGAATTTTGTCCGCTACCAGTATACATGCCATTGCCATTGCCTGTTTTTCTGTCGTATCTGTCTGACACATGGCGGAAAAATACTTGTCGTACTCTTCTTTCAATTTTTGCATATCCGTACTCAGCAGATAGTCAACCAGTCGTTTTCCTGCATGTCCGAAATTTGATGTCAGAAACGTAACTGCCTGGTTACCGTTCTCTATGATTTTCTTCTCTACCTCAATCTCAATGACACGGTTTTTCGACCCGGCCCTGCTGTTTGACTTTGTGACGGGCTCCTCACCGCTGAACAGAAAACTGTTACGCCACGTCTTCGTCTCTTCCACGCCTCCGGCTGCTTTCCCCCGCATACGGTCAATTCCTTCTGTTATGCGGTATATGAGCTGGTCAAAATTTCCCTTATATTCCTTCTGCAGGGTCTGAAGTTCATCTCCTGCAAATGGCAGGGAATACAAAAAAGCTGCATTGCGTATGATTCCGACTTTGGTTCCATCCAGTGTTTTTACCAGCGCCCCTATTTTCGGATTACCCCAAATCGACATTCCGGCCATGATCGCCACAGTTTTCCCGGTTCCTGATTCCCCTCCCCACAGATGGAGAATAAAAGAGAGTATATTCAACGGTTCGATCAGTACGCTTCCGAGACTTGCTCCAAAGGCCATACGGACAATTTTGTTTTTCCGCAGACCGCTGCAATATCTCTTCCATGCCTCATAATCTCCCGCTTCATGCACGTTTCGAAACAGGGAGCTGTAATCATTCTCACCATCATAAACGATATCTGACGCATATGGCATGAATTCACCACCAGCCCAGCCCAGACGATTAATGGATTTTTTAGGATTCAGCGTTAATGGATTCAGCCCTACGCAGTCTGATATGTAGCGGACCATATTTTTGGCATTGTCCGATGTAACCTCAATACCAAACTGACTCAGTGCATCTACAATCTTATTGGTATTAGCGCAAACGCTCCGGTCTACCGTAATGGTCTGCCATGCGGCCGATTTAAAATACGCCAGCGTGATCCGCTCCTCCGCCGTATCTACATTCTTTAAGATCTCCACCGGCAGGAGCGGATGACTGCACGCCTGGTACGGCACCGGCATGGCATTCTTATCATATCGGATTGTCCTTACTCCGAAATCATTTGCAGTCCACTCGCCGCATACTAATTCCAGTGGCTGGTCGGTAAATTTTGTTTTATTCCCGGTCTGCTTCTGACGCTGCGCATAATCAAGCACGAATGACTTGTACAGGTTGTTAAACTCCGTTACCCGTTTAAGCTGCCGTGCGGTATTGCGAAGGGATTCAATATATTGGGTCCGCTCGATATTGTCCTCTATCTCAAAAATTTCATAAAAAATCTCATCTGGAAATGGTTCCGTCGGCTTCAATGCGGATATACCAGTCAGTAATTCGTCTTTCGATGTCCCCAATCCTTCTCACCGCCTTCTTGTCTTCGTAGACCTCTTCCGGACATTCTTCTATATTTTCTAACAAATATTCAATATACGTGATGTTCTGCAGCGCTTCCGTAAAATGCTCATTTCGCTCATGGATTGCCTCACACAGCAGGATCCAGTACATTTTGACGTATAATGTTGACCGCTTTTTAAATGCAGCAACCGCCACTCTGTGCCGGCGCACCAGCTCCGCTTCCCGCTTCTCCCTGTATGTCATCGGCTCAGCCAGGGGAATATCAAAAGCGGCAGCCAGTTCTTTTGCGGCTTCATAGTTACTCGTATCATGGTACAACGCTACAAACTTGATTTGGTCACCACCAGTTCCACACGTAAAGCAGTAAAATCCCTTTCCGTCCGGATATATTTTAAGGCTCGGATTCTTATCCTGATGGAAGGGGCACTGACACAGCCCCTTCCGATTAAGCTGCAGGCCATAATACTCCGCCACTTGCTGCATGGAGACCGCTTCCTTTACCTTCCGGAACAGATCCGGATTATAACCTTTCATTATCATTAATCTTCAAACCTCGTATGACCGAGAAGTTCCTCCATTGCAAACATCCAGCCGTTCTGTCCTATATCATCAGCACAATGGATTCCGCCCTGCAGGCTTCCTATGCCGGAATTATCAATCAGACGCATATCAAACTCATCTGGATCCGGAAACCCTCTCCGGATGAGTCCTGAACGATACCCTGGGATTAATAACGGAACTTCTGGCCTTACATGAAAGGGATCCCTTCATCTCCGGTTCCTTCTGGGATATTCACAAAACCGTCACTGTCCATAAAAGAAGGGGGCGCCGCGGCATCTGCCGGATTTGGTCTGCCGCCTCCGGCTCCTGTCACTGGCAACAGCTCATCTTCCGGCACTTCCGCTTCTGCCAGGCCGGCCACACTGCGGATCCGCCACAGTTCCGTTGTCATCGCGCGCTCTCCATTATCCTTTTCGTACTGACGGCGGCGGAAAATACCACCGAATTTTTTATTGACAAGCGTTTTCTCATTGTCTTCCTTATCCCACTGGAAAGTGAAATTGTTGGATCTTTCAATGGCAGTGACAACACCCTTGAGCCATGGCGTTCCCTTATCATCCATGTTTTGTTTAAAGACGCCTCTCCATTTGGCTTTTGGATTCGTTTCTTTTTCTGCTTTAAACTGCTTATCATAAAAGTCTGCATACTCTCCTTCTGCAATATCGTACAGAATTACAAACTTTCTCCACTCATGTCCGCTCTTATCCGTATCCGTTACTTCGGAAACCTGGCGAATCTTGCATACATATTTTCCTTTTGGAAGGGCCTGAAATTCGCCCGTATAAGCTGCCGCCTCATCATATCCCTGTGGTTTCTTAATCATTCTTCTTTTCCTCCATGCTCTTATATTTCTTCCAACCGTAGAAATCACGAATGGTATCATCAACAAGTTTCAAATTATTTTCTATCTCCGGTTCATCGAACATCTCTTCCGGGGTTTTGGTAATATCCGATCCGTCAGTAACTGTCCGAAAGAAATGATTCCCGTTTTCGCTCATACACCGAATGCATATCGTGACCATCCCTTCCAGGCACACTTTTCGATCCAGCTGTTTTCCGATCGTTCTGAGACGCGAAACTCCAAAATCATCCGTGTCCTCATGGAAAATGATATACACAATTTTTTCCGGATCCTTCACCTCGTTCTTGACCATTTTTACCAAGCCATACATAGCGTCCGCAATATCATCATACATTTCAAATGAAGCATTCCCTTTTTTATTCCGATGGTTGGCCATAAAAAGATGTGTCATAATATATCCGGCATCGTCAATCACAAACACCTTTTCAGGGTTTTGGTTGATTGTCGTGATGATCTTTCCGATGTCATCACTGCTTCCAGTTTTCTTAAAACGTTTGCGAAATGGCAACTCCTTTTTCTCTGTATTCAGCAGTACAATCTCATCTTCATCAAAGAATTTCAGACTCCTGCTTTTCCCGCTCCCTGATTTTCCATAAATCAATACTGGTAATCCCATGATCTCCTCCTTAATAAGGCAGCGGATCTTCCGCAGCTTCCTCTCTCCCGTCTGCTGGTTCCTCATCTTCCTGACCTGCATTATCCGCAATCCAGTCATCCTCAAAAAAGCTGATACCGTTCAGACGTGGAAACAACACTTCCAGAGCCTTATTACCTGGTGATTCCGTATGCACCCAGTAGATTGTCGTTTCATTCTTCCAGTAAAGCACACCAGAAAGGAAACTCGGCCTGGTTGGCATCGCCTCCACAGTCGTATCCAGTTCACTCCGTGATATTACCCGGTCTGACAGGGACCTGTCCGCAACTACAAATTTCAAGTCACTATGCTTCTGGCATACGATGTACTCATGGGGCCAGGCAAACAGCATTACCGGCGCTACTGCCGCAAAATCCTTCGCGGCTTTCCACTGCTCATAAGGATCCGGATAATCCGGCACTGTTTCCGGTTCGGCTTCCCCGTCCGGAGTCGTTTTGTATAAGTAACATTCATATGCTTCCGGCAGGTCTTCGATCAGCTCCATAATCGCCGCCTTAAATTTATTTGATGCGTAAGGTATTTCGATATAAAGTCCCCAATTGTCGGAATATACCAGATAATGATCATTCACGTTCCCTACGATCAGGCCATGTTTCTTCAGACTGGCCTTCATAATCTTCTTCAGTTCTCCTGTTTTTAAAAACATCTTCACAATCCCCTTTCCTGTTTCTATCTCTGCTTTCATCTATTCCGTGCCGTACCAGTGCAAGAACCATGTCCATCTCTTCGAAGGACAGATGCCACACGCCCGTAACCATGAGTTTTACAACCCGTGCGGCAACGTCCATCAATACCTGCATACGGAACGGAGTCATATCCCCGCCGCCCATCAGCGGATCCCCAGATGCTCCCCACGCGGTTCCAGATGCGCCCAGTCTACCTGGCGCTCGGATAATAAGGCGCGGACCGCATCTCCGTTTACCTTCGGTGGCTGCGGAATCAGGAAGCGGCCCGGGATATCGTCAATGGCCCCATCAATGACAAGCGGTTCCTGCCCGCCATTCTTCGCTACACTGATCGTAAAGAGGGTTGTCTTAATCTTACTCTTCCCGATAGCCTTCATGTTCTCCATAAGAGTCGTCTTCAGCGCTTTCTGGCGGTTCTCCAAGCTTGTCCTCCGGGCATTCAGGCGGGATTCTTCCGCTTTCAATGCCTCAATATCGGCTTTCATGTCAGTAATGATGATTGCATAAGATTCCGCCTTGTCCTCAATCTCACCAAATATGGCCTCCATGGTATCTTCAATGGTCAGACTGTCTACGTCTGGATCGTACATCATGTCCTCTAAAACCTGATACTGCTCTGTTAATTCATATAATCTCATCTCTTGTCCTCCTTAGAAATCCACATCGTCCGGGCTGATCGGGCCGTATTCTTTCGGTGTAGATTTCAGCCCTAATTCATAAATGACCATTTCTGCAACAAAACGAACGTACTCCCCTGCATCTATACCGTTTTTTCTGCTTTCCTCCAGTGCAAGCGCTTTTAAAATCGTGCAGGCGCTATCAAACAGCAGTGGCCCAGTGCCATTGATTTTACAGGTTGTATTTCCGTAATTATTATGAAGCTCGATGTGAGCTTCCTGTTTTGCACAGGCATCGAGATAATCCCTCACGCCTTCTTCATCGTTGCGTATTGTCTCCTCTAATGCCTCCAAGAACTTTTTGTTTACCATCTTGCACTCCGTTTCTCCCTCTGCTATAATGAGGGTGTTAAATAATTAGTAGTTACTTTGATTCCCGGACGGCTCCACCCGTCTGGGTTTCTTTTTCTTCTTTCTCAATATCCACGATTGCCTGGAACAGCCTTTTCAGATCGGCTGATACGTATGACCGCTCGCAATTCTCCGCTTCGCTTCCAAACCAGCCAAGCATAAAATTCACTGCCGAGCGTGTATTATCCATACATGGATCACGTTTTAAGTATTCAATTGCCGAATCTATATTACCCTTTTTCATCACCTTCACCTCCTCTCAGCCAACCGCCCTCCGGAGCTCTGACCGGATCATCATCTTCATGATTTCTACCGCTTCCTGGACTCCCGCCTCGATCTGCCACCCGATCCACATGCGAAGACACTGATAATCGTTGTTCCGCAGTTGATCCATGTACTCCTGATAATACTCCTCACAAGTCATATCTAACTCAATGCCATCGTCTGTTGTACATACTGCCAACCGTGCGGCTCTTGCTGCAATAAGTTCCATCTCTTCTTTTCTCACTGCCTCTCCTCCTCTCACAGCGCCTCCAATCGTGCGCAAACTGCTAAAATGATAATCACTCCGGCCAAAAAGATAACCGCCGGCATCAGCCACCGCTCCGTTATTTCCAGCAGGCGAGATCGGCTGTCGTCCTCGAAGTCGTCGAGATCCGTGAAATACTTATGCATCAGGCGCCACCTCCCGGAGTAAGATAATCATCAGATACATGCAGCGCCCGGCAAAACTTAGTTCTTGTTTCAATCGTCGGCTGGTGCTTCTCCGCCAGAATATTCTTTACAGTTGTTATGGAAAGTTCTGACATAAGAGCCATACGAGAGTCCGAAATATTTTTCCGTTCCATGGTCCTCTTTAATTTTGCAACGTCGCATGGTACCCCCACCTTAAAATATTTGGGATTTGGATTTTTCTTCTGAGTCTGCTTAACCTTAACGGTCTCGGTCTGCTTCGTAGTCAACTCTGTTTTGACTTCTAAGATTTCATGTACTGGCTGAGTCTCCACATCAATGTCTGGAACCACATGTCTTAAACAGTTCAGCACATTTTCGCGGCTATCCGGACACTGTGCGACGATCTTTGCCGCTTCCAGATATATAGCAGGATCATATTCCGTAACTTTCTGCGGCATCGGCTCCTCCGCTTTTGGGGGCTCCTCCAGCTTCTTCGGCTCCGTCTTGTAACTCCCGGTCTTCCTGATCTGTGGGATTACATCCAGAGCAAGCCAGCGCTGGAACTTCTGTGCCCTCTCATTGTTGGCTTTCATTCCCAATAGATAATAGAGACTTTCCGGAATATAATCATCTTTCGACCACTCGTGGGCGAAACCGCATTCTTTGCTAAAACCGTTCATGCGTTCCCATCTGACACTCGTGTAAGGCTTACCGTTTTTTGATTCAGTTTTTGTCCAGCCGAATCCGATTGCTGTATCCTCCGCGCTTACTGAAATACTTCCATCATCATTCAGGATTGTCCGGAGTTGGATTGCCATAGCCTTATTCTCAAATACCATAAGGCCGTTCTGCTCTTCCATGGTTGTTATCCCTGCCGGCTCCTCTGTCTCTTCTGCCACGGTGAAATACGTTTCAATTACTTCCCGCTGTACATTCATATCCCTTTCTGATGCCAGATAACACTTTGTTAGAATCTCGTATCCGGACAGCGTAAAGACTTTTTCGACCGATAAAAGTTTTTCATCTTTTATGAGAAAGAAGTCCTTCTTCTCACGAAATCTCGTTTTGTTTTGACTGAAATACCGCCCAGCGGTCCCTCCGCTACGCTTGTGTACTACATCAATATTTCTTAATGTAAGAACACGTTGGCCTTCATATTCCCTCACGGGAATTCCAATGCCATCAATTACAATAACTTCTCCCATCTCTTCCCCTGTTCCTCCTATTCCGAGGCTTATTTTAATTGCCTCATCAATCTGCTGCATTTCCTCCGGCGATGCCCTGCCGACATAGTCTAATAGCCGTGACTTGTCCACCGATGTTATCTGTTCACACAATGCTGTGCTGTACAACTCGCACTGGACATTAACGTGCGTCGGAAGAGGATGCTTTTTCCGGCTTGTGAGGAATATGACCTCAATAACCGGTGATACATCATTACAAACATCGTTACTTACGATCACTGCCGGCCGTCTGCCGCCTTGCTCACTGCCCGTTACTGGACGATCGGCGATATAGTAAATGTCTCCTCTTTTAATACTCGTGTTACGTCCCCCCTTTCAACATCACAAGACCATCATCTGTCGGTAATTGGGATTGTCCATCATAAAGGTAGATCGTGATCCCCATGCCCCAAAGTTCCTTAAGCGAAAAGTCCTCCGGAGTGTCCATTCTCCGGCATAACGTTGGAACAGATATACGGGCTTTTACAGCTAGTTTTTTATCGTCCCAGCCATTTAATGCCTTCTTGCTGGCGATGCAGGCAAGAACTGTCCTGCGCCGTTTCTCAAGATCCGATAATCCTACTTTAGGCAACCGCCTCACTCCTTTCATATTTTTTCATTTTGTACCTGTCTCGCCCTGTTGACATATCGTCCTAGACGCGGTACAATTAGGGCAACGAATCGAATATACGTTCGATTGTTATTCGAGAAAGTACTCAAGCGGAACACCGAAGTAATCGGCCAAAATTTTAAGCTTGTCAACTTTGGGTTTACTCCGACCAGATTTCCAGTCGCTAAAAGTGTTAGCTGGGATTCCAGTGTCCTTAGCCACTCGATATGCCGTAATTTTTTTTATTACTAAAAGTTCAGCGAATTTTTGGTACACAACATTACCCTCCTTCTTAATATTTTCATAAATACTTATTGAAATTAGTTCGGAAATGTGATATAGTTTAACTACCACATCAAACAAACACATTTCCGAATGTGATTATGAGATCATTTTTATAATCGCTTTTATTTATGATTTCATAACCATGGCTATACTATACCATGGCTTTCATAAACAGTCAAGCGTTTTATTTATGATTTCATAAATATTTTTTTCAGGAGGCACTATGTACGAAATATTTGTGAAATTACTTGAGAAGTATGGAGTAACCGCATACAAAGTATCTAAAGCTACGGGTATAGCTGGATCTACCTTTACTGACTGGAAGACAGGAAGAAGTACACCTAAACAAGATAAGCTTCAGAAAATTGCCGATTATTTCGGAGTATCTCTCGATTACTTAATGACAGGAAAAGAAGAAACAGAAAAGAAAGAAACAAAACTCACCCCAAAGGACGAGAGAGATATTGAGAAAAAATTAACCGAAACTTTAGATCAGATTGTGAGTGGAGACGGCCTCATGTTTCATGGCGAGATTATGGATGAACGGACAAGGCAACTTCTGGAAGTCAGCTTGCGCAATACGATGGAGTCTGCGAAAATTGCCGCGAAAAAATTTACCCCCAATAAATATAAAGACAAAAAATAATGGATGTGATGTATTATGGATGAACAGAATATAGTCCGAAGCGTTATTAAAAAGTATAAAACTCGCTCCCCTTACGAATTAACATCTAGTATGGGTATAATACTGCATAGAGAAGAGTTAGGGAGTATACTGGGTTACTATTACAAAGCCTATCGAATTAAACATATTGTTTTGAATAGTAATCTTGAATATATGTCGTCAGAGGAGAAATATGTGCTATCCCATGAACTCGGACATTCTGTGATACATCCTAATGCAAATACGCCGTTCTTGAGAGCGAACACATATTTATCAGTGGACCGTATGGAGATTGAGGCCAATAAATTCGCCATGCAGTTACTTATCTCTGACGATGATATCCGAGAATACGCAATAGAACAGCAATATACCTTTGATATGCTAGCAAGAATGTGGGGATATGAAAAGGAACTGATTAATATGAGACTTAAAGACTTCAAGGCTTATTAGAGGGTAATATAATAATGATTGATGGTAACGAACCGGTAGACTTATCAGGATTAAATAAACGAGATTTGCGAGATATAGAAAAGGACCTAGCGAAAGAAAGAAAAAGTTTCGAAAGCATGGGGTGGGATGAACACACCGTTGATTGCATGACTAACGCTGTATACTGCGCGCTTGTCCATTGCAAAAAGATAAATAAAGAGAAGTATACACCAAAGAAATACAGAAAGAACGCAGATACGTAAAAATAATTGAAAGGGGTATATCTATGAAGAAGACAAAACTATTAATCGCAACTCTTGCTATGTCTGCAATAATGGCAACAACGGCTTTGGCAGGAGAGTGGAAACAGGATCAGACAGGATGGTGGTATCAGAATGATGATGGGAGCTATCCAACTAATACCTGGCAGGAAGTTGACGGAAAGCTGTATTGTTTCGACACTAATGGGTATATGAGAACAGGCTGGGTCGAGACAGTAAATAAAAATTGGTATTATTTAAATCCTACTGGGGAAATGCGTTTTGATGATTTGACAGAAAATGGGGTTACTTATCATTTTAATGAAAATGGAATTTGTCAAAATCCAAGTCCGACCACAAATCATTCACAGGATGACCTTAACAAAAATTTGGATGCTATAAGTAAAGGTGAAACCGATAAAGCTGCTTTAGACGTGTGGCGTGATTCTCAGCAGGTAGACACTACTCCTGGTGTTAATTTATGGGATGAAAATGTAAAAAGTGTAACTGAATATCATAATTAAAATGTAAAAGCCCCAGGAGCTACCAACTCCCAGAGCTTTTCACATAGATTTTCTCTTACCGGAATGCTCCGATAGATATAATCATATTGACACTTGAATTATATCATTTCTGGAGCGTCCTGGCAAGGGGCGTATTTTTTATACCCAAAAACGTTGCGATATCGCAACACGAAAGGAATGATATTATGGCAAAAGCAAAGAAATTACCTTCCGGCTCCTGGAGGTGCCTGGCCTACAGCCACACCGAGCGGATCCTGGACGAGAAAACAGGGAAATGGAAAGATAAGAGGATCTATGAATCATTCACGAGTGACGATCCCAGCCCTCGCGGGAAGAAAGAGGCAGAGTACGCCGCCGCGGACTTCCAACTCAACAAAAAAGCAGCTACAGCGAAAAAACAGCATGCAAACCGAAACAAGAAGCTGACCGAAGCAATAGATGAATATATCGAATCCAGGGTACCTCTAAAACGATCTCCTACAACGATACAGGATTATCGCTGTATCCAGCGCAACGGCTTCCAGGACCTCATGGACACGCCCCTGAAGGATATTGATGAGGATATTATGCAGGAGGCCATCAACGTCGAGGCACGACGAAAATCCAATAAGCGGAGTAAGACCCCTCAACCGATCTCTGCCAAACGTTTGAAAAACGAATGGATCCTAATAAGTGCAGTCCTCCATAAATATCGTAAGGATTTTGATTTCGGTGAGATCGAACTCCCGCAGGTTACGCCACGCGTCGTAGAGCTGCCGCCGGCGCAAAAAGTTCTGGACATTATACGCGGCACAGACATAGAACTGCCGGTCCTTCTGGCTGCCTGGTTGTCCTTCTCGATGTCAGAGGTCCGTGGCCTCACAAAATCAAAATCTATCCGGGGCAACTGTATCATGATCCGTGAGGTGATCGTTGACGTTGATGGACAACCGATCCGGAAAGATATAGCTAAAAATTTCACACGTAACCGCCGTCACCGGATCCCGCCATACATCATGTCACTGATTGACCAGGTGGAAGGTGATGCTCTCGTGCCGATCAGCGGCAGAGCGCTGTATCATCGCTGGATTAAGCTGCAGGACGACAACGGCATGGATCACATTACCTTTCATGATCTCCGGCACCTCAACGCCTCGATTATGGCCCTCCTGCGGGTACCGGATAAGTATGCAGAGGAACGCGGCGGCTGGGATAATGACAAGGTCATGAAAAAAGTATATATGCAGACATTTTCTGAGGAACGGGAACGTTTTGATAATCTCATAGACGGGTATTTTGACGATCTTTTAGGAGGCGGAACAGATGCCATGCAACACGAAATGCAACACAAAGAAAAAAGAGCCTTGTAATTACAAGACTCTTTACGAGCGCGAGACGGGGATCGAACCCGCGACCCCAACCTTGGCAAGGTTATTTACTGCATTTAATAGGAAGTAACACACGCAAAAAGTGGCTTAAAATCGAGGTTTTTCAAAAAGTATGTAGCGTATAATACCATTTCAAACACATATCAACTTTAAGCAAAACTTTAAGCATTTTTTAATAGCGAAAACAGAGACTTTCAAGCTTTTTCATTCATGCCGGCGACCGGAATACAGACGAACATTATTATGATTACGCTCACTGTATTCGC
>ERZ781272.357-NODE-357-length-37990-cov-4.846052_pt1 | contig 37990 bp, 31 predicted proteins | sample MGYA00375850_ERZ781272 | MGnify/ENA primary metagenome ERZ781272 (study PRJEB29790, sample SAMN06051246) | human gut metagenome | host: Homo sapiens | place: USA: Cincinnati, Ohio | collected 2013-06-21 | study: EMG produced TPA metagenomics assembly of the Gut...
AATTCTGGAATGGATTATAGGCAGTCTCATCACCCCCGGGCTGAGGGAAGGATAACCGGAAGGTCCCGTCCAGCTTTCCATTCTCTGCCGCCTGCGTATCATAATTTTCCATTTCGACATTTGCCATCAGTACACCATCGACAGCAATGCCGTAAGTCCCATTCCGCAGGCCATCGCTTTTCTCATTACTTCCCCTGAAGGAAATGGTTCCATTATCTGTCTGCATTTCCAGAAGAAGTGCGGATGTATCGCCTTTTTGCGGATTCTTCCAGGTAAAGAGCGGCTGGCTTTCTATCCCATCACAAAGCGAAATCTCACGGCCCAGGATTCTGTCTTCTCCATTGACCCATATTCTGGAAGAAATATATTCCGTACTCTTATTATCTTCCGTGTCGTCCTCTCTCCCGGCATCTGCCTTCTCTGCTTCCAGGTCTGCAAGCGCCGATTCTATTCCGCTCTGAAACCCGGCATACAAATCTCCGGAATCCTCAAAAGCTTCCGACCAGGTATGCAGCAGGTTCTCTAATTCTTTGTCCTCTTTCGCCGCTGTCAAAATCTGCTCTGACAGATCACGAATGCCTTCCTCATAAATCCGGCCCTCATATACGGTGCACGCTTCCCCGATTCCCTCTACAGAAACCGTCTCCTCGACAGACGGACCCTCTTCCATATTTTCAATCAGCAAGGTTCCGTATCTTTCCAAAAGCGTGCCTACCGTGGCCGCATCCGGCATAACCGCCGTCATATCGGAAGCCAGGCTCCAGATCGCCTCCATAGATTCCTCTGAAATTTCCATGCCGCTGTTATCCTGCATAGTCAATGCAGCCTTCAAATAGCTCTCAGACAGCTCCGGTATCTGAAGGTATTCTGTCATTCCTGCAAAATCTATGAGCACTTTCATTGTACATAACGGCATATCATTTAAAAGCAGGTTCATATCTGCCGCTTCCGCACTTTCAGAAACGGTACCGTTCACATCGATTCCAATACGCTCCAGCCAGGAAACATCTGCCGGAATAAACATCCCAAGCATGGAACGGCCTGCATCATCCAACTGCAGTGTTATATTGGACCGCATTCCCTTCTGAACTGACTGATAATCCGTAAGCCCCTTGTCCCATGACTCTTTTACGGACTCCACCACAGAATTCAACGCTTTTTTCTCTGCTTCCTGATAACCTCCCGCAGCCATAGCAGGTGTGATTCCTGTCATCACCAGCATGGATGCCGCAAACGCCGCAGTTGGCTTTTTCAAAAACAGATTTCTTTTTCTATTCCGATTCATTAGAATACTCCGCCTTCTCTTATGTATATATCCTTATATCCGTGTTTCTAATTATAGCACTGCTTCGTATAATAATCCATCAAAAAACTGCTGCATTTCTTTTTTCTGCAGCAGTCTTTGTTACGATTCCCAGCCTATCGTCTTTGAGCACCGGCTTTTTTCTGATAATTCTTCTTATCTTTCGATATTTTCCAGAATAAGTCTTTTGTACTGCAGAAATTTCTCTGTCAGATTAAAATCCTTCCGCCTGGGCTTCGGTTCGCTGATGACAATTTCTCCCGTAATCTCTCCCGGACATCCTGTAAGCAGATAAATACGGTCAGAAAGAAGAATCGCCTCATCAATATCATGGGTAATAAACAATGTCGACAGGTGAATCTGTTCCATAATATTCAGATACCACGTATGCATATTACTCTTCGTAATCGTATCCAGCGCAGAAAACGGCTCATCCAGCAATGCTACATTTCGGGAAAACATATAGGTCCGCATCAATGCCGCTCTCTGCCGCATACCGCCGGAAAGCTGTCTCGGATACTTCTTCTGCGTTCCCTGAAGACCAAATTCTTCAAAATAAGGAGCCACCTGGCTTCTTGCTTCTTTTTTACCGACTCCCTTGATCAGAAGAGGAAGCGCTACGTTATCCTCTATCGTACGATAGGGCAGCAGCAGATCCTTTTGAAGCATATAACTGACATTGCCCGGTTTACCTGTTATATCCTCGCCATCCAGAAATACCTGTCCTTCGTTCGGTGAGGTCAGGCCGGATATCACATTAAACAGAGTGGTTTTGCCTCCTCCGCTTACGCCCAAAAGACAAACCAGCTCTCCCTCATGAAGCACTAAATGGATATTCTGTATGATTTTTCTTCCGTCAAAGGATTTGCTGAGATTTTTTACAGTTAGTTCCGACATAAGCCATGCCTTCCTTATTCCGGAAGATAATCATTGGAAAATCCTGCATTTTCCGGAATTTCATTTTCTACCAGTTCGTTCTCATTCAGCCACTGATAAAATGCGTTCCAGCGCTTTGGATCCATATATCCCCACTGTTCAGCCTCTGCTTTATACTGACCGGCCAGGTATTTCTGACTTTCCAGTACCAGCTCCTTATCAAGCTCCAAAGATGCCCCGCAGAGAATTTCAGCAGCTTCTTCCGGATTTTCAATCGCATATTCATAACCATCCTTTAATGCAGCCAGGAACTTCTTAGCTGTTTCCGGTTCTGTCTCCAGGAATTCATTGTTCGCAATCACTACCGGAGTATAATAATCAAACACCGGATTGATATCTTTGAATGCAAAATAATCGGTTTCCAGGCCTTCCACTTCCATCTTTATACCTGCCCATGCATAAAAAATCCAAATGGCATCTACGGATTCGGACTGAAGTGCAGACACCTCATCCGTTACTGTACTTGGAATCATCTCAACCTTACTGTAATCTCCGCCATCCTCTTCCACAACATTCTGAATCATGGCTTTTTCCACCGGGCTGTCCCAGGTTGCATATTTCTTTCCCTCCAGTCCCTTAGGTGTATCGATCCCGTCTCCCTTTCTGGATACGATTCCAGAGGTATTGTGCTGAATCAGCGCTGCCACTGCCGTTGTAGGAAGCGCATTTTCTCCTGCCACCCCCGGTGCCATCGTATCCTGGAAGGAAACACCGAACTGTGCTTTTCCGGAAGCAACCAACGCATCCGCTCCATCCTCCGGCGGCTGCACAATTTCCACTTCCAACCCCTGCTCTTGAAAATATCCCAGACTCTGTGCCGCATAAAGCCCCGTATGATTCGTATTCGGAGTCCAATCCAGTACAAAAGTAATTTTTTCTGTTTTCTGCTCCTCTGCATATGCAGGGGCCGTCATCGAAATCGTCATTGCTGCAGCAAGCCCTGCCGCTAATATTCTTTTCTTATTCATGTTTTGTATTCTCCCATGGCATACACTTTTTCTGTAAATAATCCACCAGCTTCATCAACAGCAAACTAATAAAAAAAATCAAAAATATCACTGCAAACATCTTGTCAAACGCAAATGCCTTTTTCACTCTGGTCATATAAACGCCCAGGCCGCTGAATCCTCCCAGCCACTCGGAGATCACAGCGCCAACCACAGAGTAGGCGGCCGAAATACGCAGGCCTGCAAAAAACTGATTCATGGCACCGGGAAACTTCACATACCGAAATATCCGGAAGCTGCCCGCTCCCATAGAACGCAGGAGATTCATCATATCCTGATCCGCTGAACGGAATCCCTCCAATACACCCACCGTAATCGGAAAGAATGTGGCAATGACAATCAAAACGATCTTCGGCAGCATCTCATAACCAAACCACAGCACCAGCAATGGGGCGATCGCCACAGTCGGTATCGTCTGGGTCAGAACGATCAGCGGATAAAACGCCTGATATAGTCCCTCAAAACGATCCATAAGAACCGCCATAACAAAACCAAACGCAACGCCGCAAAAAAGTCCGATAAAAGCCTCTGTGAGCGTTACCCCGGAATTTTCCATAAGAAGCGGAAACTCCTGAATAAATGCCTGCAGAACCTGTATTGGAGAAGGCAGCATGTATCCGGGTACTATCCCCAGGGAAGAGACTGCCTGCCATATAACCAGAATCACTAAAACCGCAGCTATTGCATTAAGCCTGCCGGTGATGCTTTGTAACCTTTCTTTCAATCGTAAGCCCTTCTCCTTCCGGACGGTAAGTCACCTTGATATATGCAGCTACCGATGGCGCACCTGCTCTTACGGCAATATGCTGGCACTCTTTTACAATATCCATAAGCTCGTCATAATCGCCCTCAATCGCTGTCTCAAAAGGTCCCACATAACAATTTAGCCCCGTGCTTTTGATATAAGCAATGACCTCATCCACCACACGGATCAGTTCTTCGTCATCTTTTGCTTCAGGAAGCACCTGAATCGCTACACTTGCATTCATTTTTTATCCTCCTCGCATCCATTCTCCTGTCTGATAAACCGCAACGCATCCTGCACAAAGAACTCTTTTATTAACAGGTAACCAGGATTTAAATGAAACGGAGTACTTTTCTATAAATAATCGTACTGCGTTCAGAACAAAGCGGAGCACCTGCATATAAATAAAAAACTCCTGCAGGGAACCCACAAGAGCCATGTTTCGGCCAAAAACGCCAAAATACTCTATGTTCCCTACGCCGGCATTATCCAGATCAGGTTCAAGGGTCAGACACAATAACGGTATCAATCTCAGCCGGACTTCACCAGCTCCCCTATAAAAAATATTTCTATTTAGATAGTCTACCACTTAAATCATGAATGTCAAGTGAATTTTTCTTTACTGCTGCATCGAGGCCTCTGTCTTTTCCTGCAAAACATCCGAAATGAATTTCATATTTCCCATCTTCCTGTGCAAAGCAAACTGTAATTATATAGGATAAAATTGTCCGTGTGCACGGTATTCTGCTGGCGGCAGCTTACACAAATATCCCCCAATCAGACTCATTCGCTGATTGGGGGATACCTATTATCCTACAGAACTGTCATAAAGGCACAAAATCTCTGCCTCAGTAAGCGTTCCATAATATATTTGAATATCGTCAAATCGTCCTTCCCGAACATCTTCGTCGTTCCATATATAACCGCTTCCTACTGCAACGTTTCCTGCTTTTTGAATACTTGCCGCATTTTCATCATCAAAACAGGAAGAAATATTCTTTTTCTCAGCACCGGCTAATTGTCCATTCAGATAGACTTTGATTCCATTGGGATTTACCGTATATACGATGTGCTGCCATTCATTCCTTACACCGTTACTGGTCAGCAGTTCCCCCTGCACGTCACTATATCCATTCGCATTAATCCGGGCAATCAGATTCACTCCGATGCGTGTCATAGGATAGTTCGGAACTTCTGCGCTGCTGTCTGCTTCAAACAAAGCGCTGTGCTCCCAAGTTGTATCTGAAACTTTTGTCCACATACTTACAGAGTAACCGCTGTCAGACACTGTAGACAGGGTATCATCCGGCAGCTTCAGGTAATTTACTCCTTTGGCTCCCGCCTGATTCTTTATCTCCAGCACATGGCCCCTTTTTTCATCTGTGACAACAGCAGCTTTTCCTTTCAGGATAGCATTCCCTTGTTTCAAAGATTCCGTTGTTGGAGCAATACTGCCCTCCACCGCCCGGTTCTCAAAATCATAGCCATAAACCAGAACTGCCTTCGCTTTCACTGTAACAGAATATTCCTTGGTTTCCGAAGCCTCTCCAAAAGTTACTGTGGCTGTTAATGTAACTGTGGTTTCTTCATCCGGCAGATATACGTTCCCATTTTTATCTATAATAGACGGGTCAGAGGCTTCCCAGGTTACATCTGCCCCCATTACGGATGCCGGAAGGGTAATACTTTCGAATACTTCAGACGGCACCTGGTTATCCAAAGAGGCTATCGCAGCTTCTATCCGGTTTGCATCGGAACCGGAAAGCATACTTCCCCAGACAGAAGTATTATCATTTCCCAAAGCTGTAAAGGTCATTACCTTTTCCGGTGTATCAGCCTCATTTGTCTGCTCGAAAAATACGCCTTTATAAGTAACATCACCGATATTCAGGGTAATATAATCATAGCCCTTGTCGTTTCCTGCTTCGTCAGTTGCTCCTGATTTTGACCATGTGCCTGCAGCATCCCCGGAAATTGTCCCGTCTTCATTCAAATTTACAGACTGTGTAATAAGCATTTCGCCGCTGGAATCCGTTCCGTGATTGATAAATTCATATGTACCGATCACCTTTGCCTCATCATAATGGGAAATCTGTTCTTTACTGTACTCATAGACGGCAGTCACCGGCCATTGTTCCTCATTCATAAACTGCTGATGAAGCCGGAGTTCATGCTCCTCTGTTTGCGGTGAGATATTAAAACGCTGGTGATGTACCAAATAATGTGCGCCGTCTTCATCAATAAGAGCAGAATTATGCCCTGCTGCCTTTTTCCCTAATTGTGCAAAAAATTCATAATTTCCCATCAGCTTTATTCCATACGGAGAATTTCCTGCTTTGCTGTCAGCCGCATTATTTCCAGCCGCATCTAAATAAGGACCCATAACATTTCCGGAACGGAAAAGGCGCATATTATAACCGCCATCCGCAGTTAATCCCCCATAAGTCTCATACAGGTAGTAATATCCCGTAGAATCATCATACAGAATATACGGTGCTTCCCCGGACTGATGATTACCGCCGGCAATATGTGTACCAAAGTACCGGTCCGTATAATTCCCTGATTCCTGGTCCACAGAATCTACACCTGGATAATAAGCTTCTCCAGTTGCAGGATTCAACTCCAGAATGAATAAACCTCCGGACCAAGAGCCATAGGTCATATACATACGTTCTCCCTGCGCATCAAAGAAAACAGCAGGGTCAATCGCATTGGGCGCATAATTGTTATCCCAGTCTCCACTGTCTGTGAACCAATTCTCGCTGATGCCGGAAATACCTCCATTGTCCGCACCCAATTCAGTTAGCTCTTTGAGGTTCAGGTAATCATTATCCCACTTAGTATTTCTTGTACTGTTTCCATCCGGGGCTCCGTTTTTAGTGAAGCCAGAATAAATTAAAGTATCTGTGTAGACATATGGCCCGTTCATTTCCTTTGATACCATATAGCCAATACAGGAGCGTCTCCAGGTAGAGGATGTACAGAGATAAATCATATATGCTCCCTTGCTGCCGTCTTCCCAAGTATACCGGGGATTATAAATAATATCTGGCGCCCAGACTGCATAATTTCCTCCGCTGCAGTCTCCATCATCATATCCAGCCCATTGAAACGGCTCTTGAAAAGTTTCAAGAAGGTTTCCATAGAATGGCGCTTCTTCCACGTTCTCGTAATCCGTACTGATTTGCTTCCAGTTGATCAAATCTTTTGAGCTTGCAGATGCAATATGCGACCCCAAAACATAATAAGAACCATCCCCCGGGTCTTTAAAGATTGAAGGGTCATGAACAGATACCCTCACTGCTGGCGAAGCTGCCAGAGTCTCTTCCGGTACGAATGGAATACTCGCCATAGCCAATGCTGCGATGGTGATTCCCGGAAGAACTTTGTGTAACCTTTTTTTCTTCTTCATTTCAATCTCATGCGGCAATTCCATGAAAGCACTTTTTGCATGTCCTCCTTTTTTATTTGCTTTCATGCAGAAGTATCTGACAGAATCTTCTCTATAATTGAATCCTATATTCATATCGGAACCAATTGTTGTAATTATACAACCGTTCATTTTAATTTCCGGAATCAAAGAATCCTTCACCGGGAGCAAATGCACATGATCATGCATTACAAATGCTGCACCTGTAACGGCAAATTTCCAGTTCCGTGTTCAAAACAAACCGCCTCCTTATATATTGCTGTTTCAATATTTGAATTAGCCTTTCCTGTAAATAAAGAAGCTTCTCCAGTTTTTATTATTATATTTTCTATCATTTAAATGCTAATAATATTATATGTGGAATCAATCATGGACATATTATGTGTTACCAGCAGGATTGTACATTCCGGACAATATTGTTCTATATTATTTAAAATCACTTGCTGATTATATTCATCTATCGCTGATAAAGATTCATCAAAAATGAGAATTTGTTTATTATTAATCAAAGCCCTCGCAATTGCAATACGCTGTCGTTGACCGCCTGACATATCAATCCCCTGCTCTCCCATAATTGTGTCTAACCCCATTGGAAGCTTCATGATATACTCTTTCAACATAACAATCTCTAAGACCTTCATAATCTTATCATCCGATATTCCATCTTTTCCTAATAAAATGTTATTGCGAACAGAGTCAAAAAAAATGTATGGATTTTGACAAACAACACTGACCTTTGAAAGCCAGCTTTTTAAACTTATCTGACTTAAGGGATATCTTTTATTTATTATAAAATCACCGTTTTTCGTCTGATAATTTTTTAAAAACAAATCAATTAATGTGGATTTTCCCTTACCGCTCTCACCTGCAATCACATTTTTCTCATTAATTCTGATTGTTCCGCTGAATCCCCTGATTATATCTTCCTTTCCATCATACGAGAAACTTATGTCCTTCATCAAAATATAATCCACTTTTTCATTCAATAAAATTCCATTTTCAAAATCTGTCTCATGAATTAACCCAATTGTATTTTGTATCTTTTCAGCTTTTACCATTAATGTAATCAACTCAGAAAAATAGTTATTCATTTGGCGAAAAAGCTCAGAAAACTGATTCATGTATTGATAGCCCACAAAAAAAGTTCCAATCGTAATTTGGGCAACCGCAACATCCTTGTATAAAAAATATATTCCGACAGCCAAACCAATCCATTTTGACAAAGAAGTAACCAGCACTGTTATATTATTACAGGAAATCTCTTTCTTTACAGCACTAACATACTGTTCGTATGATTTCTCAATCATTTGCCAAAAGCTATTCAGACTTGTATAATTAATAATTTCTCTTAGACCTGAATTACCTTCTTCAAATTGGATAATAAGATTATGGTATTTTTCAATTACCTCTCGTCCAGCCTTTTTAATCTCAGACAATAACCCTTTTATAAGTAAAATATAAAGGCCATTAATTACAACCAATGCCAGCAGCACCTTTTTATCTATAAAAAAAAGAATTACAGATATAATGAACAGTTTTATGAAATCTATAAACTTATAGGGAAGCACAAAGAATTCATTTCCCAAACTATCAATATCACCAAAAATGGCGGTCCATCGTCCAAATCTTTCTTTATCATAATCTGCCATTCTAATTGATTGTATCTTCCTATGTAATTCCAATGTGATTTTCTGACATATATAAAAAGATATCTTTTGAAAATGAGTTCCAATCACATAAAACATAAAACCACTTAAAATATGCATTAAAGATAAAAATGCCACGCAAATTATAACCTGATATAAACTGTCGCGACTTAGAAAGCCATTTACAATACCCCTTTGTGACTCTATCTTTAAAACCTCGATAATTGCATTAAAACACACCAGCAGTAATCCCAAAATAATTAGCCTGCGCTTACCTATGGTATACTGATATATCCATTTTGCTGTTCCCATTTTTTATATAATTGCATTTTAAATCAAATACTTATTTTCCTTTCCTTTTATTTACGTTAACTACCTTCGACACAACAGTCCTACTGAACTTCTTATTTCTAACAATTAACTTACCACTTCTTTGTCTTTTTCTGTCCCCTTATTTCTTCTTATACATAATCATATGCCACATCACTTTCAATTTCCTTTATTCCGGAATGGCTAACATATAAAAATCTATCAAAGTATTGTAAAACCGACGCTTTATGCGATACTGCAATGATTGTTTTATCATAAAATACTTCATAAAAGATATTATCCATGATTCGCTTCTCTGTTTCAGAGTCCAGATTGGCTGTAATTTCATCAAGAATAATAATATCAGGATTTTTAAGAATCAATCTGGCTATTGCAATCCTCTGCATTTGACCACCTGAAAGAAGCGTACCTCTTTCACCAACATTCGTTTCATATCCCATTGGAAAATCCCTTACAAAATCATTTACACAGCTTCTCCTTGCCGCTTCATAAACCTGTTCATCACTTGCTTCTGCATTTCCCAGCTTTATATTCTCATAGATGCTTTTTCCAAACAGATATGTCTCTTGAAACATATATCCTATTTTTTGCCTCAGCGAAATTGAATCAATTTCTCTATAGTCAACGGAATCCCACAATATCTTACCATTCTCCATTTGATACATATTTGCAATAAGTTTAAGCAGTGTCGTCTTTCCCACACCAGATTCTCCAACGAATATTACCTTTTCACCTTTTTTTATTTTAAAATCAATATTCCTTAATACCGGTTTCTCTGCCCCATAAGAAAAACTTTTAACTTTCACCTGAAGTTCTTGTTGCAGGCAACTAATCTCTTTCTGGCTTGAACCTTGTATCTTATCTTCTGATAAATTGAAGATTTTTCTTAAAGTCTTAACATATTCCAGCGCCGGTATTGTTTCCGTTATATTGAAAACGAAACCATTCAGCGTAAATATCAAGGTAGTGCAAAAAAACAAGGATGCGACAAATTCATCAATCTCCAATTTACCATTGAATATACCATATGCAGCCAGCGCAAAAAATAGCGTGATTCCCAAAGCTGTATTTAACCGAAAAAACATACCTCTTCTATATCTTACTTTCAATGTAGATAATCTTTCTGTCACATAATCCGTGTATGCATCCGTAATCTGATCTTGAATCCACTTCTCAGACTGGTAGTATCGCACTTCTTTCATTGCCGAAACTGATGTTATTATTTTCATGTTAAACTGTTTATGTTTATCTATTTGCTTTGTCATCATAGCAGCTATTTTTTTGTTAAAATATTTATGGAACCACAAACTTGGCAGCATAGCCAATATAATTAAAAAACAGTAACCTCCACTATACTTCATAAATAACCCCATTGAAACAATAGCAGTAAGAAAATTTTTCAACAATTCCGGAATACAGCGGTTTACAATCTCACTTATCATTGGAATGATTGATGAATATAGTAAAAATGTATTTTCCTTATCTCTTTTTTCAAAATAAGGTATGCCTAAACAAAACAATTTAAAAAGTGTATTCTTTTGTATACCGAAGACCGGATTCTCTTTCATTTTTATTCTAAGCACATTAGTCAGTGTCGAAAACAAGGTACTAAAAGCGGCCAAACCTATCATAATATAGGTATATTTGATGATTGAAGTATTACTATAATCTGTTACCAGATCTTTAACTATCTTACCAATTTCAACTGGTATAAACATTTCGCTAACAATCGCGCCCAGCAATACTATAGTGTAAACTATTAGTGTAAATATATCAAAATAAGAAAGTACCCAACAGAAATGCCGAACATATTCTTTCGAACTATTCTTCATAATATTCTCCCAACCTTTTTATGAACTTATCCCGCAAGGCTTGATCTGGCATATGAAGTTCCGGGCTTGACATATCAAGAGAATCGTTTGTGAAAACAATCTTGATCAGCACTTATATAAAAATAATCAACTAATACATATATGTAATAACCTGAGATCATATGATCCCCAATATATGCTGTATTCTTAGTATGATATTGCCGCATCACTTTTCTATCAACATATTTTCCCTCTAAGAAAGGTAACTTCATTTTTTATTTTATATTTATATAAAATATTTTATATATTTTATTATATCATATGTAACAGAAAAATAAAATAGAAAACATTTAAAAACCATAAAAAATTTCGCGGTTCTCTCCTGCTCCTGTTACAGGATGCCCTCCCGTCAGTTAGGGTAGTATTGTCTGAATCATATAAATTAACAATCGTCCATGTAGAAGCACTGTGGTTTTTTTCTCATCTACCGAAACTATCCTTCCATCATTTCCTCCGTAACAGGATTTTAGGTATAGCCATTATTCGCAGAAACTGTATAACTCGCACCAGTCACTCCCCTACGATACAGACACGAATCAGGTTCGTTTTTCCAGGAATCCCAAGCGGCACCCCTCCGGTAAATACAACCCTATCTCCGTCCGAAACAAGTCCATGCTCTTTGGCTGCTTCGATGGCATGCAGACATAAAATTTCGGAACTGTACTCTTCTTTTATATGGATTGGATAAATCCCCCATGACATATTTAACTGCCTGCATACCCTTTTTGAGCTGGAGCAGACATCTGTCGTTTCTGCCCTTGTCGGCCGGGGATGCTGAATCATGGAATCCAGCATCTGCGTGGCGGTAATAACCTGCTTTCCGGCCTGATATACTTTTTGGATGATGGTCTGCTGAATGACTGGTACACACTCCAGAGGTATTTTCACTCCCATGTTACCCCTTGCAATCATGATACCGTCCGCAGCTGCAATAATTTCATCAATATTGTCAACCCCCTGCTGGTTCTCAATCTTAGCAATGATGTTAATTCCCCGTCCGCCATTTTCCTCCGGAAGCGTTCGTACTTCCTGAATATCTTCCGCAGTACCGGTAAAGGATGCAGCAATAAAATCAAAATCCTCTCGGATGCCGAACAGCAGGTCCGCCCTGTCTTTTTCACTGAGAAACGGCATCTTTAAATGAGCTCCCGGCACGTTGACTCCTTTTTTGTCCGAAATCTTACCACCGTTTTTCACCAGACACCGGATGTCCTCTTTGGCTGATTCCTGTACCTCCATTTCCACCAGCCCATCATCAATCAGGATAATATCACCTGGTTTTATATCTTTATAAAGCTCCTTGTAGGTTATGGAAACCTGTTCCGTATCTCCCACAACCTCCCGACCTGCCAGAGTAAAGCTCTGTCCTTCCTGTAAATGGATAGCATGTTCCCGAAAACAGCCAATCCGGATTTCCGGACCTTTCGTATCCAGAAGTGCTGCAATCGGCTTATCATACTTCTCCCGTAACTCTTTCAAACGGTCCAGACGCTGTTTCTGCTCTTCATGTGACCCGTGCGAAAAATTGAACCGGGCAACATCCATTCCTTTCTGTACCAGTTTCTCCAAAATATTTTGGTTGTCGGTTGCCGGTCCCAGTGTACATATAATTTTTGCTTTTCTCATAACTTTTTCCCCCTGCTCATGTCATTTATTTTCCGGTTCATTTTCCGTGGTCTTTTTTCCAAGCTTTCCCATGATCATAACACAGATCATAATGATCAGAACCGTTACAAAGATTCCTGCCATTCCCTTCCACATAATATCCAATGCCGCAAATACGGTATCCATATCCACAGTTCCAAACATATTTTTCCTCCTTTGGCTTACAGCAAACTTGTTACCAGACTTATAACCATACCGCCTGCGATCACCGAGGCAATCTGCCCGGATACGTTGGCACCCGCCGCCTGCATCAATATAATATTGCCCGGGTCTTCCTCCTGTGCAATCCTCTGGATGTCTCTGCAGGACATCGGAAATGCTGAAATCCCGGCTCCGCCGATCATCGGATTGATCTTCTTTTTCAAATACAGATTCAGTACTTTTGCAAACATGACACCGCCGATGGTATCCATGACAAAGGCAAAAAGCCCGATCAGCATAATGATGACAGTCTGTACCGTGACAAACTGCTCTGCCTGCATACTGAATGAAATGGTAATGCCCAAAAGCAGCGTGATCAGGTTTGCCAGATGGTTCTGCGCCGTTTCAGACATGGTCCCAAGTACCCCGCATTCACGGATCAGGTTGCCAAACATTAAAAAGCCTACCAGTGCGACTGCCTGCGGTGCGATGAGTCCGACAATCATCGAAACAACAATCGGGAAAGCAATCCGCATCTTTTTGCTGACAGACAGCGGATTATAATCCATGCGGATCTGCCGTTCTCTCTTTGTGGTAACCAGACGGATAGCTGCCGGCTGAATAATCGGCTCTACCCACATGGAAAGCAGCGTAACCGCTCCTACCCTGCCTGTAAACATAACCAGTAAGATGACTGGCCGTAAAATGTTCCGCTGTGTCGATTGCAATCAGCCCCGTCACACAGACAGCACTGGTAGAAGTAAACAGGGCATCTATAACTGTCACTTCTGCCCCTTTCCTTACGGAAACCGGCAGCAGAAGAAGAACCGTTCCAAGCAGAATCATTCCCGCAAAACCTGCCACAATCAGTCGTCCCGGCGGCTGATATTTAAGAATTGAATTCCTCTTTTTCATTTTCTTCCCGCTCCCTTTCTTTTTTCCGGCATGTTCTTCCCACCATACACGGGTCTCAATGACTTCCCCGCCATTTCCAGCTCTTCAAGGGCAGGCTTTTTTTCTAATCCTGCCGGTTCAAATACAGCCTCTGCGTCTCCGCGGATATCAATACCGAAGTGCATGTCCTGAATTCCCTTGAATTTGCTGCCCTTCCCGAAGATTGCCAGGTACACAAAAAGAAAGATTACTCCGAGAGCAATCCAAATATGTAATTTTTCATTTTTCATTTTGTTCCAGCTTTCTTTAACAACATAAATCGTATGAATCAGAAAGCGGGAATCCGTTTCTTACCATCTTTTTTCAATCGGATAAAAAATTTGCACAAGAAGCATGCCAAAAGAAATACATAGAATTGAATGTATGACAAAAACACCCTCTTCTGGCAGATGCAGAAAGAGAATGCTGCAAGCATAAGAATTTCAACAAATACAGATACTTTAGGTAAGTTCTTTGCTGACTGTGAAAAAACTGTTTTCGCACTGGTTTCTGAACCAATATAGGCCGCCTGCCATAACATATGGCTCGTATCTGCACTGATACCTGCCTGCGTCATGGAACCACATTCCGCGTCCTGAACCGTGCCCCTGCTGCCATCAGACCGGACGCCATACGGCAGTATCACGAATAACGCCAGCACCAAAATGGATGCTAAAACAGTTTTAACCGATGATTCATCTCTTCTCCTCCTTTCCATTTGGGATTCATCCCTACTTAAAATTCGATTTGTCAGCGGAATTGTAATGGTATATGAAAACGATACTTTCTCTGAATACCAACTTTCTCTGAATTTCAACAGCTTTTAACTGCTGCCGATAACAAATCAAGAAAAGCTATGCTTAATAAACTGGAAATGTACCATGTTTATCATGTAGCTTAATTTTTATGAAAGGTTGCTCTATTACCAGTAGAGTGACCTTTTTATTATAGCTGCTGTCATATATCGTATCTATATTAGACGGTCACATTATCAAATTATCAAGGAGCATATTATTAGGTTGTTATGGAACTATTTACTGCTTTTTAGTGTTTCTGCCCTCTTAAAACCAGAGTTTTATGTCCTCGTTACGTCCTTGTTTTTAGGTTTTTTACATTGACATTCCCCCTATCGCATTGTCGTATAAAAATTGTTTCAGTTCCACATCATTGCCTGTAATATAGTAATCCAGAAGTAATGAATTAAACTGCTCCATATATTTATCTGTGACCGTCATAATGCCAGCTCCACAAGAAACCAGAATCTTGTTTGCAAGCATCAAACTGGTACGCTTATTTCCATCCCAGAAAAACTGTCCTCTTGTTCCCCATGTAAAAATAACTAACGCTTTATCAGTAACAGAAGCATCCGTAATAGATAAAATAGTTTCCATCTCTTTTACTGTTTTTTCTTTTACTGTTTTTTCTTTTTCAGGAATTGGTGGCACATAGTCCGTTCCCGATATGCCGACTGTTCCTGTACGGAGCTTTCCCCACTCAAGGGCTTCGTTCCTTGCAATATACTCATTCAGTTTGCACCAGTAATCAAAAGTTATTGCTGCCTTTACATTGCCTAACAGAAACTTCCATGCATCACGCATATTTAGAATTGCCTGAATATCATCAAGCTGCACATCTGGCACATTCACACCATTTAATATCGTTTGGGTTTGAGGGAAAGTAACTGCCCTGTTTTCCATTTTCATTCCACAATATATATTCTCATCCCATTTCTTTTTTGCCAAAAATATACTTTGTTCTGGCGTTAAATGGAATTTATCCTTAAATTCAGGCAATTTGCCTTCACCACCTTTAACAATAAAATTCAATCGTATCTGTAACAAAAAATTCTTTCCATTTATGACAAATAAGAAAAAACTGTGCAGATATAAACTCCATCATTCATTTAAATCTTTACTCGGAATCTTGCTTCCGTTGGTTGCAACAATGCACCCGCCCTTCTTCGTGAGCCAAATTTTAGTAGCATTGGGCGATGGTTTACCTTTAGAAACATGAACATGGATGGGTTCGCCTTTTTCATTAGACCAAAAATAGACGATATATCCACTTACCGTAAAAAGTCTAGGCAATCTGAATCCCTCCGTTTTCCGCATACTTATATAGCAAATGTGCATTGCTGTGTAACAATTTCTCAAACATAGCCATCTCTTCGTCCGAATAACCTTTACGCTCTGTCCATTTATAGTCGGGCAGTTCACATCTTGCCGAATCAAAACCGTTTTCGGTTGGACGTTCAAAATTTACAATCACCTTTTTCTGTCCATCTTTTTCAATAATTTGAGAATGAACGATTTCTGTTTCATCTGCCAGCGTCATGTATGGATACATCATATATTTTCACCTCTCTCCCGTGCAATTGTCTCCGGACAATCCCCTTTAGCCAAAAATTTTTGCCCCAATAATTGAGGGTTTCCAAACACGAATTTATCAATAAAATCATAGTTTTATCGACAAAACAGCGTTTTCGGCTCTTGTGAGGGTAAAAAATAAGACCCTATACTATGGTTTCCCATAGTACAAGGTCTGTATTTTAGGGTAAATTTTTCAGGCTATTTTGCGCTGCCTTTTAACACAATCCAACCCTAAAGGCTATTTATTGTTAATAGCCGCCTGTGCTGCTGCAAGACGCGCAATCGGAACGCGGAATGGTGAGCAGGATACGTAGTCTAAGCCAATCTTATGGCAGAATTCTACGGATGTCGGGTCGCCGCCATGCTCGCCGCAGATACCGATATGCATATTCGGGTTCACCGGTTTGCCTAACTTAATAGCCATTTCCATTAACTTGCCAACGCCGGTCTGATCAAGCTTGGCGAATGGGTCGTTTTCAAATATCTTAGCATCATAGTAAGCATTCAGGAATTTACCGGCATCATCACGGGAGAAGCCGTAAGTCATCTGAGTCAGGTCGTTTGTACCGAAGCAGAAGAAATCTGCTTCTTTTGCGATTTCATCAGCGGTCAGAGCTGCTCTTGGAATCTCGATCATGGTACCAACTTCATATTTCAGATCAGAACCTGCTGCTGCGATTTCAGCATCCGCTGTCTCAACAACAAACTTCTTCACATATTTCAGCTCTTTGATATCGCCAACAAGCGGAATCATAATCTCAGGCTTGATGTTCCAGTCAGCGTGAGCTTTTTTCACATTGATTGCAGCACGGATAACGGCAGTTGTCTGCATCTTAGCAATTTCCGGATAGGTCACTGCCAGACGGCATCCACGATGACCCATCATCGGGTTAAACTCTACCAGAGACTCAATAACTGTCTTAATTTCTTCTACAGTCTTACCCTGAGCTTCAGCCAGCTTCTGGATATCTTCTTCTTCAGTCGGAACGAACTCATGAAGAGGCGGATCCAGGAAACGGATAGTAACCGGGTTGCCTTCCAGTGCTTCAAAGAGACCTTCGAAGTCTTCCTGCTGATATGGAAGAACCTTTTCAAGTGCTTTTTCTCTTTCCTCTGCAGTTGTGGAGCAGATCATTTCACGGAATGCATCAATACGTCCCTCTCCAAAGAACATATGCTCCGTACGGCACAGGCCAATACCTTCTGCACCCAGTTCCACAGCCTTCTTAGCGTCAGCCGGAGTATCTGCATTTGTACGAACCTTCAGGGTTCTGTATTTGTCTGCCCAAGCCATGATACGACCAAACTCACCGGCAATTGTAGCATCTACGGTCGGGATAATTCCGTCATAGATATTACCTGTTGTACCATCAATGGAAATGCAGTCGCCTTCATGGAATTCCTTGCCTGCCAATGTGAATTTCTTATTTTCTTCATCCATAGCGATTTCGCTGCAGCCGGATACACAGCACTCACCCATACCACGGGCAACTACTGCTGCATGAGAAGTCATACCGCCGCGTACTGTCAGGATACCCTGTGCGGACTTCATACCTGTAATATCTTCCGGAGATGTCTCCAGACGAACCAGAACAACCTTTTCGCCTCTTGCTGCCCATTCTACTGCATCATCTGCCGTAAATACTACCTTACCGCAAGCTGCACCGGGAGAAGCGCCAAGGCCCTTACCAATCGGGGTTGCAGCCTTTAATGCAGTTGCGTCAAACTGCGGATGCAGTAAGGTATCAAGGTTACGTGGCTCGATCATTGCCACTGCTTCTTCTTCTGTTCTCATTCCTTCGTCTACCAGATCACAGGCGATCTTCAGAGCTGCCTGAGCAGTTCTCTTACCGTTACGTGTCTGAAGCATATACAGCTTACCGTGCTCTACGGTAAACTCCATATCCTGCATATCTCTGTAGTGTTTTTCAAGAGTATTGCAAACCTCTTTGAACTGTACAAATGCTTCCGGGAACTTCTGCTCCATTTCGGAAATATGCATAGGAGTACGAACGCCGGCTACAACGTCCTCGCCCTGCGCATTAGTCAGGAATTCTCCAAAAAGTCCGTTCTGGCCAGTTGCAGGGTCACGGGTAAATGCAACACCTGTACCACAGTCATCACCCATGTTTCCAAATGCCATCATCTGAACGTTAACAGCGGTTCCCCAGGAATACGGGATATCGTTGTCACGACGGTAAACATTTGCACGCGGGTTGTCCCAGGAACGGAATACAGCCTTGATAGCTCCCATCAACTGTTCCTTCGGATCAGCCGGGAAATCCTTGCCGATTTTTTCTTTATATTCAGCTTTGAACTGGTTAGCAAGCTCTTTCAGGTCATCTGCAGTCAGCTCAACGTCCTGTGTAACGCCTCTGTCTGCTTTCATTTTATCGATGAGCTCTTCAAAGTATTTCTTACCAACTTCCATAACTACGTCAGAATACATCTGAATGAATCTTCTGTAGCAGTCCCAGGCCCAGCGGGGATTGCCGGATCCTGCAGCCAATACTTCTACTACTTCTTCATTTAAACCAAGGTTCAGGATGGTATCCATCATACCCGGCATAGATGCTCTCGCACCAGAACGAACGGAAACAAGCAGAGGATTTTCTTTGTCACCGAATTTCTTTCCGGTAACTCCTTCCATTTTGGTGATTGCTTCCATGATCTGACCCATGATTTCATCATTGATCTGTCTGCCATCTTCATAGTACTGAGTACAAGCTTCTGTTGTAATTGTGAAGCCCTGTGGTACCGGAAGACCCAGTGCAGTCATTTCAGCAAGGTTTGCGCCTTTACCACCCAGAAGGTTTCTCATGGTTGCGTTACCTTCTGTAAACATGTAAACCCATTTTGCCATTTTACACTTTCCTCCTATTATTGTTCTTTTCACATAAAAATTATGTCTTATACGCACATAATCATTTTAATTAGTTCTTATCAAATAGTCAAGGTAAAACTGGGAAAAAGGGGAAAAACTTTGAGGTCGCTCCCAAAACGATAACAGGGATACGTCCCCCAACGTATCCCTGTACCCCATATGCTTCTCCAAAAGCATTCTATCCTTTGGTTATCTTCTCTTTTTTAAATTTAAAACCAGATGTCTTGGAAGACCATTTACCATAATCGGCTGATAATCCCCCTGAATCAGCGGTTTGATATAATCAAGGAAATCCTTTGTCACATAAGTGGCATCCTTGTTCATCCAGTTTCTCGGAACGAGCTTCTCTTCATTTGCGATGCGGTGAACGTCATAAATTCCGGTAGAAGCCATATACGGATCGTCAGAAACGCGGTCAATAACAACCATCTTACCGGTATCGCCTTCATCAGCAGCCTTGACAGCGGCGCCGCCAACCATCATGGCCTCATCAATGTCCGTACGGGAAGCCATATGAGAGGCGCATCTCTGAAGAGTAGAAAGCTCAACTGCCCTGGTCTTGCATCCGCACTCTGCCGCAAGGAAGTTTGCCAAATAGGTGGCAGTTCCCTGAAGCTGTTTGTGCCCGAAGGCATCTACATAATCCCCGACGCTTCCCAGCTCGCAGACATAACGGCCATCTGCCAGCTTAATTCCCTCAGAAACGGCAATCACAATGGAAGACTTCTTTTTCAGAAGATCCTTTACCTTGACAAGGAACTTATCCACGTCAAACGGAACCTCCGGCAGATAGATCAGATCCGGTCCGTCGCAGTCCTCCGTTTTCGCAAGTGCGGTGGCTCCTGTCAGCCAGCCTGCATTACGTCCCATAATCTCCATTATGGTGATCATGTTTTTCTTGTATGTAAGTCCCTCCGCATCCCGGATGGCCTCCTTGGTGGATGCTGCAATATATTTAGCTGCGCTTCCGAAACCAGGTGTATGGTCTGTCAGCGCCAGGTCATTATCAATTGTTTTCGGGCAGCCGATAAATTTCTGTGTCTGTCCTGTCAGAATCGCATAGTCAGAAAGCTTCTTGATGGTATCCATAGAATCATTTCCGCCGATATAAATCAAGGTGTCGATCTCAAGCTTCTTGAGAATCTCGAATAATTTCTCATAAATTGCTTTGTCCTCATGGATTTCCGGTAGCTTGAAACGGCAGGAGCCAAGAAAAGCGGACGGCGTTCTCTTCAAAAGCTCAATATCCAACTCCGAATGAATCTGGGTAGATAAATCAATGTATTCTTCATCTAATAATCCCTGAATGCCGTGAAGCATTCCGTAAACTTTGTCAAAGCCTCTCTCAATAGCATTCTTATAAACACCCGCTAAACTGGAATTGATAACGGAAGTAGGACCTCCGGACTGTCCCACGATGATGTTTCTTTTTTTTGCCATAATCTTTTCCTCCTCTAATTCACTAAAACGGTCTATAATTATCCATCTTAACAAAATATCGACCCAAAGTCAATAAAAATTTGTAGAATTTTGCCTAAAGTATGAACCATTTATGATAATGTCCCAGTATACCACAAACGAAAATGTCCCAAAGTGTGATATAATAACCTCCTACGAAGGGAGGAGATATTACCAGAAAAGTGGCTCTTACTATGGATGCACAGAGAAAATATGAAGTAATTAAGAAACTGGTTGATGAGAATGGCAATAAGGGGCAGCATGCTGGTTCAGATGGATCCGATCCAACCTGTCCATACTGACGGTATCTCAATAAACGGATATATCGTTTACATCCGTTACACTTTTTCCGTTTGTCTCAATGACCTTTTTGTACCAGCCAAAACTCTTTTTACGGTAACGGTTCAATGTACCGCTGCCGTCGTCATGTCTGTCCACGTAGATAAATCCGTAGCGCTTTTTAAGTTCTGCGGATGAAGCGCTTACCAGATCAATACAGCCCCATGTCGTATAGCCCATAAGCTCCACGCCATCTTCAATGGCTTCTCCCATTTCTCTGATATGGTCACGTAGATACGCAATCCGGTAATCATCATTAACAGTTAGATTACCGTTCTCATCTTCTTCCGGTTCATCAACAGCCCCAAGACCATTCTCTACAATAAATAATGGTTTCTGATATCTGTCCCACAAAGTATTCAGTACATAGCGCAGACCTTTTGCATCAATCTGCCATCCCCATTCACTGGATTTCAGATAAGGATTTGGCACTCCGCCAAGTAGATTGCCCTCACCTCGTATGTTTTTTTCCGGATCAGCAGTGGCGCACACACTGACATAGTAACTGAAAGAAACAAAATCAACGGTATTTTTTAATATTTCCTTATCTTCCTGGGTTATATGCAGTTTAATCTCATTTTCCTTAAAATAGCGTATAGCATAACCGGGATAATCCCCCCTCACATGCACATCCGCAAACATCATGTTTTTGTGATCCTGCTCCATTGCTGCCAGTACATCCTTTGGATCCGGTGTGAGTGGATACACTGGCATGCTTAGAATCATACATCCAATCTGAAAATCCGAATTAATTTCGTGACCGATCTTCGTCGCCCACGCACTTGCCACCAGTTCATGGTGTACTGCCTGATACAACTGTGTCTGTGTCAATTCTTCCTTAGGAGTATTGATACCGCCGCTCATAAACGGTGACTCCAGAATGGAATTGATTTCATTAAACGTAAGCCAGTATTTTACCTTATCTTTATAACGGTTGAATACAACTGTCACATACCGCTTATAGAATTCAATCATCTTTGGATTAACCCAGCCATCATAGTTTTCGGCCAGATAAAGTGGTGTCTCATAGTGAGATAATGTTACCAATGGCTCTATACCATATTTCAGGCATTCGTCAAATAAATCATCATAAAATCTCAGGCCTTTTTCATTTGGCTCCATTTCATCACCCTTAGGAAAAATACGGCTCCAGGCTATGGAAGTCCGAAACACCTTATAACCTATCTCTGCAAATAGTTTAATATCCTCCTATTTTCCTTATTTTTATATATCCAAAGCTGCATGATAACCCCAGTATACTGCATTTGTAATTGTAGATACTTTCGCGGCATCCCCAATGACTGCAGTATATGGTGCAGCATCCAGCAGTTCCTCAACCTTTGCCGTCCTGGAACGCTGTCCCAATGCACAGATGACACTTGTACCCGGCACAAGAACCTGTTCCCCTTCTTTCGTTTCACAGATAATGCCTTCACCTGTAACCTCTAATCCTTTGTAACCTGTATGTACCGTCACGTATTTGTCTATTTCCTTTAACAAAAGCGGACGGTGGCGCACATTTGCATCCGGGGCAAGCATATCACGCATTTCCACCAGATGGACATTCTTTCCTTTCATGCCGAGATGGATGGCACATTCGCATCCGGCTAGACCGCCGCCAAAAACAACGACATTTTTGCCGACCTTTTCTTTTTCCAGATAATAGTTGTTTACAATCACAACATTTTCTCCAGCAAGACCTTTGATTGGCGGGACAAACGGTTTTGACCCAACTGCAATGATCAGGGCATCGGCCGCTTCCTTTTCCACATATTCTTTTGTCACTTCTGTATTCAGACGAAGCTCTACGCCCACCTGTCTGCAGAACAGTGCATATGTATGGGATAATTCATACATCTCATGCTTAAACGGCAGTGCCTGTTCACTTTTTAAGATGCCTCCCACTTCTGCCTCTTTTTCACACAAAATAACCTGATGTCCTCTTCGTGCCGCGGTATATGCCGCATACAGCCCGCCCGGGCCTCCACCTGCCACCAATACTTTTTTCTTTACTGGTGCCGGAGGTACTTCATCACCCTCCATTTCACGCCCAATCAGCGGGTTGACAGTACATCTTCTGGTGGAAGTAGCGGCACGTTCTGCCATACAGGTAAAACAGCGCAGGCATTTAACGATTTCTTCCTCCCTGTTTTCCATGACTTTGCGCGGAAGGAATGGGTCGGCAAGAAGCTGCCTTGCCATATAGACAATATCCGCTTTTCCGCCTGCAATGATCTCCTCCATCTGCGCAGGATCACTTAAACCTCCAATCGTGGCCACCGGGACAGATACATGCTTCTTAATTTCTGCCGCAAGGTATACATTACAGCCATGCTCCTTGAACATGGATGGGTGAGTATCTCCAAATCCTCTCTGATAAGTTCCTGCCGATACATGCAGCAGGTCAATATGAGGCTCAAGCTGTTTGGCAATCCTGCATCCTTCCTTCAAATCATATCCACCCTCAAAAAGTTCAGAGCCGCTTAGGCGAAACTCAATCGGGAAAAATGGTCCTACAGCTTCCCTTACAGACTTTAATACATCTATTGCCAGTCTGCAGCGGTTTTCCAAAGAACCGCCATATTCATCCGTTCTTTTATTAAAATAAGGGGATAAGAACTGGTTAATCAGCCAGCCATGACCTCCGTGAATCATCAGCATCTCAAATCCTGCCCTTTTTGCAAGCCCCGCAACCGTTCCATATGCAGCCACAATTTCATCTATCATTCCTTTTGTCAACGCCTTTACTTCTGCCCCATCAGGGCGCACAGTATCAGAAGGTCCCCACTGGTTCATAGACTTCTGTCTGCCCTTATCTGTCATATAAGTACCTGCATACATTCCGGAATGGGATAGTTCCAGGCTAGGCATTGCCCCATGACGGCGGATGGCATCTGCAGTGTAGGTTGCCGCTGCAAGTGAATTTAAGACAGAGGTATCCAGATGGTATGCATGGGAACCATCTGTTTGGGGATGTACCATACATTCACTGACAGTGACCGCTCCTGCCCCGCCCTTTGCACGTAATTCATAAAATGCTGTTGACTTCGGACCGATACATCCGTCATTCGTAATATCCGTACCGCCCATAGGTGCAGAGAACATACGGTTTTTAAAGGTCGTCCTTCCTAATGTGATTGGTCTGCAAAGATTTGGATACTTTCTTTCCATTGTGACTTTCCTCCTGCTATTCCATTAATAATTCTTTTAAATACTTCGCTTCTCTTCTGTTCCCTATGAGTTTCATCAATTCGTCCATTTTCTGTATGCTCAGTTTCTTCTCGCGTGCCTGGAGGTGAACGTATACAGCGCCCAGCAAATTCGCATCATTGAAAAACTTGCATACCACAACATGGGGAGGTGAGACCTTCCATGGGAATATCTCATTCATATTTTGAAGCTCTTCCTTAATCATCTGCAGAAATAATGGCTGTACGCTGATTCCACCTCCAATTGCAAAGCATTCCGGGTCAAACATGCATCTGCAGTTATGGATCAGCACCGCAAGATGCCTTACGAACTTACGCAAACCGGCAATGGATTTCTCATCACCCTGGTTTGCCATTGAAAACACTTTCACCCCATCGAGTTCATCTGCTGGTATCCCTGTTTCCTGTGATACGTATCGCAGGAGGAAATTGATACCGGTTTTTTCTCCCATGCATTTTTTCTTTTCGTATCCCCCTTCGTAATCTGTCAGTGTATAGCTGAATTCACCTGCCACAAAATGGCTGCCCCTCAGTACCTCCCTGTTTCTGATAACAGCACCGCCCACACCAGTACCGCACACCAGGACAATGGCATTCCGACAATCTTTCAAAACTCCATTCCAAAGTTCTGCCAATGCTGCACACTTAGCATCATTCTCCACAGTAATCGGTATATGGCATCTGCTCTCCATCATTTCCACAATATTCAGGTTGTTAATGCATGTGACGAATCCACCTGTATACATAAATCCGTTTTTCGAATCAATCAAACCCGGCATGCTTAAGCCTATTCCTTCAATATCATAGGTCTGTTTCTGTTCATAATAAATTGTCGTCAGTGAATTTAGGAATTCTTCCAATGAAATCATTTGGGTAGGTTTTTTATCCTTAAAAAGAATTTCACAGTCCTCTGTCACTATCGCATATTTGGTGAATGTCCCACCCACATCAATTGCCAGATAACTCATACTTTTCCCTTTCTATTTTTCATAAACCTTGTTTTTACTGTAAATTATGTTTCCAAATCCCCCGTCTAAACGGACAAACCTCTCTCCTACAGCTTTTGCGATATAGCTTGTGTGACCCATGAATTCATAAGGCATGTCATCCGCTTTATTATCCATTACATCCTGGCAGACAGCAGTCACATTATCCATGAGGTGGATATCTGCTTCCCTATCATGATGGCACATAAAAATCCTGTCATATTTTCCTTCCAGTCTTACTGCCATCCTTTTTAATTCCCGCTGATAATTTTCAACTGTTGATGAATTCTCATCCCAGATAAAGGTGGCAGTATTACAGGCGTCCCCGGTAATTAAAATGCGTTCCTCACGTATCAGCACAATCATCGTTCCCTTCGTGTGTCCCGGCAGCGCAAAGACATCCAAATGCAAGTCACCCAGATCGAAGCTGTCCCCGTCTGTCAGGTCCTTACACGCAAGCGTCTCCGGCTCTTCCACAAAATCCCCATCATCAAACGCCGGCATAAATCCTCCCAGGTTGCCCATAATATAGCCTTTTCGGTCATCAAGACCTTTCATAGACTGATATACAGGCATATCCTTATGGCTCATATAGACATCTGAAAACTCTGCGGCGCCCATGGCATGGTCGATATGTCCATGCGTTATCAATACAGTAACCGGTTTCTCCGTAAGTTTTTCCACATATTCCTTTAAATGTCCTACACCAAGACAGGTATCTACAAGCACAGCACGGTCATTTCCTTTGATTAAATACATCAGTTCGCCTGTCATGCTGCGAATCATTGTTATACGGTCATTTATCACTTCCGTTGAATAAAACTGAATATTGCTCATGGTTCATCCCCTTTCCTTCCGCTTATATCAATTATTTCCATCAATTAATTTCGTAAGTTCACTTTCCAGCCGGTTTACTTCGTCATCAGAAAATCCCATAAAGAACATTCCCTTCAGGGTATCAAGGCTTTCATTGAGGAATTCAGGATCCTCCGTACTTAAAAAGTGCTGCAGGAGCGGCGAAATCCGCTCAATGATTTTCATTGCTTTCTCATCCTGCATCATATCCTTAAACAGGGTTTTCTTTGAATAGAGTGCCCTCAAATCTATCGACGGAGTGTACTCCCATTTATGGACTCCGGCAGTTAATTCTGCCGGCTCTATGTCAGCAAACGGCAGTCCGACCACTGCAGTACAGTCAAACGGCGCCTCCACCTCTGCCCTTACATTTCCATTATCAAGAATCTCCCATTCACTGCGGTAAACGCCGTATGGACATTCATAAGCCATGCTCATGTTTTTCAGCTTCTGGTTCATCAGAGGCGTAATCAGAGCCTTTTTAAATCCGGGCTCCAATGCTTTTAAGCCTGCCACATCGCGGTACAGGTACTCCACAACAGCACCATAGGCATAATGGTTCAGGGAATTCATCATGATGCCGCTTAAACGGCCGTCATCCAATACAGAGTTCCAGCGTTCCCATATGGTAGTAGCGCCTAAGTCAATACAGTGCATCCAGCCGGGATAACCATTTTGAAGCAAAAAGTAAAATGCTTCCGCCTCCATGCCGTTTTCAGCCATAACACGGCACATAACCGGCGCTCCCACAAAGCCTCCCTTTAATTTGTAGCAGTCCCTGTATAAGCGTCCCTTTAAGCCCTCCACAATTTTTGTCCTGTCTTTATATATTCCATGATACAGTGCCACTAAATAGCCGGTCTGCGTATCACAGCACAACCGCCCTGTCTCAGAAAAATACTCCTTCAAAATAGCGGCACAGATATGTTCATACAAATCCCTGTAATAACTTTCATCCTCGGCACAGCCCAATTCCTTTGCGGCATTTGCTACCTTCTGTACCGAAGCTGCATAATAGCAGGAAGCAATATAATACTCGTCTGTACCGCCCATCATGCTCTGCTCTGTGCGACCGTCCAAAGCAAGCCAGTCTCCCAGCTGGTTGCCGTAATCAAACAAATATCTCTGCCCTCTTGCCTTATCCTCCTTAGTAATCTTGTCTACCCAATCCTTCATCATCGGATAGTTGTCACGAAGCTCCTCTATATCACCGAAATGTTCATACAAAACTGTCGGCAGGAATGTTGCGATATCTCCCCAGACAGCGGCAAAAATCGGGCCATTAGGGTCTAACACAGGGATGACACCGGGAAGTATCCCATCATATTTAACCTGCTCTGTCCGAAGGTCGTGAAGGAATTTGCGGTAAAAGGCTGCCGTATCCATGTTATAGCTTGCAGTCCCGCTGAATACCTGCGCATCACCGCACCAGCCCAGGCGTTCATCCCTCTGTGGGCAGTCCGTAGGGAAGTCAACAGAATTGGATTTCTGCCCCCACAGTGCATTGGAAAACAACTGGTTGACACCCTTATGTCCTGTCTTTATCGTGCCTGTCTGCTCCATTTTAGAATATACAGCTTTTCCCATGAAATCGTTCTGGCAGACCTCACCCATCCAGCCGGTGACACGTACATACCGGAAGCCGAAAAACGTAAAATGTGGCTTTACATCCTCCTCTGTTCCATCTGATACGTAGGTATACCTGGATTTTGCGGAGCGGTAATTTTCATTATAGAAACTGCCGTTTTGCAGAACTTCTCCAAAATCTAAAACAATTTTGGTTCCCTTTGGCTGGCTTGCATGGAATCCCACATAACCCGCGAAATTCTGCCCGAAATCCAGCACCGTCTCTCCTGCGGGCGTATGGATCATCTCCTTTACCGGCATGTCCTCCATTTCCAATACAGGTATGGAATAGCGTGGAACAAGCTTCCCTTTCGCCTGTGCCACGACAGCTTCTTTTTGTGTGTTTTCCTTTCCATCCCATAAAAGGCGGTTCAAAATCTCCCCGTCATAGATATCCGTTTCCTCGAAGTCTGACCCTATATAACTCCAGCTTTCATCAGACGCGATTACTTTTTCTGTGCCATCCTCACAAGTAAGATGCAGTTCTGCGATCATCATAAAACGGCTGCCATAATTATTTACAGGTCCGCCGCCAAGCCCAAAGCGTCCCTTGTACCAGCCATTTCCAAGACTTACACGCAGCTCGTTTTCCCTTTCTATTAACTCTGTTACATCATAAGTCTGATACTGCACTTCCTGGTGATAATTACTAAAATATGGTGTAAGCCGTTCTTCCCCTATGCGTTTTCCATTCAATGAAGCCTCATAGAGCCCAAGTCCGCTGATATACAGGCGGGCCTGCTTCACATACTTTTCTGACGAAAAATCCCTTAAAAATATCGGGTGAAAGGTGTCATGCTCCTGCGTGGTAAGCCACTTCGCCTGCCATTCTTCATCTATCTTTCCTGTCTCAAAATAAGCCGCTTCGGTGCTCACCGCTGTCTCGTCATTATCCGCTGTCACAGACACACGGACAAAGTAGCGCGTTCTCGCTTCGGGCTTTATATCCATGACTGTACACGCAGAATTCAGCACCCCTGCTTTGACACTTATAATCTTTATAAAATCTGCGTCTTTTGCAATCTCTACTTTTGCATATTTAGTATGAACGCCCTTGGAGCCGCAAACCTGCCATGCAACTCTTACGCTGTCAAACACATACCCGACAGGGCATACCATTCCATTTATTTTTATTTTCTGAATCTTCATATCTTTATTCCGCCCTTCTGTGAAAGACGCTAACGGAGGACACAACTCGCATCAGCGGCTTTTTTTATTTTTCAATAGTGTGAATCAATACAGGCTTTTCCTTGTCATGAACTACGAAAGGGTACCGGGAGTATTCCTCCTGATACCCCTATTTAAGGTTTATCCTGTTGAATATTCGACTTTAACTTATGCTATATCTGCATTCATTTGCTTCAAATCACGCTCAATGTGGTAGAACAGAACAAATACTACAAATACGGCTGCCGACATGATAAGCGGCAGCCAGTTGTAAAGAAATCCGATTGCCGTTGCTACTGATTCAGGCTGTGTAAGACCCTGTGCGTCAAGCGCTCCGTCAAAACCTGCTGCCGAAAGTACCCATCCGAACACAGCAGTACCAAGACCCAAACCAATTTTCTGTGCTGCAGAGATACCCGCATTACCCATACCAACAGTGTTGATTCCGCTCTTAATCTCCCCATATGTAATGGTGTCTGCTACCATTCCAAGAGCCATGCCTCCTGCCATGCCGACACCACAGCCCTTTAATATGTTGCAGATAATCATCAGGATCGTACTGCCGCCGCCAAAGAAGCCAAAGCCCAGGAATCCAAGTGCCATAACTGCCATACCTGCTGCATAAATTTTGCTTTTACCGAACTTCTTCATAAAAAACGGTGTTACGAACATGATGGCAAACTGTGCAATGGAGATGGAGTTACTCATCCAGCCATACTGTGACATATCCTTAAGGACATACTGTGTATAGAAGACATTACCCATTGCATACATAATTATAACAAAGAATACCACAAAATTAGCTATTGTAAGGATTACCCAGTACTTATTGGTAAGCAGGGCCTTAACTGTAGCCATTACATTGCCGTCCTTTGTACCTTCCTGCTTCTGGTCAGGGCGCGGCTCTGTAACTTTGACACGCTCTTTTGTGCCTGCTACGCAAATCAGTGAAACGATTACCATGGCTGCACAGAATACAATCATTGTACAGGTAAATGCACGCTGTGTATAGATGGTTTCTGTACTGCTGGTAAAGAAAGTCAGCAGTGCAACAAATGTAGAGTTTACCACTACATTTCCAAGTGTCTGGAAAATCTGCTGTATGTTGCCCAGCATTCCGCGATCATAACCATTCCTGGTAATCCGCGGAATCATTGAATAGTATGGCACCAGCATACCAGTTAAGCATACGGCATTTACTATGTTATACATCAGGAATACATAGACGTATTTTGCCATTGTAGGGAAGTTCTGCGGTACGAAGAATAATAAAAGTGTGGTCAGTGCAAACGGAATGCACATCCTAAACAGCCATGAACGCCCTTTACCCATTTCTGATTTAGTCCGGTCAACCAAATTTCCTACAATCAGGTCACTTACCCCGTCAAACAACTTGGAGACTGCGAAAATGGAAGCAATAACCGCAGCATCCAGTAAAGCCACATTTGTAAAATAAATTGTCAGGAATGAACCGATAATGCCGTTAATCATGTTAAACGCAAAACCACCGGTACCATATCCGATTCTCTCGCCCCAGCTTAAGCTTGCTTCAGGGTCATTGTGTTTTGATGCAAAACTAATCATATTCTCTTTTCCTCCTTTTTCTGTGAAGTTTTGTATTAGTGTTATAGATGTTGAAAATAATATATCGGATTTTAAAGCCATTGTTTATAGTTATTATGCTGATTTTGTCTTTTTGATGCTGTAAGATAAAATATATATCGTCGTAACCCCCGTTTATAAATAACCCCTTCACAGCGCCAGTCTGATAAATCATCCAGCGGGGCGGACCATGTAACATAATGCCCCGGACAGTACAGACTACCCCCTGCCTCATTCTGGGAACCATAAATATAAAGTCTTTCCCCAAACACATGCGGTTCTCCATCAGGGACATATTCATTTAAAGGCAAATATGGATTGTATACTTGTTTTTTCATGTCATCATTCCTTTCTTACCCTGTACCATAATACAATTACTACATTGGTTCTGATATTTTAAACCAGTTCAAAGTCCATGAAATCGAATGCGCCAATCCCATGGTAGGTAAAATAGAGTGCCGTTTTTCCATTGTCTGCATGTGCTGCCGCACAATATTTCCCCCAGTCATCAGACGGGTGTACCGGTATTTCTGCAATGATATTACCTGACAATTCATCTGAAACAGTTAGAGTGCCCTCTGCGCTTCCGCGGATTTTTACTGTAATCTGCGACAGATTTTCTAAATCAAAATATTTAAAGCCTGCCACGGACCCGTCATTCATGCTTGAGATATGCTGGTCCGGATTATCCTCCCTGTCTTCCCCATCCTGCGTAAAATACGGATTTGTCTTATCTATGGGACGATCCCCAAGCCCGTATAAGGTTGCCCCGTTTTTTCCCCACAGCCTGCATGCGATTCTGGCTTCATATAATCCTCTTCCTGCCAGACAAGATGGATTTAGTCCGCAGCTTGTAATTTCCACCTGCGGTATTTTCCCATATTCATCAAAGTATATTTTTTCTGCACATGCCTGACGGCTGAACTGGTTTCTGTTCGTATGCCTGTGATAAAAAATATACCACTGACCCAGTATTTCAACTATGCTGCCATGATTATTGCCATAATAATTTATGGCATCCTGAGATGTCCTTCCCTCTAAGCCGATATCCGCGTTAGATACAATTGTCCCGCAATAGGCAAACCCTTTATCAGGATAGTCAGACATGGCATAACAGAGCTCATGTCCATTAATTGACGAATAAATAAAATAGTATTTATCCCCTCTTTTACGCATGGACGGGGCTTCAAAAAATTCATGTCCCTCATATCCTGTCCCTGATGAATTTTTTACATATGGGGCAATAATTTCAGGTGCTTTCTTTACAGTGATCATATCAGGATACAGTTCAATCACCATTGCGCCCTTGAAAGCAGGGGCCTTCTTTCCCTGCATTTCCCACATAAACGTATTGGGCGGACAGAAGCCTGAATAGAGATAGACTCTGTTATCCTCCACATAGATGCCGGGGTCAAATTGAAGCAGGTCAGTATCCTTTTTCCCTAAAACTGTGCCATCCTCATAATGGACATGCCCGTAAAATTCATATTGTCCGGCAGGGCTGTCGCATACTGCCACAGAGATAATATCGGTTGAAGCCATGGAATAATACAGGTAATACCTGCCGTCCGGTCCCTGAATTGCATCCGGTGCCTGTAGAAGATGGTCATCTGCATTTTTATGTATGGGATCCTGAGTATATTTGTATATAGTCCCTTCAAATTTCCAATTCCCCAAGTCATCCACCGGCGCTGACCAGCAGACATAATCATTCTGGCAGTAATACGAACCGTCAAATGCATCGTGGCTTCCATACACATACACACGATTCCCGAACACTCTCGGCTCCCCGTCCGGGATATACTCATAGCTTGGTAAAAATGGGTTAAATGCCTGCTTCTTCATAGATAATCCTCCGTTCGTTTTATTGATTCTTTTTCCTCTGATTTGTTTCTCATGATTTCTGTCATTCTTTCATTAGAATATTTAAAATATAACTGAAACCAAGCAGTGAATATATCTTTATTTTGCTAATTATGTATTTATTATATTATTAATTTCTATATTTACAGCTTTAATTCGCTATAACAAAAACCATGCGGCTTATATGCACATGGTTTTTGTTAATTTACTTATTTCTTTTCATAAAATTCTGCTGGTTTATGTATTCTGCGGTATTCTGTCGGAGTCATATGTACATATTTTTTGAATTTTTCACCAAAATAGCTCTGTGATGGGAAATTCACATATGATGCAATATTCGCAAGAGTTTCTTCTGAATAGCAAAGCAGGTTCTTTGCCCGTTCAATCCGGACCTCTATGATATATTCCTGCAGGCTTTTACCTGTTTCAGATTTAAATAAATGCGAAAGATAGCTGGTACTAATTCCTACCTGTTCTGCAATCGTTTCCGCATATATCTTTTTCCGGTAATTCTTATTCACATAGTCCTTACATTTCGCAATATAATTTGTACTCTTAGTGTTTTCTTTGCGCATACGGACCCTGTGGGCCAGCTTCCTGATCGCCTGTTCACGAGAAATAAAAATTTGTCCTGCATCCTTTGCCTCATCTATTTTCAATATGTAATAATCGCTAAGGCGGTATGCTTCCAAAGGAGAAATTCCTCCTGCAATAGCTGCCCTCGTGCATAGTGTGATTGCCGCTATCGCAAGGTTTTTCTGATTATTCCTTTCGTCCTTTGATAATATTCCAAGAGATGCATCCATAATATTTGTCAGCCTTAACGCATCATCTTCCCGTCCTTCTTCAACACATTCAAGAAGCCTGCGCTCCTCCATATAAGTGTGATGATACCGTTCCTCCAGTTCTCCTTCTATCTGCAGAAGCGTGATTTCCCAAAGTTCCCTGTCATCTGCAATCTTTATTCCGTTTCCAATCAGCAGGTCTTCTTCGGTGCTGGCATTTCCTGTAATTATTTTCTCCAAAAGGCGGGTTATCTCCAAAATCTTTTTAATCGTAAATAACTCAGGTGCTTTTACATTGCCCTCCAAATGATATAGTTTTCCATACTTATATATCTGAAACCGGCTCAAAGGCGAAGTTCCCATAGGTCCTGCCAGCAGATACCCCTGTTCAGCTTTTATACAGCAAAAATAAACACCATAATCATCACAATACAAGCATGAAATTTTCTGAGCATCCGTCTTTTTCATCAGGAGATTGCGTAATTCTTCTGCCTTATACAGAGGATATTCCTCTTCATTTTCAAGGAAACAATGTAACTTATTCTCCTGCACCCAGACGATTTCAATATCAACCAGACTGATTAATCTCTCCAATACAAAACCAAATTCTTTTATTTCCATATCTCTCACCATCTCCTCAGTATTCAGCATTTATTGTTTGCCTAAAGGCAGCACATGCGTTACAAGGCCTGAAGCACCATGCCGGCGCACGAAAAGAGCACTGTCCATAACCTCTTTTCCGTTATGAACAGTGCTCTTTTCCAATACTTCTAAAATGTAAACTTATCTGCGAAATAAGCATCCAACTCATCGATCTTCACACGGACCTGCTCCATAGTGTCACGATCACGGACAGTTACTGCACCATCTGTCTCAGATTCAAAATCATAGGTGACGCAGAACGGAGTACCAATCTCATCCTGTCTTCTGTAACGCTTTCCGATGTTTCCGCGGTCATCATATTCACAGTTGTATTTCCCGGAAAGCTGCCGGTAAATCTTCCCGGCACCCTCATTCAGCTTCTTGGAAAGGGGCAGCACCCCAATCTTAACAGGAGCCAGTACCGGATGGAAATGAAGCACAGTACGTACGTCGTTCTTCTCCGCATCCAGAACCTCCTCATCATATGCACTACAGAGGAATGCAAGCACCATACGGTCCGCACCCAGTGATGGCTCAATGACATACGGCACGTATTTTGCCTTCTTTTCATCGTCAAAATAGCTCATATCCTGTCCGGAGGTATTCTGATGCTGAGTCAGGTCATAGTCTGTCCTGTCCGCGATTCCCCACAGCTCACCCCAGCCGAACGGGAACAAAAATTCCACATCTGTGGTAGCTTTGCTGTAAAAGCTCAGCTCTTCTTTGTCATGATCACGGTAGCGCACCTCATCCTCTTTCAGGCCAAGAGAGCTCAGCCAGTCAAGACAGAACTTCTTCCAATATGCAAACCATTCCAGATCTGTATCCGGCTCACAGAAGAATTCCAGCTCCATCTGCTCAAATTCACGGGTACGGAAGGTGAAGTTACCCGGTGTAATCTCATTACGGAAAGATTTGCCGATCTGACCAATACCGAACGGAATTTTCTTGCGGGAGGTTCTCTGTACATTTTTAAAGTTTACAAAAATGCCCTGTGCAGTTTCCGGTCTCAAATATACGGTATTCTTTGCATCCTCAGTCACACCCTGGAAGGTTTTGAACATCAGGTTGAACTGACGGATGTCTGTGAAATTGTGCTTACCGCAGGTCGGACACGGCACTCCATGCGTTTTGATAAAATCCATCATCTGCTCCTGGGACCATGCATCCACAGTTCCCTCAAGCGCTATATCATGCACCTCACAGTAATCCTCGATCAGCTTGTCCGCACGGAAACGCTCATGACATTCCTTACAATCCATAAGAGGATCGGAAAAACCGCCCAGATGTCCGGAAGCGACCCAGGTCTGCGGATTCATCAGAATCGCACAATCCACACCCACATTGTACGGGGACTCCTGAATAAATTTCTGCCACCATGCTTTTTTTACATTGTTTTTCAGTTCCACACCCAGATTGCCATAATCCCAGGTATTTGCCAGACCCCCGTATATTTCAGACCCCGGATAGACAAATCCTCTGGCCTTTGCCAGGGCTACGATTTTCTCCATTGTTTTTTCCATGATATCTCTCCTCATTTTTTATTGATTCCATCAGCGCGCACATCGTAAATACTTCTACACCGTTCTGCATGCCTCATCTCTTTCGTGAATATTATACAGGCACGATTTTGTTTTTTCAATAACAAACCGCTGAAATACGTGTTTTTCTCTCCATACAAAGCACACTCAGCGCATAATTTCCAAAATTTCCAAGCTTTTAAAACGCCTGTCCGTATTTTTTGCCGTGTATGTATGAAGCAAATGCTCCAATTCCCGAAGCACCGCTTCCTTCACTGCAAAGGTATACAGTTTCCCCATTGGCGCACGGACAATATACCGCATCGCATACAGCGCCGCTTCTGAGATACGTATTGAATCCCGCCGTCCCATGGCACAGGCTCCGCAAAGAATCCCGTGCATGTCCTGTGAAAAATAACACAGCTCCACCTCTGTACATTCCTTTCCGCAGGATACGCACTGAAAGAGCTGCGGCATCAATCCCTGCTCTGTCATAGTCCGAAGCTCGAAGATACAGCGTACCAAACGGTCGTTGATATGCGGATTCAGAAGTGCTTTGACCGATACATACAGAAGATTCATCATCTCCCGTTCGTCCGTACCCTCCCGTCCGAAATAATCTGCCAGCTCCAGAAAATAGTATCCATAGTAAATTCCCGGCTGCATACCGGCCAGCTCTACAAAATGATGCATAACCGATACCTGGTTCAGATTATAGCTCGACCTTCCCTCATACAGAGTAAATGTGCCGAACACGAAGGGATTCGCCGCAGCCATAAACGGGCTGTTCAGCCGGCGCGCGCCCTTCGCAAAGGCCGATATCTTTCCCCGTTCCCTTGTCAAAAGAACGATGCGCTTATCATATTCTCCCACAGGCATAGCGGAAAGCACTATCCCCTGTACTGTAATCAGGTCACTCATGCATCAGATTTCCTTTTTGTCGTAACCGAAATTTTTAATCAAAAAGTCACTGTCACGCCAGTCCCTTTTCACCTTCACCCAAAGCTTCAGATTTATCTTAGCCTCCAGCATCCGTTCCAGCTCAAAGCGGGCATTGCTTCCGATTTTTTTGAGCATGGCTCCCTGCCTGCCGATGATGATTCCTTTGTGAGAGTCCTTCTCGCAGATGATCGTTGCATCAATGTCGATCAGCCGATTCTTTCCCGGCCGCTGTCTCATCTTATCTACAGCAACCGCAATGCCATGAGGAATTTCCGCATCGAGGGAATGAAGCGCCTTTTCACGAATAATTTCCGCCACGATCTGACGCTGCGGCTGATCCGTAATCGTATCCTCGTCGTAAAACATCGGGCCGTACGGAAGATATTTAAAAATACTCTCCGTGATGTCTCCTGTATTGATCCCCCGCAGAGCTGACACCGGAATGATCTCATCAAATTCATAGAGCTTCCGGTAAGTGTCTATGGCTTTCAGGATTTCTTCCTTTTTCACCGTATCCACTTTATTGATGACAAGAATCACCGGGATATGCAGGCCGCCGAGCTGCTCTGCGATGTGGCGTTCTCCTGCGCCTGCGAAGGTCGTCGGCTCCACCAGCCACAGGATCACATCCACATCCTTCAGCGTACGCTCCGCAACCTGTACCATATATTCCCCCAGCCTGTTCTTCGCCTTATGGATACCCGGCGTATCCAAAAACACAATCTGCCCCTCCCTGCAGGTATAGACTGTCTGAATACGATTCCGGGTCGTCTGGGGCTTCTTGGAAGTAATGGCGATCTTCTGTCCGATCAAATGATTCATCAGTGTGGATTTTCCCACATTCGGACGCCCGATGATCGCTGCAAAACCGGATTTAAACTTTTCGTTCATTTCTATCCTCTCCCTGTTTTCCATCAGCAGGAAACCAGAGACCTGATTTCCTGGAAAACCTCTTTTTCTTTCTCAACGGCGCTCTCGCTTCCTACCACGCAAATTGCTTCCTCCGAGAGAATCGCCTCAACCAGCGGAGCCAGCGCACGCACGTCAGAGACATCCGCATGCAGGATTTGATCACGCTCCTTCTGCAGTACATCCTCTGTCACACCGCGGAAATATGCGGTTTTTGATAAATCGCCCTTCATCTTGGGCGTCTTCGGCACGTCCATACTGCTTATCGTACCAATGATATATTTGGTCATCACTCTCTCGTCAGCCTGGAAACTGCGGATATAATCCGGCACTTTACGGAACACATCCAGCGTTCGTTTCAAATGGGGGTCCCGGTAAGATACAAAGAAGCTTTCCCCGTTTCTCTTAAATCCGCTCATACACCCGTAAGCGCCTCCCTTCACACGCAGGTTCATCCACAGATAATCATAGCTTAAGGCAACCTTCAGAATGTTCAGCACGCCCGTATAGGCAAAGCCCTTTTTGCGGAAATTGCCTGTCTGTGCCACATACTGTACCTGCCCGGAGGTCATAAAACCCTCATTTTTCTTCTCACAGTGCATCTTTTTCTCAGAAAGCTCCACCGCTTCCGTATGCAGACACTCTTTCATAGCCTTTGCCAAATCCATCACCTGCTCCAGGGATTCCCGCTCGCCTGTATAACTGATGCAGAAATTCTCAGGTCTTAATATTTCCTTCATGAGCTGACAAAGATTGGAGACCACCTCACCTTTTCTGCTGTCAAATTCCCTTTCCAGCTTTTCAATAAACTGATAATATCCGATTCC
>ERZ781272.360-NODE-360-length-37602-cov-13.665912_pt1 | contig 37602 bp, 39 predicted proteins | sample MGYA00375850_ERZ781272 | MGnify/ENA primary metagenome ERZ781272 (study PRJEB29790, sample SAMN06051246) | human gut metagenome | host: Homo sapiens | place: USA: Cincinnati, Ohio | collected 2013-06-21 | study: EMG produced TPA metagenomics assembly of the Gut...
AATATCATAATAAAAAGCAGAGAAAAGGGCTGGCTGCGTAAAATCAAAGAGTTATACACACAGCCTTATTAAGTGCACATTTTTTTACTGGAAAATCAATAATTACCATAAATAATAACTTTTAAAACTAAGAATCGCCAGAACCGGTATTTGCCGGAACTGGCGATTCTTAATTATGGACTTATTTTACAGCCCCTTTAATTCAAGCTTTTAATTCAACAAAGCTCAAAATGTAAATTAAATTTATTATCTTTCACCTTTTCTGTAAGGAACACCATCAGCTTCTGGAGCTTGAGTCTTACCAACAAATCCTGCTAAAACTAACATAGTTAGTAGATAAGGGAATGCTGCATAAAATTCTTGCGGTATGCTCCAGCCAAAGCTTTGAGCTGCAAGCTGAAGACTTTCTGCAAATCCAAATAATAAACATGCAAACAATGCATTCTTTGGCTTCCAGTTACCAAAGATCATAGCAGCTAGTGCTATAAATCCTCTACCACTTATCATACCTTCTCTGAAGTAGTTTAATACTCCGATAGATAAAGAAGCTCCTCCTATACCGGCTAATACTCCTGAAAGTAATACTGCTATATAACGGATTTTGTATACATTAATTCCTAATGTATCTGCTGCCTTTGGATGTTCTCCAACAGCTTTTATTCTAAGTCCAAATGCTGTCTTATTTAATATATAAGAAGCTAATATTACAAGTGCTATTGCTATCCATACAAACCAGTTTAAGTCTCCTATTATAGGTCCTATAACAGGTATATTTGAGAAAAATTCTCTTGGATATGGAAGTGTAGCTACTGCGCTTGATTGAGATGGATTACCAAAAACTTTAAATAACATATATCCAATGATTGCTGGTGCAAAAACGTTGATTCCTGTACCTGATACAACCTGTTCTGCTTGAAGATGTATACTTAAATAAGCATGTATTGCCGCAAATATCATACCACCTACTGCTGCAAATACTAATCCCATCCATGGATTTCCTGTAATATAAGAACCTAAAACAGCAAAGAAAGCTCCTGCTACCATGATACCTTCTAATGCTATATTTACAACTCCTGATTTTTCAGAGAAAATTCCGCCTAATGCTCCAAATATAAGAGGAGTGGAATATCTAAGAGTGGCTGCAATAATCCCTATTATAGTTACATATAATGAGCTATCCATTTACAACTGCCCCCTTCTTCTTTTTCTTCTCTCCTACTAGCTTAAACACATATTGTCCTGCTATGAAAAGTATAACCATACCTTGAATGATGTATGATATCTGCTTTGGTATTCCATTCAGCATCATTGTACCAGAACTTAGGTTTAATGACCCGAATAATAAAGCTGATAATATTACACCAAATGGGTTACTGTTAGCAACAAGAGCTACAGCTATACCATCCATTCCTAGATTAGTAAATCCAAATAATTGCATTGACATATGCTGAACTCCAGCTACGTGAAGTGCTCCACCAAGCCCTGCAATTGCACCTGATATCGCCATTGCTAGTATTATATTCTTCTTTATGCTTATTCCACCATATTCTGCCGCACTAGGATTAGTTCCAACTGCTCTCAATTCATAACCTACATTTGTCTTCCAAAGTAAAATGTAAACTAAAATAACAAATATTAATGCTACAAAAATAGCTGTATTTAATCTATATTGGGGTCCTAAGAATCTTGTAAGTTCTGCACTGCTTTGAATTGCTTCTGTACTAGCACTACCTTCTTTATGGAATATTCCCATTGTGAAGTAGTTTGATAAGTACATTGCTATAAAGTTCATCATTATTGTATTAACAACTTCATTTGTTCCAAGCTTTGCCTTTAAATATCCTGGTATTCCAGCCCATATAGCTCCACCAATCATACCACCTAAAGCTATAATTAATATGTGAAGAGGCTTTGGTATTCCAGGTATAAGCCCTACTAAAGAGGCAACAAGCATTCCTATTATAAACTGTCCTTCAACACCTATATTGAATAATCCAGTTTTAAATGCTACTGAATGAGCAAGACCTGTGAATATAAGTGGTGTTGTGAAAACTAGTGCTTCTGCAAATTGAGCAGGACTTCCTAAACTTCCTTTCCATATAGAACTAAATAAAACTCCTGCTGCTTTAAAGAATCCTAAATTTTTTCCCCACATAACAAAAAATATGGATATAAATAATCCAAGTAATATGGAAACCAAGGATATCATGAATTTTCCAAATACTTCTGAGGATTTTCTATCTTTCATTTTAAGCATTTTTATTACCTCCTTGGTTCTCCTTTTTTAAGCTTCCTCCAGCCATAAGTATACCAAGCTTTTGTTCAGTAGCTTCTTTTCTATCTAGTATATCTACTATTTCTCCATCATATATTACGGCAATTCTATCTGCTAAAGCTAAAACTTCATCAAGTTCTAGAGAAATAAGAAGTACAGCTCTTCCATTATTTCTTTCATCAACAAGCCTCTTATGGATATATTCTATAGCTCCAACATCAAGACCTCTAGTTGGTTGTGCAGCAATTAAAAGTTCTGGATTCTTTTCAACTTCTCTTGCTATTACCATCTTCTGTTGATTTCCTCCTGATAATGCAACTGCGTTAACATCTTCATTTGGAGTTCTTACATCATAATCTTTTATAAGTTTTTTAGCATGTTCTCTTATAGCACCATAATCCAGCATTAAACCTTTTGAAAATGGCTTTTTATAGTGAAGTCCTAGTATAGAATTTTCAAGTAATGAAAATCCTAATATAAGTCCTCTCTTATGACGGTCTTCTGCTATGTGTCCAAGTCCAGCTTCTATAGCTTCTCTTGGAGACTTGCCAACAATTTCATTTCCATTAAGAATTATCGAACCTTTTTCAGGCTTTCTAAGACAAGAAATTCCTTCTATAAGCTCAGTTTGACCATTACCATCAACCCCAGCTATAGCTAAAATTTCTCCTCTTCTAACTTCTAGATTAACGCCTTTTACTGCTGGAATATTACGGTTGTCTAAAATGTGTAGATCTTTTATTTTAAGTACAGGGTCTCCTACTTTAGTGTCAGCTTTATCTACAACCAAATTTACTTTTCTTCCTACCATAGCTTCAGCAAGTGCATCTATGTTAGTTTCTTTAGTTTTTATAGTTTCAATTACTTTTCCACGTCTTACTATAGTTACTCTGTCACTCATACTCATAACTTCTTTAAGTTTATGAGTTATAAGTATTATTGACTTACCTTCTTTTACTAGGTTTCTTAATATAACACCTAATTCTATTATTTCTTGAGGAGTTAAAACTGCAGTAGGTTCATCTAATATTAGTATTTCTGCTCCTCTGTATAATGCCTTTAATATTTCAACTTTTTGTTGTTGTCCAACTGTCATGTTCTCAATTATATCTTTAGGATTTATGTTAAAGCCATACTTTTTAGACAATTCTTCTGTATCTTTTATAGCTTTCTTTATATCTATATTTAAACCTTTTTTGGGTTCGTTTCCTAAAATCATATTTTGAGCAACTGTAAAATTATGCACAAGCATGAAGTGCTGATGTACCATCCCTACCCCTAAAGCTATTGCTTCCTTAGGGCTTTTCATATTTGCAAGCTTTCCATTTATATAAATTTCTCCGCTTTCTTGTTGGTAAAGACCATATAGCACGTTCATAAGCGTTGTCTTACCTGCTCCATTCTCACCAAGGAGCACATGAATTTCTCCTTTTTCTAAATCAAAATTCACATTGTCATTTGCAATAACTCCTGGGAAAATCTTTGTTATACCTCTCATCTCAACAACTTTTTCCATAGATTTTCTCCTCCTATAGGTTAAATAAGGCTAGATGAAACTCATCTAGCCTATTTGAAATGCTTTTACTTTATTTCTGGAGCCTTATAGTTTACTAGTTCTGCACGTGTTGCAGGTACTGTTATCTTTCCATCTTTAATTTGTTGTTCTGCATTTTGTGAAAGCTTCATTAAATCATCAGTAACTACTGCTAGGCGAGTTGGAGATATTCCAACAGCTCCTTCTTTAAGTCCTAAAGTTTCTGTCTTTCCACCAGTGAATTTATCATCTTGAAGTTCTTTAACAACTCTCTTAACAGCTACGTCAACCTTTTTCTCCATAGAGAATAAGATTACATCTGCAAAAGGCTTTCCACCTTCAGTCTTAGCTTGGTCTGAGTCAACCCCTATAGCATACTTTGGAGCATCAGCAGTTGTAAGTTCCTTAACAGCCTTAAATACTCCTAATCCAGCACCACCAGCTGCATGATAAACTATATCAGCGCCTTCGTTTATTAACATCTTAGCTGCTTCATATCCTTTTCCTGCATCATCAAAAGATGCTACGTACTTAACCATTTGTCCTGGAGTCTTGTCATCCTTAGGCATTAAAAGCTTTCCAGCTTCTGGGTTAACTGATGAAACACCAGCTACAAATCCAGCTTCAAATCTTTGAATAACATCTCCATCTACTCCACCAACAAATCCTATTTTGTTAGTCTTTGTAAGCTTACCAGCTAAAACACCAGCAAGGAATGAGCCTTCATGCTCTTTGAATAATACTGATAGTACATTATCTACTTTAACTTCAGCATCTATCATTAAAAATTTCTTGTCAGCTTTTTGAGTAGCTATGTTCTTCATTGAATCTGCCATCATGAATCCAGCTCCAACTGTTAAATCTGCTGCTCCTGACATTGTTTGAAGATTTGGAAGGTAAGCATCTTGTTGCTTAGATTCTATTGAAGGTATTTGTTCAATTCCTAATTCAGTAACTGCTTCGCTTATACCTCTATTAGCGCTCTCGTTGAAAGAACCGTCATGAACTCCTCCTTGGTCTGTAACTAAACCTACTTTTAATTTAGCTTTGCCATCATCTTTTTTTCCTGCATCACTACTGCTATCTGATCCGCAACCAGCAAATAAAGTTGCTACAACAGAAAATGCAGCTATGGCTGCCACAAGTCTTTTTCTTTTCATAAGACTACCTCCTAAAAATTTTAAATACTTAAAATAAAAGTTTATTATATAATCATTGAAAATAGACATAACAAAAACTATTTTTCAATAATCATTTACAACGTTTTCTTGAGATTATAAAAAAAAATAAAAAATCTAAAGTAGCACTTAGCCTTCTCTATGTAATTTTAAAGTAAATTTATAAAAATCACTATATTTCCACAATTTTTTTTGATAACTTACTATAAATAACAATTTGATTATATCAATAAACCCCTCAATTGTGAATAGCCTTTTTACAAAATAAAAAAAAAGTTTATCGCAAATTAATATAATTTTTGATATGGATAATCGACTTTAAAGCGGTTTTAAGGCCTTAAAGTCGATTAAAATCTTACTTATATCCAGCTTTTTTTAATACTTCTACAGCAGCGTCGCTTTCATCTTCTCCTACTAAAACGATTGGTCCTGTACATCCCATTCCACTTTCTGAATATATGCCTGCTTTCCATAAAGCTCTGCATGCATCATCAAGTTCTAGTATATCGATTCCTGCTATAGCATAAGTTACTACTTTCTTAGGAGGCATCTTTATTTCTTCGTCGCTCTCCTCTTTCTTTTTCTCTTTAGTGTTCTTAGCTATTATTTCTTTTAATCCTGCTTTATTAGCTTTTTCAAATTCATTTTTTGCAATAGTTAAGACATTGTTTTCTGCACATTTAGCACAATATCTAAGTGCTTCACATATAAGTGGAGCTCCTGATGCTCTTGAAACTATATTTACAAGCTTATCGTAATTTTCTCCTATTCCAGGACCATAGCCTGCTCCAATAGTTTCATAATTTCCACCTGTTGTGAAAGATGCAAATACCTTTATAAGAAGATTTCCTGTAAGGGAGTCACAAATCATAACATCTGGAGTTCCTGCAAGAAGGTCATTTCCTCTCATTACAACTCCACCATCAGCTCTTAAGGAATCACTGAATTCTATTTCATATCCGCCTTCTTTAAGTTCTGTTAAGATTTTTTCTACTTTTCTTGCACCTTCTATATTTAATATCCCTATTTTAGGTTTCTTTATTCCTATAGCTTTTGCTGCTGCTATCCCAGAAATTGCATTTATAGTCATTCCTTCTACTCTGTTAGTAGAAGTTGTTCCTGTAGTTGTTGCAAGAATCATATCTTTTCCTTTTCCTGGTGTTACAACTTTTCCTACTGTGGAAACTCCTATTGGAAAGTCAAAATGTTGAGTTACACATCCATTTAGGTATCCGCTTTCTAAAAGCTCAACCATTTTTTTATGACCATCTTCTGGAGTTTCAACTATAACTTGTTCTAATTCAGATTCAACCTTTGAACCTATTAAAACTATGTCAAAATCTCCATACTTTTCTTTTGCCATTTCTGCAGCGTGAACCATTTCGCATACCCCATGCTCAGATCCTAATGTTGTAAGTCCTATTTTAACCTTTGATTTAAATGAACCAGATTTTATTCCATCTGATATTTCATTAAATACTTCTGAAATCATTTCTTTTACTTTATTATTTTGTTCCATTTATATCACGCTCCTTAATTGTTCATTAAGTAAGCTGCAAAATCTTTCATGGCATCTGCAACCATTGACTTTACTTCTTCTTTAGAAACTCCAGCATCGCTTCCCATGTCTCCGCTGTTCTTTTCTACAACTATAGAAACCCCATCAAATAAATTTGTCATTCTTCCTAGGAATAAACTTCCTTTTCCTATTATCATAAAGTTATCCATATCACCATTTAAGATACTATCTCTTCCATGTCCTATTACTGGAACTCCTGAAGGTATGTGTCCTTGAGTTGGTGCAAATCCTGGATATCCATGATCTTTAACAAAATTCATTAACTCTTTTCTTTCCAATTGTCCCTTCTTAACTGCTAGAGCTCCTATCATCTTATAGTTTTGAGTTGGAACATCTCCTGCTCCTGCTGGTTCAGTTATATCTGGTGTTTGCATTTCTGGAGCAAACTTATTTATATCTGTAATCTTAAGTCCTGCTTTTTCTAATGGTTCAAGAACTAATGCTTCTAATACAGCCTGTGGTGAAGCACCATGTCCTATAGTATGTCTTCCTGCTACGTCAGTTCTTATTATTGGATTTACTCCATCATTTTCACTTATAAGTACTGCAAATCCTCCTAAACAGTCTTCTAAAGCTGGAAGGTTCTTTTCTACGTGACTCTTACCATTCATACCAAGTTTTGCAGTACATCCTCCTGCAACAACTACTACATTTTTGTAAATTCCTGATTTTACAAGTGCTGCAGCATTTATTAATGAGTGAGATGGTCCTGCACAGAATCCTCTCATATCTATTCCTGAAGCATTCTTAAGTCCTACTACTTCACCAACAGATTTAGCTAAATTTCCGCCACCTCTTTGATTCATATCTCCAATTGCTTCTTCTGAGCATTCGATTATATATTCAACATCATCTGGATTTATATCGTTGTCTTTGAATAAATTCATAAGAGCAACTACTCCTGATGCCTTTGTTGATAAATTTTCTAAAAGTACGTGAGCAGAAAGATTCTTATCATACTCATGAGCTCTCTTTACACATCCTACAAGTTCATCATTTTGATATAAACCTACAGCTACATGATTGTCTACTAAAGCTTGAATCTCTGATTGCTCTACGCCTTCTTTTATATCCTGAACTTTATCTTTTAATAGTGGATGCTTTGATAATTCTTCTTTAACGCTTTCTGTGAAAGCTTTTTCTAAAAGTACTAAGTCGAAAGTATCTGCAAGTTTCATAACACCATAAAATTCTTTTTGTGGCATTATTTCACCAAACTTACCAAATCTATTTGCCCCTTCAACATTTTCATTGTGCCAAGGTCTTTTTCTTAAGTTTAACTCTTCTGGAGTCATATTCCCTATATATGTTTGGTTTGGAGCGTAAGCAACAACATCCTCAAAACTTCTTATATGTTTTGGTAATTCCTTTAAATATTCTGAGTCCTTGTTTGCTTCTAATTCTACTGTTTGAGTTGTACCATCATGTAGAACCATATCTGGTGTATTAACTAAAATATAACTTGCCTTTTTAATTACTGGAAAATCCATTGTTATACCTCCTTAAATTTCAAATAGATATAAGTCAAAAGATGATAATTAACCTTTCACTTTTGTCTACTTTCTTAATACTCTTATTAGAATATAAGGGGACAAGTGTTGTCCCCTTATATATATATTATTTGTCTTCAAATACAGTTTGAGTTTCTACTTCAGTTTCAAGAGCTCTTAAAGCTTTTTCAACTAACTTGTATCTTAATTCATATTCATCCTCTTGGCTTAATGCTGGGTTTCCAAGTGGGTGAGGAATAGCTATTGTTGGTACTATTCTATTTGCTCCAACTGTTAATGATATTGGAACTACTGTACACATATGAACTACTGGTAGAACTCTTTCTATTTCTTTAACTAACGTTGCACCGCAACGAGTACAAGTTCCTCATGTAGAAGTTAAGATAACTGCTTGAACCCCATCAGCAACTAGCTTTTGAGCTATTTCTGCTCCAAACTTCTTAGATGAAGCAACAGCTGTTCCATTACCAACTGTAGTATAGAACTTGTTGTGTAAAGAACCTATCTTTCCTTCTTTCTCCATTTGTCTTAAAACGTCAACAGGTAATACTCTGTCTGAGTCGTCATTTGCATAAGTTGGGTCGTATCCACCGTGAGCTGTTTCATAAGTATCTGCTGTTAAATCAACAACTCCTTCGATACAATATTCACCATACTTTGATGCATTTGAAGATTCTATGTGATCTGGATTTCCCTTTGGAACTATTCCACCAGATGTAACTAAAGCAACTTTAACCTTTGTTATATCCTTAACTGCTGGCTGAGGATCAACTCTATCGAATACTGGCATCTTAAACTCAGTAACAAATTCCTCGCCTTTAAGCTTCTTAGCTAGCATATTAACCGCTCTCTTAGAACCTCTTTCAGTAGCAAAATAATTCTTTCTTATTCCTCTTTCTATATATCCTTCTTCAGCTGGTGAAAGAATTTCTTGACCCTTAACTAACTTTACAGCAAGTTTAGCTATCTTAGGAAGAGCATCTCTCATACCTACCGCACTGTTTCTAGTTTCAACTATATAAACAGCCTTCTTATACATATCAGCACCTGGGTTTTCTGGATACATAGCTGTTAATACAGGGATGTTTAACTTTGCTTGAACTTCTTCAGCTATAGTTCCACAAGCAACACCGTATCTACCAGCATTGAATGCAGGTCCTGCTATAAATAAGTCTGGATTATAAGACTTAACCATTTCTATAATCTCAGCCTTAGCTTCATCTATGTTTTCATTGAAATATGAGTCTCCACATATAACTGTAGCAACTATCTCAATATCTTCCTTTTTTAGTAATCCATTTAGGCCCATTCCTGGTCCTACAACGCCTTCTCTAACTTCTGGTTTTATATCAGCTTTTTCTTCTCCACCGATTCCAGCATAAAATTGATTTATATAATGCACTACTCTAATCAAGGATATTTCCCCCTTTCTGGAGTTCAAATTTTATTAATTTCTTTGATCTCTTACAGCTTTAACTTCTGCTATGATAGCGTCAACATCTAGAACCATTTCCATCATTCCACATTGCTCATCATAAACAGCAGCATCACACTCGTCTTTTATTTCTGGCTCAACTACATGATATACATCTAGATTTAAAGCCACACCTGCTAAAGGTCCTGCATAAGTTGGGTCTCCAAGGACTACTGTTTCTGCAGATAATCCTGAAGCTTCAGCTTCTGCTCCTCCTAAAACAACTACTACATTTTCAGCACCGTGCTTGTCAGCAAGGTCCTTAACTCTTTGTTGGATCTCCAGATCCATAGCTCCCGCAGCTGTTCAGACGAAACATTCTGTAGAAGCAAATATTACATCAGCTCCAGCGCTCTTAACACAAGCTTCAATAGCTGGTCCTGGTATTCCATCTCTATCACCTATAGCGATAACTTTCTTTCCTTGTAACATTTTCTTCATCTCCTTCTATATACAATTACTAATTTTTAATATTAAATCTTAAAGTCCTTTTGCAGATAAGTAGTTAAATCCTACTTCTGAAGTTGCACCTGTTATAACTTGAATTTCTGCATTTATAGATCCATCTTCTCTTAAACTTCCAACGTATCCTCCAGCTATTATGTTAGCTGCTTCTGGATGTCCTATTACCTTCTTCATTGGAGGTAATGTTACAACTTCATTAGCATTTCCACCTGTTACAACTGCATCAGCCTTTGGAGTTGAGTCTGCTAATGATTGAGAGCATCCATCTTGTCCTGCATATTCATCAGTTATAAGAACTGTCTTGATTCCCTTGTCAGTTATCTTGTTACAGTTCATAACTAAGTCTGCATCTGGATTTCCGAATCCTTCTTCGGATATTATAACTGCATCTGCTCCTAAATATTCAACTAGCTTAGCAGTCATATTTGAACTTCTTTCCTTGTCTGCAAGATAAACATTTTCGTTTGTTATTATGCAGCCTAAGAAGTTAAAGTCTTTTCCATGTCTCTCATACAAATCAGTTATTACTGGTTGATTCATATGAACATAGCTTGGGTTCTTATCACATGCAGATACACAGTTTCCTGAAACTATGGCTCCGTCAAACACTTCTGTTGGATAAATGAAAGTAGGTATTATCTTCTTCGCATCTACTCCATATACATATGTGTCATGTAATAATCCTTGAGTTTGAAGCATATATACATAAACTACCTTTGGTAGATCTGGATATTGCTTAACTTGCTCAAGTAATGGTAAAGTTTCATAAGTCTTTATTTCATCTGGCTCAACATTTCTTCCTGCTTCGCCTAAGTATGTTGCAGCTTTAAATCCTATCATTCTTAAAGCTTCTTCATGCTCATGTTGATGAACGCCATCTTTTGGCTCAACTACTGCAACTAAGTTATTAGTCTTTGAGAATGGAGTATATTTTGCTCCTTCTCCGCACATGTCGATGATTCCTTCTTGGAAACCAACAACCTTACCTGTAGTAACTACTGCTGCTCCCTTTAAAACGTGAGTTCTTCCAGATCCAACAGTGTCAACCTTGTTGATGAAGCCTGGGAATATTCCACCCTTTCCTTCAACTTTTACTCTAGGTTCTACTACGTCTTTAACTGGTATTATTCTTACTTCCTCTCCTGGTCTTACGATATCAAAGTCTATAGACTTTATTCTTTCGTCACCAGAAACAGCTTGTAATAATTCCTCTTTATTGATGTAAAGAGTTCCATTTTCTACCTTTGTGTCATTTCCAAATTGCATGTCTTTAATAAATATATTGCCTAATTCTAGACGCAAAGCCTTCACCTCCCAAATAATTTGAAAGTTTTTTATTATTAACTAGAATCATCTCTATATTGAGACAATTCTAGTTATAACCTTCTTTAAATTATAATGTTTCGTAATATGTTTTTATAAAATTCTCTACATCGTCAAGAGTTGCTATCTTGTCTGGAGTTATAGTTGCAACTTTTTCTCCACCATTGTAGATTATCATTGTTGGTAGTCCTAAAACTTTTTGAGCTATAGCAAGTCTTCTTGCTGCTCCGATATTTAAAGATGCGAATTTGATCTTGTCAGCATATTTTTCTTCTAATCCATGTACTCCTGGCATTAATTCTTTACAAATTTCACATTTGTCTCCCCAGAAATCAACAAATACAGGTTTGTCGCTTTGTAGCACCTCTGCTTCAAAGTTATCCTTATTTAATTCTATCATTCTGATCACTCCTATATTTTTATTTATTAGAGGATAGCCAGCTTTAATCCAGCCATCCATTTAATACACATTTAATTTTTTAGAAATTCTCTTCTACATACTTTTCAGCATTTGTTGCTGCTATAGCACCATCTGCTGCTGCAGTAATAACCTGTCTTAAAGACTTTTGTCTGATGTCTCCTGCTGCAAATACTCCTGGTATTCCAGTATTCATCTCTTCATCAGTGATTATGTCTCCTCTTTCATTCATATTAACCTTGCCCTTGAATAACTCTGATATAGGTAAAAATCCAACGAATACGAAACATCCATCAACTTTTACATCAGATAATTCTCCAGTCTTAACATTTTTTACAACTAAGCCTTCTAAAATTTCATCACCCTTAGCTTCTGTAACTACGCTATCTAATATGAATTTAATTTTTGGATTATTTTGTGCTTTTTCCACCAAAGATTTTGCTGCTCTAAATTGGTCTCTTCTATGAATTATAGTTACACTGTCAGCAAATTTTGTTAAGTATATAGCTTCTGTTATAGCTGAGTCTCCTCCACCTATAACTGCAACGTCAAGTTCTGTAAAGAAGTCTGCATCACAAGTTGCACAGTAAGAAACTCCCTTTCCTCTTAGTTCTATTTCATTAGTGAATCCACCAAGTCTTGGTTGAGCTCCTGTAGCTATTATTATAGTCTTACCTTGGTATTCTTCTTTTCTTCCCTTTAAAGTTTTTGTCTTACTTTCTAAATCTATGTCTACTATTTCGTCTTTTACAAATTCTGTTCCAAAGCTTTCTGCTTGGCTTCTCATTCTCTCAATAAGAGTAGGTCCTGTACAATCTAAGATAGATCCAGGGTAATTTTCAAGTTCATCAGTAGTAGCTGCCTGTCCACCGAATTTTCCTCTTTCAATTACTAATGTTGTCATTTTTGATCTTCCTGCATATAATGCTGCAGATAAACCTGCTGGTCCTCCACCAATTATGATGGTATCATAAATCTTTGACATACTAATCCTCCTACTTGTGTATTTTTTTCATTGCTCTTTAAAGATTAAGAGCATTTTTTATTAAATCCATATCTATTAGTTCAAAGTCCTCTAGTATGGATTGTGTCCATTTTGGTGTTTTAGCCATGTTTAAAAACTTTTGAGTTGTATTTATAGAATCCTCTATTATAGCAAGTGAGTCAAAATCTAACTTCCCTTTTTCCTTAGAAATAAGGATTGTCCTATATGGAGTTTCATTAGGTTTTACACTGCTCATAAGAGGATGAGTTAACAACCTGTGACCCTCATGTATTCGATTTCTAACCATGCACATAATATCAAAAACCTCTGTTTCTTTGTACTCTACCTCGTATCTGTCCTCAAATGTTTTTTTGCTTAGTGGATTGTTAGTAAGTATTATACATGGTTCTATCATATGCATCTGATTCCTTTCATCGTGAAATTATTACTTATTTTTACAAATAAATTTAAACAAAAAAGACAGAAATCTAAAGTTTCCCTTTAGCTCTGTCTTGTTACCTGAGAGATTTGCTCCTTCGGTGCGTAAACCCGCTTTCCAGAGTTGTGTCCATTCTCGATACATTTGCCTGAGAGCTTCATGATGTATGGGAATACATCACTTATTCCTTCGGCTATTCTTTTTCAGAATCATCTCCCGAGAATTTCATTCACAGCTATTTGTTTTTACATCTTTATTATATACTAGGTTTATAACTTTTACCATGAAATTTTCTAATAATTCTATTTGTTTTTATAATAGCATTTATTCTTAAAATTTATAAAAAAACTATTTTTCCCGATTTTCTGTCTAATTATGATAATGTTTACATTTGTAGTTTGTGAAAAATGTGGTTTTAATTAGAAAAGTCTTTAAATAATTAAACGTTATTTAAAGACTTTTTAATTTTATAATAACACTATTAATCTTTTATAAAAAAAACCCCAACTGCATCTGGCCCCGAATGAGTTCCAACAACACATCCAACCTTTTGCTCTATAACTTCAAAATCTTTCTCCTGCAATTTTTTAAGAACCACTTTTTTCATATCTCCACCTGGAGCTTCTAGTAATATCACAGGAGTTCCTTGTTTTACTTTTTTATCTTCTAAATAATCAGTTACAGCTTTAATAGCTTTTTTTGTTCCTCTTACCTTATCTATAACCCCTATCTCACCATCTCTTATGGCAAGCATAGGTTTTATACTTAAAACATTTCCTATAAAACCTGCTGTTTTTGATAATCTTCCACCCTTTATCAAGTGTTCTAGAGAATTAAAAGCAAGCATATTGTCCACCTTTGGAATACATTCTAAAATTTCTTTTTCTATTTCCTTTAAATTCATTCCCTGCTCCATCAATTTTCCTGCATAGATAACTAATATCCCAAGTCCTGAAGTTACGTTCTCAGAATCTATTATAACTATATCTTCTGATGAAAGCATATCTCTTGCTATACATGCTGATTGATATGTTCCGCTAAACTTCGAACCTATGCCTATATAAATTATTTTATACCCATCTTCTATATTTTCCTTAAAACAGTCATAAAATCTTTGAGGGTTTATTTGAGATGTTGTAGGAAATTCAACTCCTTCTTTTATTTTAGCTATTAATTTATCAAAAGTCATATCGACTCCATCATAATAGCTTTCTTCTCCAAAATTAACTATAAGGGGTAGCACTTCTATATTGTATTTTTCAACGATGTCTTTACTTAAATCTGACGTACTATCTGTTATAATTTTTATTTTTTCCATCAATATAAATTCCTCTCCATCTCTATTTCATATTTGGAAAATCTAGCTGTCTTAATGCTTCATACGCAACTAATGCTACAGTATTAGATAGATTCAAAGATCTTGTGCTTGATTCTATCATAGGAACTCTGATGCATCCATTTGCAATATCCTCTCTTATATACTCTGGCACTCCACTTGATTCTCTTCCAAATATAATGAAATCTCCCTTTTTAAACTCTATATCAGTATATATTTTACTTCTTTTTGTAGTTGATAAATAAAAGTTTCCTTCTTTATATTTTTCCCTAAAATCTTCATAGCTTTCATGAATCTCTAAATCAAGATACTGCCAATAATCAAGTCCTGCTCTTTTTAAGTGCTTTTCATCTAAACTAAATCCAAGAGGTTTAATAAGATGAAGTTTCGAATTAGTAAGAACACATGTCCTTGCTATATTTCCTGTGTTTTGTGGTATTTCTGGTTGATATAAAACTATATTTAAATTCATATAAGTCCCTCCATGTATCCTAAAATGACATATAGATACATAAAATATATTACTCTAAATCATGAGTGTAGTAAAGTTTTGAATTAAAGTTCATAAATAATATACAATTTAATTATTACTAAAAAACAAAAATTAGGCATAGAAAGTTTTAAATATCCATGCCTAATACTAGTTTAAATTACTTTTTAAAATATTTATTTTCAAAATATCCTACTTTATTCAGATGTTTTTTTAAGTAATCGTCTAATATATTTAAAACTTCTTCTCCTTTTATATATGATTCTTCTCCTCCATAATATTCTTTATAACAGCACTCTACTAAATTTATGATAGTTTCTCTTAACTTATCATCCTTGATGCTATATGCAAACTCTAGATCTGTCATATATTTTTTCTTTTCTATCCCTGCTTGTCTAAGTCTTCTCAAGCAATAATAGTATATATCTGAAGGTACAGTATACCCTCTAAGTCTCTTCTTTACTGCCTTTGCTTTTAAAAGTCTAAAAGTTATACAAGTTATCAAGGCTGCAATCAAAGATAGATAAACAAAAACTTTTAAATCTTTACTTCCACCTTTTTCTACATTTAATTCTTCACTAATGTCTTCCCCATGTTCATGGTTTGTATCGTTTTCTGGATTTATTTGATTATCTCCTGTATTTTCTGATTGATTAGATAAAGTACCTTGAGTCTGTTCAGATATTGTAGTTGAAGCATCTACTGAAATCCATCTGTTATCTTGTTCATCTATAAGAACTTCACTCCACGCATGAGCATCTTCATTAGTCACATAAATTTCTTTAGAAGGCTTAATGTTCTCTCCTATTTTAAATCCTTCTACATATCTTGCTGGCACTCCAGCTATTCTACTCATAATTGTTAGTGCAGATGCAAAATAAACGCAATACCCCTTTTTTTCAGTGAAAAGAAAATAATCTATAAAGTCTTCCTTCTCTTCATTCTCTCCCACTGTTGTAGAATAGGTGTAGTTCCTCTCTAAATAATCTTTTATAGCCATAGCCTTTTCATAGTTTGTGCTTTTTCCTTTTGTTATATCTCTAGTGAGTTCCTTGGTTCTATCTGTTATTGAGAGAGGCAACTGGAGATATGGTATACTTATATCTTCATTTTTTTCTTCGTCATAATAATTTTTGTCTCTTGTATATTCTATAGTATAAACATTACCCTTTTTCTCCTCTGATAAAAAGCTATTGTCTATTTTGTCTTTATATATCCGGCCCGATTGTAAATTTATATTTTTTGTATTTAATGGTGAAAATAATGTGCTGGTTTCCATTCCCACTTGATTTATATTTATCTCTAAAAAATCTTTTTTTTCATTTGATTTCGCTGCATTTAATCTGTTATATTCCTTAAAACTGTCCTGCCAAGAGTTTCCATCATAATAATCTCTTACACTTCCTCGCAGATATAATCCCTTATAGTCTCCTGTTATTCTTAAAATCCTATTTTTATTTATATTTATACTTCCTCCTAGAGTTTTCGAAGAATCACTATATCCCGAATAGCTTAAGTCATATTTTGTAGATTCATTTATAGCTCCAGATCCGTTAGTTCTTAACATAGACATCATTTTCTTTTCTATAAAGCTTTGATATTTCCCTTCCTTTCCTAAAGGAATCACATTTATAATCATAGCTATTATAACAGCTGATGAAATTACTCTAAAAATCACAGATGAATCTTTTATACTATTTCTTATATTAGAATTATGAATATATTTTAAAAATGTATTCTGCTCATTAATACCTAGTGCAATTATATTTACCATCATGAACGATATCATTGATCCTCTGATTAATTTCTCATACCCTATATAGTAAAAAAACATCATAAATACTAAATTTATATACACAATAAAGTTTAGTTTGTGATTCTTTGCAAGACTAAAAAATATCATTACTATAGGTGGCAATACCAACAATACAATATATTTATATTGACTAAAGAAAGTTGGTCTTCTTTGTGCCACCAGTTCATTTATATTTACTATATTATAAACTATATCCTTAGTTATAGAAGTATAAACATTTTCTCTAAATATCAATACTAAAAATATCAATACAACTAAAATGGATATTATGACATAGAACCTTTTCTTTTCCTCAAAAAAAACTTCTGAAAAAACAAAATATACTAGAAGGGATACTACAAATAAAACTGTTATGAAGACGTAGCTGAGATCTTGAATGTCATAACATTTTTTAAATAAAGATATTATAAATATTGAATTTATATATACTAAAATTATTCCGAATTTATTCCTTTTGAAAAAATCCACTGCTCCCCCTCCCAGCTTCTATTTTTTCTTCATCATTAAATTCATATTAAAAGTTTTAATATGTTCTTCTTTAAGCTTATACCTTAACTTTTCTTCTGCTATTAAATAAAATATACATATGTGTCTAGAAATTCCCCTTATTATTAGTAGAGAATCGATAAACTCTTGTGTAATTTTCCCTACTATAATTATAAACTGTTTTCCCAAGAATCTTTCATCAATAATATTTATCATATACTTTCCCATACTGATTTCGCCGCAGCTTTTATTCTCTAAAAAATATTCATTTATTCTTTGGATGTCTTTATGTGAATTTATCTTTATTTCACATGGTGGTGAATTGTTTATATAAACACTATACACATCAATGTTTATACTAAATTCTTTTATGATAGACTCCGTAAAATCTATAAGTCGTTCTTCCATTATGCCTTTTAAATCTAAAACATAATTTTCTTTATTCATATCAAGAAATATAAAACACTCTTTTCCAGATCTGTAGTTATAATTTTTTACTATGAGATTTCCCGTCTTTGCGCTAAGTTTCCAATTAATCCTTTTTACACTGTCGCCATATACGTATCTCCTCATTTCCCTTACATCATGCATATCTTCCATAGATGTATCATGACTATTCTGTGTATCTAACAAATTGAACCCTCCTGAATAGTCATCCTTAACTATACAATAAATTTTAGGATATACAATCACTTTGCTATGACTTTTTTCTTTTTTACTTAAGGTAAATATATTAAAATAGTCACTTATAAAAATTTCAAAATCATCTAAATCATAAATACCTCTATGATAAAATTTAATCTTATATTTTAAAAATTCTTCTCCATTAACTCCTAAACTTAGAGCTTCACCATCATAATTGTCTCCAGACTCTTCTATTACGTGTCTTTTAACTATCATATATGGAATTGAAAAAAAGCTTCTATTTTGTATATTAAGAGTTATCTCAACTTCATCACCGCTAAAATATATATTCTCATCTATACATACTGTAAATTTTATAGCAAAATAATTTACTCCATTTATAATAGCTGCTAATATAAATATTGAAAATATGCTAAAGAAAAATCCAGTAGCTATATACCCTCCTTGCAAATAGTAAAATATAAATGATGCTATTAGTAAAAACATCATTCTTAGATTAACTTTAATTCCATTCATTTAATTTAACCCTTGGTGGATCTATTCTTTGTGATATAGCCTCAATTATGCTTTCTCTGCTGTATCTATTTGATACTCCTAGAGGGCTTAGAAGTATTCTATGACTTAAAACCATAGTTAAATTTTCTTTCACATCATCAGGAATAACATAATTTCTTCCTCTTATAAGAGCTGTTGCCTGACATATTCTCTGAAGAGCTAGTACCCCTCTAGTGCTTACTCCTAAAGATATATATTTTGAATTTCTGGTATTTTCAGCTATTTCCACTATAAATTTCGTTATATCTTTTGATATATTTACCTTTTTAGCTTCATTTTGTAACATTAATATTTCATCTATTGATGCAACTGCTTTTATATCATCCAAAGGTACGCGTTCTCTATATACGCTTAGTATTATTTCTTCTGCTTCCTTCGATGGATAACCAATCTTAACTTTTATCATAAATCTATCAAGCTGTGCTTCAGGAAGTGGAAAAGTTCCTTGATATTCTATAGGATTTTCTGTTGCTAAAACTATAAATGGCGCTTTAAACTTATAAGTATCATTTCCATCAGAGATTTGATTCTCTTCCATGACTTCCAATAAGGCCGCTTGAGTCTTAGGAGATGTCCTATTTATTTCATCTGCTAAAACTATATTTGAAAAAATAGGTCCTTTTTTAAATTCAAATGTCATTTCTTTTTGATTAAATACAGAAATCCCTATTATATCTGAAGGTAATAAATCTGGTGTGAATTGTATTCTTCTATAAGATAAATCTAATGATTTAGATAAAGCCTTTACTAAAGTTGTTTTACCAACTCCAGGAACATCATCTATGAGAACATGACCTCCTGCAAGTACAGCTTTTAAAATATTATATATTTCTTTCTCTTTGCCAATTATAACACTACTTACATTTTCAACTATTCTATCTACAATAGCCCTTTCTTTAACTAACTGACTCAACTTAATCCCCCCTAAAACATAAAATTCCACAAGATAATTTTACCATTTTAATACTATAAAAAAAAAGAGAACACATATATACATATTAATGTGTTCTCTAAGGTATATGATTTTTTATTCTCCTGTATTACCATTATCTGCTGGTGGTGTTTCTGGTTGTTCTGGTGGAGCTTGCACCTTTTTTGTTCCAACCTTCACAACCCCATCTACCTTTTGATAAGTATCATTAGATATTTGTTCTGTTTTTACAAGAGTTCCATTTTCATAAGTATGCAGATAAGTCTTTACTCTATAACCTGTAGTAGGAGACTTTTCTGTTATAGTTTGGCCCTCTGGTAAATTAGGGTCCTGTATAGTCTGTGTAGTTGGAGTTAATGTTTCATATACTTCGCTTGTAAAATCATAAGTCTTATTGTTTGATACAGTATCTCCATACACATTAAAGATCAAGTTTCTGTTGCTAATATATCCTTCTATGTATATAGGAAAATCATAGGTGTTTTTAAACTTATAATCAGGTCCTCCCCAAGATACTGTGGCATCAAATCCCTTTGGAAGATATCCTACAACTAGTGAATGATTATATCTTTCAACAGATTTTAATCCAGATCTTATAATTGCTTGATATAATGTGCTTGATGTCTGGCATATTCCTCCACCAAGTCCGTTTTCAACTTTGTTTCCAACAATAACGCCAGCATCTTGATATCCTCTTGCTCTGGTTCTTTCTCCAACAACTTCATTGTAACTGAAAGTTTCTCCTGGCATAACAACCGTTCCATTAATAGCTTTAGTTGAAAGTTCTACGTTTGACGCTCTTCCACTTGCAGAAGATGCAAAATTAGTTGAATAAGTTGACATTTTGCCATTTATTCTTTTGAGACTTTCTCCCTTAATTGAAGGTTCCACAACATCTATCTTTGCCTCTAAAGATATTGATTCCCCTAATTCACCATTTATTTTTTCTAAAATCTTGTTTTCTAAATCTTCTTCATCAACTTTATTTCCAGTAGTGCTGTCTGCAACAGATATTTTCCCACCATTTATTGATATAGTCGCATTTTTAGCTTCTTTATTATTTTCATCAGCTATAGTTTTTATAAATTCTTTTACATATTCATTATCTGTAGTAAGGTCAAGCTTAATTGTTTCTCCTGAACCATTCTTTATGAATTTATAAGCATCCATTAAACTCTTATCTCTGTGAAGTTCAAATGCCTTATTTACAGTATCCTCTATATTGTATCTAGCATTAAGTTTTGAGTAATCTAAAACATAAGTTTTGTCATTAGCTTTAACTTCTAACTTCTTTTCTAAAATTGCCTTGCCATACTTTTCTTCTAATTCTTTCTTAGCTTCCTCTTTAGTCATCCCACCAATGTTAGTAGACTCTACTATAACTTGCGGATAAATAAGGTTGTCCCATTCAGCCACCTTATTTTTAACATAAATTCTATAAGATACCAAAGCTGCTATAAATAGAATTACTGCTACACTAACAGATATTATAGTAATTTTCATTTTGCTTTTATTCTTCGATTCCTTGCCATTTTCTTTCATGTAATTTTCCCCTTCCTCTGCCTCAACTTAAAGCTTTAAGCTGGTAGTTAATGTATAGCATAATTTACAATTACTTAAAATCATTTCACTTTATATTATAAATTGAAATACAATTAGTGGGTTACAAAAGTATTAAATGCATTAAAAAAATCTCTGAACTATTCTAGTATAGAAATTCAGAGAAATTCTCAATAAACTTTCGTCATTATTGGAAATAAATTCTACCTATATACCTAAATAAAGACTCGTATCACTACAAGTCTTTATTTAAAGTTAATTTTTATTTATTGGTTTACTTTCATATTCGACTAAAGTATTAATTCAATTATTATTATATCACTTGAATATGACTTTTAGAAGTATAAAATTCAAAAATTATTAAATATTTTATAATACTATTTAGCTCCTTCAAAATAATCACAATATGAAGCTAGAGCACAATTTTCACAGTCAGGTTTTCTCGCATAGCAGCATCTTCTTCCATGGAAAATTATGAGATGATGTGCAAGAGACCACTCTTCTTTAGGAATATTATTTTGAAGCTGTTTTTCTGTATCCTCCACATTCTTAGCATGGGCAAGCCCTATCCTATTAGATACTCTAAACACATGGGTGTCTACTGCAATAGCTGGAACGCCAAAGGCATTGGATAAAACAACATTAGCTGTTTTCCTTCCTGCTCCTGCAAGAGAAGTTATGCCTTCCATGGTGTCTGGAACCTGTCCATTAAAGTTTTCCTTTAATTGCTGGCACATCTTCAAAAGATTTTTGGCCTTATTTCTATAAAGTCCAATTGTCTTTATCTTCTCCTCAAGTTCTTCCTGAGTTAATGTCAAAAATGCATCAGCATCAGGATACTCTTTAAATAAGGTTTCAGTAACCGAATTTACTTTTTTGTCCGTAGTTTGAGCAGATAAAGCTGTTGCTACTAAAAGTTGAAAAGCAGTACCATAATTAAGTTCACACTTAGCATCAGGATATAACTCTTTTAAAATATTTAAAACACCATTTACCTTTTCTTCACTTGGATTTTTCCTCATATTTTTACCTTTCTATTTGTATGCTCCTCTGTATTCTTCTGGTAGAAGAGAAGCTATGGATTTCATTATATGTGTAAGTACTCTATCATCATATAAATGTCTGTCTTCATCTTTTTCCTTTTCAGGAATAACTACTGGGGAACCTATATTCACTGTTACCTTTGCATGATGGAAATTCTCTGATTTCATGTTCCCCTCTTTGTTTATAGGAAGAAGCTTTTCACTGCCACTCATACCTATTGGTATTATAGTGGCTTTAGACATTCTAGCAATTAAAACAATTCCCTTTTTTCCTTCTATCATTGAGCCAACTCTGCTGCGTGTTCCTTCTGGAAATATAACTATATTTTCTCCGCTTCTTAAAGACTTTATAACTTTTGTTATAGCATCTTTGTCAGCACTATTAGGTTTTATATTTATAGTTCTGATTACTCTCATTCCTATATTGGTTACGTTATCTCCTGAGAGTTTAACTCCTGCAACAAAGGTTGGATCAAATTTTCTTAGTACTTCGTTTAAAACAAGACCATCTGAATTACTTAAATGGTTAGCTGTAAATATTATTGGTCCCTCTATATTTTCTATGTTTTCTAATCCATGGATATCTAACTCTGCATACTTATCCATATATCCTTTAATTATTCTTTTGCAAAGCTTATCCCCGTTTTCTTGTGAAAGAACTTTTAAGAAAACAGATAGTATTTGAGCTTTTTTCATTGCTTATCAACCTTTCTAATTATAAACATTTTAGGTTCTCTATAGATATATTATATTGGTAAATATAATATTCTTCAATATAGTTATAACTTCTTCAAGATTTCGTAATATTCCTGTACCTTAGGTGATGTAATTTTTTCCTCGTCTATATCAAATTCCTGCTTTTTTAATATTTTTGCTATTAAAGCGTTCCTTTGAAGAGTAGCCTTGCCTCTCCATCCGCAAGAAGTAGTCCCATACTTTTCTCTAAAGGTTTTATTGTCCATATAAATAATCTCTTCTATATCAGCTTTTTTCATATAATCCATAGGCTCAAACTCTTTAATGTAATCAGTAGCTATATTCTCATTATATGGACAACATATCTGACAGTGGTCGCAGCCAAATATTCTTCCATCCATCTTATTTATAAAAGGTTTTTCTATGACTTTGCTTTGAGTAATATAAGACATACATATATTAGGAATAGTCTTGTTGTAATTTATAGCTGATGTTGGACAGTTAGATAAACACTTTTTGCACTGACCACAATTTTTAAATTTTAAAAGTTCTTCAACTTCTCTTTTATTATTTTTAAGATCTTCAACTTCTATATCAGTTATTATCTCTCCTAAGAATACGTAAGATCCATATTTTTCTGTAATAAGCATTCCGTTTCTACCTATGAATCCTAATCCGCTCAAATATGCTATATATCTCTCCGGAAGAGCGTTGCTATCCACAAAATATTCTGCCTTACCACAAAATTTCTCTTTTATAAAATCACAAATCTTTTTAAGATAACTTTCTACAACCTTATGATAATCCATTCCCATTGTATAGTAAGAAAAATATACATCTTCCCTTTGAGAATCTCCTCCATAGTATGGGAATGCAATAGATATTATTGTCTTTCCATCGCCCATATACAATTTGGGATTTATCCGTTTTTCTATGTCAGGTTCTTCAAATTCATTTTCAATTTTTCTTTCTTTTCTTTCCTTTAGAAAATCTTCTAATTCATTAAATCTCCTGCAATATGTAAAGCCTACAGCATCTAGCCCTAGGCCTTTAGAATAGTTTACCACTTCATTTTTAAAGGTCATTTACGCCTTCCTCTCATAAAATCATATATTTAATCTTATACATTTATCATTAGTTTTTGCTCTAAATCTTTAAAAGGAAACTATTGAATGCATAGAGTTATTTCTTTATTCTATAAACATCTTTTCTCCTAATATTGCAAAGCTCCTTAATATCACAGATAATTTCATATCCATCTTTTCACCGCTTTTTAGTAGTTCTTCCGCTTCCTTAGGTGATACCATAAATGCATATATATCTTCATCTTCTTCTAAGAATTTGTTAGTTATTTCTCCTTTGCATGTACAGTATATAAGTGAAGCTGATTCATCTGTCATTCCTGGAGACATATACCCTCTCTTTAGACTTAAGTTATGTTTTACACTAACAAGCTCTAAGCCTGTTTCCTCTTTAAGTTCCCTTCCTATAGTACTTTCTTCATTTTCATTTGGGTCTATAAGTCCTGCTGGAAGTTCGTATACATATGAATTTATAGGTATTCTAAATTGTCTTATAAGAACTAATTTGCCGCTTTCCTCATGATATGCAGCTATTACAACTGCATCTAAAGAGTCCTCCTCATCTCCAAAATATTTTTCTCTTAATTTATCATAGCTTTTTCTTGAAGCAATAGTCCAATGCTTTTCTCTTCCACCTCTATTTATATAAGTAGCATCAAACAAACTCAGAAATTTTGTTTCAGCTAGAACCTCTAATTTTTTAATTCTATTTTCTTTCATTAAGCTCACCTTCCTATCATAAACCTTCATATCTTCATTATTCTATTATATCACGTCAGTATCATATATGAGTATTTTTGTATTATAGTTACCTATTGTAACATCCTATCTCTTTTTATGTAAGTGATAGCAATATACACTCCTTACATAAAGACTTATAACCTTCAGGTGAAGTTAATACTCCACCTGAAGGTTAAATTCAGTTTATAATAGTTAGTATATGCAATGTATTTAGCCCATTATCATATAACCATATTATTATATATTACCTCCCTTGATTATTCTTATCTATCTTAAATTAACTGCATTTTCCTAAGTTTTTCATAGTAATCCATTTTTTATATGGTTGATATACCTGTAAACCTTTGATTTTATTAGGTTTTCAGCCACGACAAACAGACCTTCATACTTCATCTTTTTTAAAAAGATGTGAAAGCCTTATTAATTTCTATGAATTAATAATGTACGCTTACACATCTTTCCTTCTTTAAGACATTTAAGAAACTCCCATTTTCCGTATATACAAACTATATGTATCACTAAAACCCTTATTCCTCATAATGTCCTGGCATAATGCGATTTATTCTTTTTTCCCGAATCTTGTTCTGAGTAATATATTCCATCTGCATTACATTATTAATTATATTTAATCTATGTATTTTTATCAATCTATTTTCTTATATAGTATTATATTTATTATATATTTGTTATTAGAATGACTTTTTTATCTCTAAACCATTGCTATTACTAAATTCCCATTAGTTTTTTTCAATACTTTTTCGTTACTTTTTCAATACTTTTCTTTAAATAATGCCTCTAATTCTTCTTTGGGAATAGCTAATTTTTTCTTATCTCCTATATATTCCTTTATGAATTTTTCTTTATTGCAATCTCTAAAATCAAAGTGTCTTAACAATTCATCTGGATCAAAATCTTTATTATGTTTCAACATTCCGTAAAGAACTCTTAGAAGTTTACAAGCTACAGCAACTAGCATTTCATTGTTAGAATTAGCGTTTTTTCTATTATAAGATTTATAATAACAATATAATTTTCTCCAATCTTTATTATGATTAACTAACATCATTGCTATATTATATAGAATTTTTCTCCCAACTCTATTTCCTGCCTTTGTGATCCTGCTTTGTTTAACCATATTACCTGACATATCTGCTCTAATACTTAAGCCAAAATAAGCTTGTAATGCTCTTGCAGAAGGAAAATTTTCAATTAATCCTATTTCTGCAAGAAAATTTACTATTTGAGTATCACCCATTCCTTTTATTTTTATTATTTTTTCATATGCAGGTATCGTTTCCATTGCTAATTCTTGTATTGCTAAATCTAGTTGCTCTAATTGCTTTTCTATAGATGCCACTTGATCTAAATAGCACTCCAGCTCTCTTCTATCTCCATTATTAAGGACTATAATATCTTTATATAAATCTTTGCATAACATTACATACTCGTTTATTATTCGTAAATCTATTCCCTTATTCTTTCCGTCCTTTTTAAGAATTCCTTTAATTTCTTCCATGTCCTTATTGACAACATCATGAGGTGAAGGATATTCTCTAAGTATGGCAAGTCCAGTTTTTGAATCCATTTTAGTGAAAATCATAAAATATATAGGATTATTTACATCTATCCATGCCCTTAGTCTATTTTTATTTTGAACTTTAATTTTAGTATAATCTTCTTTGCTCCTGGTTAATCTTTTTAAAGCTGAAAAGTTTCTATCTGTCTTTTGTATATTGAAATAATCCCAATCCTTTAATACTAGCCCTATACAATGACAATCAATAGAATCATTTTTCCCCTTTTGAGAATATTTAGCTTCTCTCTTCAGCTTTACAACTCTGTTTTTAACCATAACAACTTCATAATCCCTTTTTGTAAAGAATTCATAAAAATTTATCCAATAATGCCCCGTAGATTCTATTCCTATCAAAATTTCTTCTTTAGTTATTTTTTCTTCTCTTAAAAGTTCTTTTAATATGCTCTCAAGCTTTAAAAATCCATAGATATTATTAGTTATTTTAATTCTTTTTCTTATCTCATCTTTTGAATATAACGATAAAAATGAAACCCAATTTAAAGTTTTACCTATGTCTATTCCTAGAAAAATCTTTTTATCTTCCCTATCCTTTTCCACTTTACTGCTGCACCCCTTTCATTTTAGAAGATTATAAAAGAATATTACTTTATTTTTCCTATTAAATCTCTATTAATTTTAATAATTATCCATTATTTAAGATTAATGAATTTATTTACCTTTTCATTAGTTTAAGAATTCAAAGTTAAATATATTATTTTTAAGGTTTGCTAAATACCAAATAGGTAAGAAGTCCTACTGGACTTCTCTTAGTTTGTTTTTTTGAAGCACTAGCCTAACATATTTCCGTTAAAATTGTAAAGCCATTCCATAAAAAATTTTGTTTCCAAATTTTTTTCTTTCATTTTCCTTTACAATTCACTCCAATATGTAATTCTAGGCTCACCAAAAAAACAAAACGTGACAGCGACGGTGGTTATTTAAAATTCAAATAAGGAGTTGATAGTTATGTGCCAGTACAAAATTTTTCTATCTGCTACTGATAACAAAATAGCAGATAAATCTAAACTTAGAGTTGACCTTTATGGTAATTCAAAGATTAAAGACATTCCCCAACTTAAAAATTTCAATATTATTTATTTATCTAAAGGGCATGAAGATTTAATATCACTTAAAGGAAAACTCATCTATCGAAAAGTTAGATACATACAAATCTTTAAGAAGTAAATATAGGTGTCCCCCGGGGACACCCAATACATAACTAAAATATTAAAAAGAAAGAAGGATTTTATATGAGAAAAGTATCTATTATGAACATAAAGGGTGGAGTAGCAAAAACAACTTCTACAGCTAATCTAGGGGCTTGTTTAAGCCAACAAAATAAGAAAGTATTATTGATAGACATTGACCCACAAAGTAACCTTACAAAGCTATTTAAAGCCTATAGCATGGACGATTTATCAGTATCAGATGTCTTGTTAGATAAAAACTTAGATATGCATAAAGTAATTAGAAAAACTGACTTTGAAAGTATAGATATAGTTCCTGCAAATATAAACTTAACTTTTGCTGAAAGAAGTATTCTTATTGATAATACTAGAAGTCAACAAAATAGACTTGCTAAAGCTTTAAAATTCATAGAGAGCGAATATGATTATTGCTTGATAGATTTCCCACCAAGTTTAAATATGATTACTGTAAATGCTCTGTGTGCAAGTGATGAAGTTTTTGTTCCACTTAAAATTGATAAGTTCGCTTTAGATGGACTTGAGTATCTTCTTGAAAGTATAGAAGAAATTAAAGATGAATTTAATCCTAGTCTTAACTTTAGGGGTTGCTTCATAACAATGGATAGTGACACTACAGTAAACAAGCTAATAAAAAAAGAACTTAAATCTTTACTAGGAGATAAAATTTTTAATACTACTATAAAGCAAAATGTTAAAGTAATTGAAAGTACCTTTGAAGAGTGTCCTGTTGTATTTAGTAATAAAAAAGCTAGAGCAAGTATCAATTACAAAGACCTTTGCAAAGAAGTTTTTTAGAAATTGAAGAAGGTGTCCCCCGGGGACACCTAACCAAATACATAATTAAAAGATTAAATAGAAAGAAGGGTTTTATATGAGTAAGAAATTTTCTATAAGTAGTGGAATGTTAAATGGAATTAGTAAGAACACTGAAAAAGCTGGCACACTTGAAGCTAAGAATAACTTTAAAGTTGAATATATAGACATTAAGAATATAAAAAGAAATGAAAAAAACTTCTATGAGATAGTTAATGTTGAAGAACTTGCCGAGGATATTAAAATGAATGGATTAAATCATAATTTAGTAGTTAGAAAATTAGATAGTGGGGAATATGAGTTAATAAGTGGTGAAAGAAGATATAATGCACTTACACAATTAGTTGAACAAGGGAATGAATTATTTGCTTTAGTTCCTTGTAAAGTCATTGAAGTTAATGACCTTGACGCTGAAATAATTTTAATTCAAGCTAATGCTCAAACTAGGGAATTGACAGATTTAGAAAAACTTGAACAAGTGAAAAGGCTTACTGAACTATATAAAGCTAAAAAAGCTAATGGAGAGAATATACCAGGAAAGGTTAGGAATCTAATTGCTAATGATTTAAAGCTATCTCCTACACAAGTTAGTAGATATGAGAGTATAAACAACAAGCTTATTCCTGAATTAAAGGAAATACTTGAAAATTGGAATCTAACAATTGCTAATGCAAGTGAATTTTCCAGTTTAAGTGAAGATAATCAAAAGGTAATTTTAGATATCATAAATGATAAAGTTGAATTAAATAAACAAGAAGCAATAAACTTAAAAAATAAGTTAAAGCAGTTGGAAGATTACAAAGAATCCGAAACTAAAAGTAAACAATCTATAATTGATGAAAATTTAAAGTTAAAAGCTAAACTGGATAAAGATAATTCAAGAAGTGAAGAAGAAATAAAACAACTCGAAGGTCAATTAAGAATCGAATTAAAGAAAGAACTTGATAATAAATATGGACAAATGATTGAAGAGATTAAGAATGAAACTAAAGTAACTAAAGATGAAAAAGAACGCTATAAAAAAGAACTAGAAGAAATCAAAGCTAAAACTAAAGACAATAATTCAGAAGAACTTAAAGAAAACTATAAGCTTATAACAGAATTAAGAAATGCTAAATCTAGCTTAGTTGCTATAATGAAGCAGTATGATAAGATGAAAAATAATAATATAAACCTTTTAGATGATATCACAGACGAACTTAAGAGTGCTAATAATGCAACATCTATCCTAAAAATTCTTATAATCGAACTCAAATAATAAGGTGTCCCCTAGGGATACCTTATTTCACTCATATCTATAAAGTACAAAACTATTTTCCGTAATATAATTTGATTTTTCAGCTATTTTCATAATATCTAAAACTTAAGTCATTAGATTATAAAACAAATATTAACAAGCTTTATTACAGTTAAAATCATGTAAATTATTAAAAACACGATAATATTATGATATAATGCATATTAAATATAATGATATTTTTGCAATATGTAAAAATTGTTCAACTACTTAATATAGATAAACTGTGGGGAGATATCATGAAATATTTTAAACATGAGCAGGATATGCCATTGCACGAGATTAAAAAAAAAGATGGGACACTAGAACATTTAATTTGTCTAGAAAGCACACGACATTCAGTATGGTATGATATAAATGGATTTCATTGCAATGAACCAAACTGTGAAATTAATAATAAACAAATTCACAGGAAAGTTGAATTAAATAAGCAAGAAACTATAAACTTAAATAATAGGTTAAATGAATTAGAAGATTATACAGAATTTGAAATCAAAAATAAACATACTATAATCGATGAAAATTTAAAGGTAAAAAATGAAAACAAAGAAGAAATAAAACAACTTAAAGCTCAATTAAGAATTGAATTAAAGAAAGAACTTGATAGTAAATATGGGCAAATACTTAAAGATAACTACAAGCTTATAATAGAGTTAAGGAATGCTAAATCTAGCTTAGTTGCTATAATGGATCAGTATGATAAGATGAAAAATAATAATATAAAACTTTTAGATGATGTCACAGACGAACTTAAAAGTACTGATAATGCATTATCTATTCTAAAAATACTTATAACTGAACTCAAATAAAGTAAAGGTGTCCCCAGGGGACAACTTTACTTTCTATATATTCTTTAATTTATTTATCAACTACAATTTTGGTATTCTTTTCTTAAATATTCGTCATAATCTTAAATTCGTACTTCACTACTATTTTTCTAAATTTATATTAACTTATTTATTCTCTCATTGAAAATTACAAAATTTAGTTTTAAATATCTTATAGCTAGTTTTTTACTTAAGCGTTAATTACTTATACTTACTAATGGGTAATCATATTATCTTGTACATCCATTAATGCCTCTCCAAATCTTTGAAAGTGAACAATTTCCCTTTCTCTCAAAAATTTAAGAATTTCCTTTATCTCATTATCCTCTGTTAGGTTTATTAACCATTCATAGGTTGCTCTAGCTTTTTGTTCTGCAGCCATATTTTCATGAAGGTCTGCTATTACATCTCCCTTAGCCTGAATATAGGTGGCAGTCCAAGGATTTCCTTGTGAATCCGAATAATATAGTGCCCTCCCATGATCTGTATAGTGTCCACCTAAATTAGCTTCTTTTAACTCTTCTAGAGATGCATTAGACATCAACTGATAAATCATAGTTGCAATCATTTCAACATGAGCCATTTCTTCTGTACCTATATCTGTTAAAAGAGCTTTTGATTTTCCTGTTGGCATAGTATATCTTTGATTTAGATATCTAAGTGCTGCACTTAACTCTCCATCTGGACCACCATACTGAGACATAAGAAATTTAGCCATATTTAAGTCTTTAGATTTTAAATTTATCGGATATTCTAACGTTTTAACATAATACCACATAATTATAATTATCCTCCTTAATAATTTTCCCATGGCCATGGTTTAGTTGTCCAACTTAACGAATCTTCTCTTGATGCATCACCAAAATTTCTTAATGGTCCGAATCTCTCTTCATACTTTTTTATAATTAAATCTAATTTTGCAGAGATTCTTTTATAATCACTCAAAGCTTCTCTACTATTAGGGAAATTATCAAGATATAAATTTAACTCCACAGCATAAAACTGATATTTTTTTATTTCATCTAAAAGTTTTTTTTCACACATATATATACCTCCTAACTTTCCCCATTATGGCCAATATAAGGCCTATACAAATCTTTAAAAATAGTTCCAATTTTTAAAGCTATCATTGGATTTAAAAGATTTTCATATCTTTGTTTAAAAATAAAGTCTCTTCCATAATTATTATTTTCTCTTTTGTACATCCAAAATTCACCCCTTCATATCTTATTAATTCATATTATGCATATAATCATTCTTATGATACAATTTATTCATATTATATCAGTTAATAATATAATTTAATTGTAAATTTATGTACTATTTCCTATAAAAAAGCATTTCATATTCTACTCTGAATACGAAATGCTTTTACTTAATCTTATTATATATAATTTGGCTAATTTTACCTTCTTGGATTCTCAAATGAAGGAGGTGTTGGATTCGGTGCTTCATGAGAAGGTCCTGGATTTGATAAATTGAAATAAAGTTTAGAGTCTTCTGTAACTCCAAAATCTTTATTTGAACCACTCTTTTGAATCTTATTAAGCGCTTCTCTAAATAAAGCATTATGAGCTTCTTCCCTATTTAGCAAAAAATCTATAGTTGCTCGTACTTCCTTGTCTTCAATTTGTCTATATAAATATTCATATACAACTTTTGCTCTTTGTTCAGATGCTATATTAGATAATAAATCCGCAACTAGGTCACCTGTTACTGTTACATAATCTGCAGTCCATGGAGCTCCTGATGAATTAATTAATACTGGAGATAATCCACATTGTACATGAGTTTGAATTTCTCCATTTTTAACATCATTATTATTCACATCATGACCATTTAATAAATTTATTGTTTGTGCAACCATTTCCATATGACTTAATTCTTCCGCACCAATATCTAAAAATAAATCTTTTATTTCTGGATCTTTAATTCTAAAACTTTGGGAAATATATTGCATTGCTGCCTTTAATTCTCCATTCCCTCCACCTAATTGCTCTTGCATTAACACCGCATATTGAGGATTAGGTTTTTCTACTTTTACTTCATGCAATAACTTCTTCTTGTGTTCAAACATCTTCTTTCCTCCTTATAAATTAATATACTTTTAAATCTATTATTTCATATGATTATAATTAATATTCACAATATGATATTAAATTTTTAATTCATGCATAATTTATATGTTTATTTCAAATACTATGATTAGTATTCAAATTTAATTAAGGAGATGATTATATGTCGAACTTAAATGAATTAGAGCTACAAAACTTACGCCATTTAATAGGAGCTCATTCCAATATTGAAAAAAAGCTAACTTTCTACTCTCAGCAATGCACTGATTCTAACCTTAAACAAATGCTAGAAAAAGATGCTCAAGATGCTAAAAGAAGTAAAGACACTTTAATGGGATTTCTAAATTAGGAGGAATATATTTATGAATGAAAAAGAAATGATTAATGATTATCTTGCTGAAATAAATTCTAGTATAGCTGCTTATGGTGGCATAATTGCTCAAACTGAAAATGAGCAACTTCGCCAAACAATTCAAGGAATGAGAAATCAGGATGAAATTCGCCAATATGCTTTATTCAAAGAAGCAAAGAATAAAGGATATTATATCCCTGCTCAACAAGCAACTTCTGAAGAAATTTCTACAGTTAAACTTCAATTATCTCAAGATTAATTTAATATATACTCAAACTAATTCTTTTTGTCTAAAATCAAGAAGAGTAGTTTTACATTAAAGCTACTCTTCTTTGTCTTATTTTAAGCATTTCTTATATATGCAAATTACTTATTATCTCTGTTCTTATATCTAAAGGTGTAAAATGCAACTGGTCAAGTAACACAAATAATAAAATACTTTTAGAAATTGAATAGATAGTAAGGCTAGCTTTTAAAAACATAAAATATATAAAGATGTATACTACTACGCTACCTATAACAAGAATTATTAATCTTTTCAAAAGTTCATCTTTATATCTAATAATATATACTATAAAAAACAGTATGGAATTTAGCAACATTAAATTATCTAAAGTCATATTAATATCACCTACTATTTTATTAAATTACAGCATATCTAAAAATTCTTGTAAATTAACCGAAATAAGAAGTTTCTCTAGTAACGTAACTTCTTAAAATATTTATTCTTTATTTATTTGAAAAATATTTTTTAATTTGGTCATTGATTTGCTTTTAAATACTTTTAAGCCTATTATAAATCCTATTATATTAAGAATTATATCTCCAACATCAAAAACACCTAAAGATAACATATATTGAATCGATTCAAAAATTATTATTAAAAATAGCATTACAGGAATTATTTTTTTTGGGTTTTTATTTGTAAAATTTAATGACAATGGCATGTACATTAATAAATTAGCAATTGTTATAACAACATTATATGAATTGCTCAACCAACTTTTACTAGAATTTAAAATATTTAATTCTACTCCCTTAACCCCTATATTTCTACCAAATAATAGAAATAATAAAATTATAAAGTATTGCAGCCAAAGTAATTTCTTTGAAAATGAGTCTAATTTATTGTTTATAATCCCTAACAGTATTATAAAAATTATTATACTTTGGACTAAAACAATTGATATATATAAAGGTATTTTATTAGTTATAACAAATGGAATAAAGTCAAGTAAGTTTATAGTTATAAATCGATAGATAAAAAAAGAAATTATAATTGAAAATAAGATAAGAAAAGTGTTTTTTAGTATTTTTTTCACATTATTCATATTACTTCTCCTTTACATATTTACATTTTATAGTTAATATTATACAATAAAATCAAATATATGTAAATAAAAGGAGGGATATTCATGGGAAAATCATTTTTTAAAAAAATTACAGTATTAACCACTATAATTATTTGCTTTTCAACAATAACAGCATTTGCAGTATCTTCATTTACTTATAACGGTTCTGGAATTAGAGGAAAGCGTTCTGTTGGTAGGCTTACCGCAGATAGTGGAATATCTGTAAGCCATACAAATTCTAATTGGAATATACCTTATGGACAGACAATGGAAATTTGGGCAGATAGAAATGTTTGGTGGGGATGGTCAACTGAACAAAAGGAGACAACCAAAGGAGAAGGAACAACTAATTTTGATTTTTCAGGTTTACCTAGTGGCACATATTCTTTTTATTTTCATGCACCTGTTGATCCAGCTTGTGCCGATATTAGTGGTTCTGCATCAGGGTATTAAATTATTTTAATTAAAGAGATGTCGCATTAAGAATAAATACTACAATTATATTGTATGTAAATTTCTTAGTACGACAATCTCTTTTTTTAGTGATTTAAAAACTATAACTTTCCTAAAATTTAAAAACATAGATTTTAATTTAATCTATTATCTCCCCATCACTCAATTAATTTTTTATTTTTATTTTGCTCTATAAATTTCTTAATCAATAAAGCTAGTTTTCTAGCTTTATTTACTCGCTCTCCCCCTAAGTGGAAAATTAAAATAAAATATAACTTTCCACTTAAAAGGGAAAATAATAACATTATTCTCACAGTAAAACTGCTATATTGGTCAAACTCGCTTAGGTCTAGTTTTATCAAGTATACTACCATGTAACTTCCAATATACCCCTAGAAGCCAAAGACTTCTCTAGGACAGGCACGCCACTTCTAATACTTCTTTTTAGAAGTGTCTAAGAAATTAGTCTTTTCCTTTTGACGGAGATATTATCGCTGGTGAGACGATCAGTTTTTTATAGTGTTATTCCTTTAACCACTTACCTTGTACGGATTTTTCCATTATAAAAAGGTGTCCCCCGGGAACACCTTTACTTTCTATATATTCTTTAATTTATTTCTAAATTCTTTTATTCTCTCATACTCTTCCACTGAATTTTCATAGCTTATTCTATATTTTTCTATTGTTTCTTTAATGCATTTATCAGCTACAATTTTTTCATATTCTTTTCTTGCATTTATCATCTGAATATATGCTTCTTTAGTTTTTCTTGAATACTCATCATAAATGCTAGGTTCATATTTAACTAGAATTCTTTCTAGCTTATTCTTCTGCTTTTCTATTTCTTTTATCTTATACTCATTTTCGGCACTTATTATAGTCCCATTTAGAAGTTCTATTAACTTTTTGACTTGGCTGCTTAAATAAAAAATTTCTTCTTTTTTAAAGCTTTTTGATAAGTCTCCCATAAAATTCACTCCTATATTAAAATAAATTTAGGTTCTTATTTTAAACCTAAGATTCAGGAAAACACCTGGAGTTAAATTTATATTTGTATCTCATTTTCATTATTTTTTTCTTTAGTTTTTCTCTTATTTTTATTTGTTTTCAAGGTTGATTCTGCTTCATTATGTAAGCTTAATTCTTCTTTTATCTGTATATTAATTCGCTCTAATTCCTTTGCATCTATCTTTAGATTTTCTATTTTTGAGCCTATAAATTTGCTATTTTCTATTTTAGTTCCTTCAAAATCTGCTCCATCTAAATTAGCAAAAATTGTACTGTCTTTTATGGTCATATTTTTTAAATTAGCTTCTTTTAAATTGACATTCAATAATCTTATTCCATTAAGTTCTTTTCCTTCCAAATCTAATCTCTTGCCTTTTTTACCTTTTGTATTAATCCACTCTTCATGATCCTTCACCATTTTATTGACTTCTTTTTGTGTTAGTCCTATCTTCATGTTTTCATTCCCCTTTACTCTATTTTCATTTTTTATTTGTTCTTCTTCTGTTAATGTATAACCAAAAATTTCGTAATTTAAAAAATACTCAAAAGATATACCAATAGAATTATCTTCTTTAACAAAATAGTCATCTAAAGTGTCTTTAAAAGTATTTACAAGAGAAGATAAATTTAATTCGCATTCTCTTATTAAAGATTTAGTAGTTTCTGATAGTTCTTTTTCATATATTTTTATTAAATCTTCTTTATTCAGATTTAAAAATTCTTCTTTTTCTCGATTATTTGTTATTTTAGTATCTATACTTATATTGTCTATTGTAATTTCTTTGCTTGTATTAAACAGTTCATTATAAGTACCCATTGTTTCTATTAAATAATCTTTAAAAGAAAATTTCTCTATATCAAATTCTTCTAAAACTTCTTTAAAATTTTCTACAACATCACTTAATTTTAATCCTTGTTTCTCTATAAAAACTTTTTCTTCTTCTGTCATTTGTCTTTCATATATCTTGGCTAATTCTTCTTTATTTAAGTTTAAAAATTGTTCTTTTTCCCGATTATTTGTTATTTCTGTATCTATACTTATGTTGTCTAATGATAAAGATAATTCTTTATCATTAATCAATGTATTTTCAATTATTTCAACATACTCCTTTACTGTTTCTTTAACTTCATTTATCAATTTTTCTTTTAATTCAGTATCTTTACTCCATGAACTGATATACCTAAAAGAGTATTCTGATGTATCTATCCCAAAATAACTACTTACTACATAAGCTGTCATTTCTGCTTGAAACTCTCGTTCATTTGTCGTATAGTTATCTATCTTTTCAATTGTATGAAGCTTTGCATGAGCTAATTCATGTATTAGTGTCTTAACGTTTTGTAATTCAGTGTTTCTTGGGTTTAAAGCTACTTCTTTAGTTAATGGATAAGCTGCACCCTTAGCTGCTCCTAATTCACTTTTAGGCTCTATAATTTTAACTTCTATTTTCTTAGCTATATTCTCCATAGCTTTATACATTAAATCATAATTTTTAACTTCTCCATCAAGCCATCTACCAGGAAATATTTTAGGAAGATCTTCAGCTTTTGCATTGGTCTGGCTTACATCAAAAACATAGCCTTGATTGAATATTATGTTCCCTTTCTTTAATTCAATTTTACCTTCTTCTATTAGTTTCTTTTCTTCAGTAGTTGCTTTACTTAATTTAGTTTCCTCACCTTTTGAGTTAATAAAATAATCACTTAATTTATTTGGAACTAATATCTTAATCCCTTTTTCACCCTTGTTAACAGAAAAGCCTTTGTCCTTCCAAAAAGAATATGAACCTACCGCAAATGCTCCTTCAAATTGTTCCTGAATTAAAAAAGTGTTTCTTAGTGAGTAATTATAAAATTTACTCATATAGTCAGCGAGTTCTTTAAGTTGTTCAATGCTACTAAAGCAATTTTCTATTCCTTCATTAGCTTTTTTAAAAAGTTCATTAACTTCTTTTTCTTTATCTTCCTTAGATTTTTTATTGTATATTTTCTCCACCTTTTTTCTCCTTTCTAAAAATTTTCATAATAAATATCCTCCGGCCTAGCCGGAGGTTTTGCATTAACGGGCATAGCCCTTTA
>ERZ781272.361-NODE-361-length-37338-cov-4.920929_pt1 | contig 37338 bp, 33 predicted proteins | sample MGYA00375850_ERZ781272 | MGnify/ENA primary metagenome ERZ781272 (study PRJEB29790, sample SAMN06051246) | human gut metagenome | host: Homo sapiens | place: USA: Cincinnati, Ohio | collected 2013-06-21 | study: EMG produced TPA metagenomics assembly of the Gut...
GAATCCCGCTTTTTGGAGAAACCGTCCTTCGCGGTAGAACAGGGCAGAAATGCAGCCAGGCGTATGGCTCATGACTCCCGGAAATCCCTTCGTTTGGCGCTTGGCCTGATTGGAAATTACACGAAGGAGCAGGCAGAACGTGTGGATAAGATGGAATCCAAGGTAGACCGCTATGAGGATGAATTGGGAACCTATCTTGTAAAACTGAATCAAAAGGATCTGTCCGAGAGGGACAGCCACAGCGTTTCTATTATGCTGCATTGTATCGGAGATTTTGAACGTATTTCCGATCATTCGGTAAATATTATGGAGGCTGCCGGGGAAATGCATGAAAAAGGGACAAGCTTTTCTGAGAAGGCTATGAAAGAACTCAATGTTCTGATCAAAGCAGTGGAAAATATTGTTGAAACTGCATATACGGTTTTTGACAGGCAGGATGTGATGCTGGCAGAAAGCATTGAACCGCTGGAGGAGGTGATCGATGAGCTGAGTAAGGAGCTGAAGCGGCGTCATGTACAGCGCCTCAGAAAAGGAGACTGTACCATTGAAATGGGCTTTATTTTGTCGGATATTACAACCAGCCTGGAGCGGATCGCGGATCACTGTTCCAATATCGGTGTATGCGTGACACAGGTAAGGGAGGATTTATATGATACGCACAGCCATTTGGATGTTATAAAAAATGCTCCGGATGATTCTTTTCATCAGCATCTGGAAGAAGTCCGCAGACAATATGTGCTTCCATAAGGGGGGCTTGTGAAACGCTCATAGAACAGGTATACTGAATTGAAACGGAAGTGTATGAAGGGGCTGGTGCGATGATTTATTGTGTGGAGGATGAACAGAATATCCGGGAGCTTCTGGTATATACGCTGGAGACTACCGGATTTAAAGCAAAAGGGTTTTCTGACGGCAGGGAATTGTGGGATGCGCTCAAAGAAGAGATGCCGGATCTGATTCTATTAGATATCATGCTGCCGGGAGAGGATGGGTATTCTATTTTGAAGAAGCTGAAGGCTTTTCCTTCCGCGAAGGATATTCCCGTGATCATGGTGACTGCAAAGGAAACCGAATTTGACAAAGTGCGCGGACTGGAAGGCGGTGCCGATGATTATATTACAAAGCCTTTTGGAATGATGGAGTTTGTCGCAAGGGTCAAGGCGGTGATGCGCAGATACGGAAGGCGCAGCGATGACAGGGAACTGAGATGCGGAGAGCTTAAGCTCCTGATCGGCCGGCATGAGGTGAAAAATCAGGAGCAGAAGGTGGAGCTTACCCGTAAGGAATTTGAACTTTTACAGTACTTAATAGAGAACAAGGGCCTTGTTATGACAAGAGATCAGATCCTAGGTCATGTCTGGGGATATGATTTTGCAGGAGAGACAAGGACCGTGGATGTACATGTCCGCACGCTGCGGCAAAAACTGGGAAACGCAGGAGAGATGATCGAGACGGTGCGCGGCGTGGGGTATCGGATAGGGGATTGATATGAAGCAACGGATTTTGAATCATGTAAGCTTTTTGGTTGTGCTGTCTGTACTTTTGACATTTGTGGCGGCCAGTGCCGTCATGTACGGGAGATACAGCACCTTTATGAAGCAGGGAGTACGTGATGAAGCGGAGTATATCCGACAGGCAATTGAAGAGGTCGGGGAACGTTATCTGACAAAGAAGGTCGGTGATCTGACCGGAAGCAGGATCACTCTGGTGGATGCAAAGGGAAGAGTGGTTTTTGATTCGGAGGCGGACCCTTCGGAGCTTGAGAATCACAGCAACCGTCCGGAATTCATTCAGGCACAGAAGGAAGGCTCCGGAGAGACGGTGAGGTTTTCCGAAACCTTTTCGAAGCAGACGTTTTACAGTGCGCTGCGGCTGGAATCCGGATATATTTTAAGGGTTGCAAGGACAACGGACAGTGTTTTCTTTACAATGATGTCCAGCTTTACACTGTTAGGGATTCTGGTAATAGGAATTCTCCTGCTGGAATTCTTTTTGGTACAGAAGCAGACAACAGATTTGATTGCGCCGATTAACCAACTGGATTTGGAGCATCCTCTGGAAAATGTCTGCTATGAGGAGCTGCAGCCTCTGCTTCGGCGGGTAGATCAGCAAAACAGGCAGATTTCGCAGCAGGTTGAGGAACTGAGGGCTGCGGAAGCTATGCGCAGGGAGTTTTCTGCGAATGTCTCTCATGAGCTGAAAACCCCTTTGATGTCTATTTCAGGCTATGCAGAGCTGATGATGAACTCCATGGTAAGCCAGGAAAATATACCGGAATTTTCCGCGAGGATTTATCATGAGGCAAGCCGCTTGAGCAGGCTGGTTTCAGATATTATTCAGTTGTCAAGACTGGATGAAAAGAACAATGATATGCCGAAAGAGACGGTGGATCTTTATGAGCTGGCAGAGGACATCGTGCTTCACCTGAAGGATGCGGCGGTCCAAAAAAAGATTGCCCTTTCCCTTGAGGGAAGCCGGCAGAATATTCAGGGCGTCCGTCAGGTCCTGTATGAGATGTGTTATAATTTGGCGGATAATGCGGTGAAATATACGGGGGAAGGCGGCACCGTAAAAATTCTTGTAAATGAAAAGGCCGGACATTCCTGTTTCCGTGTGGAGGATAATGGAATTGGAATTCCAAAGGAGGAGCAGAAACGTATTTTTGAACGTTTTTACAGAGTGGATAAGAGCCATTCCAGACAGACAGGAGGTACGGGACTGGGGCTGTCCATTGTAAAGCATGGGGCGGCGCTGCATCATGCGAAAATACATCTGAAAAGTGAGCCCGGAAAGGGAACGAGCATGGAGCTGATGTTTTAAAACATCGGCTCCTTTTGTGTTCTTGCACGGGAGCAGGGGACGTGCTATAATGACTTTATTGCGTTAAAAGATAAAACAGCAGGAGGCATGCATAAAAATGGGAATTGTACAGGTAAGGGAGTTTTTCAGGGGACATGGTATGGAGAAGCGAATTCTGGAATTTGAAGAATCCTCCGCAACTGTGGAGCTGGCTGCGCAGCGGCTTGGCTGTGAGCCGGCAAGAATTGCAAAATCCCTGTCTTTTAAAGTAGAGGAAAAGCCGGTTCTGGTTGTGACGGCAGGGGATGCCAGAATTGACAATGCCAAATATAAGGCTTATTTTCACACAAAGGCCAGGATGCTCACCAGAGATGAGGTAGAAGCACTGGTAGGTCATGCGGTCGGAGGTGTTTGCCCTTTTGCAGTGAAGGAAGAAGTGACGGTATATTTGGATGAATCCCTGAAGCGTTTTACCACGGTATTTCCGGCAGCGGGAAGCAGCAACAGTGCTATTGAGATGAACCTTGAGGAACTGGAAAAGTATGCAGAAAGTGCGGGCTGGGTAGATGTCTGTAAATGACAGGAGGAAATTATGGTACATAAATGGAAGGTAACGATTCCGGAGCTGACAGGCAGCGAAGAGAGAAATGCTTATATTTATCTGCCGGAATCTTATAATTATGCTCAGAATAAGCGTTATCCGGTATTGTATATGTTTGACGGGCATAATGTATTTTTTGATTCAGACGCCACTTACGGGAAATGCTGGGGCATGAAGGAATATATGGATGATACAAACACCCAGATGATCATTGCTGCAGTAGAGTGCAGCCACAGTCCTGATAACGGAAGACTGAAGGAATACTCTCCATTTCATTTTTCCGACCCTGAGCTTGGAAAAATCGAAGGCAAAGGGAGACTGACCATGGAATGGCTGGTACACACGTTTAAGAGAGAAATCGACAGCCATTTTCGCACGCTTTCGGGCAGGGAGCACACCTTTATTGCCGGGAGTTCCATGGGCGGTCTGATGAGCCTGTATGCAGTTTTGGAATATAACCGGTATTTTTCGCGGGCAGCGGCGCTTTCACCGTCTATCTGGACAAATCCGGATAAAATAGATTCTTTGGTGCGCCGTGCAGCTTTGCAGCCGGATACGGTTCTTTATATGGATTATGGCTCCGGGGAAATGAAGGGGCGATCTTTTGTGGGGCGTTATTTTGGCAAGCTGACAGCTCTTCTGATCGAGAAGGGCGTTATGATGGAAAGCAGGATTGTTCCGGGCGGCAGCCATTGCGAAGCAAGCTGGGAGAAGCAAATTCCATTTTTTATGAATACATTATTATATCAGTAACAGGGAGGGCAGTGTATGGAGGTACAGTATTATAAACAGTACAGTCCGGCATTGGGATGTGATATGGAATGCAAGGTCTATGGCCATGCAGGTCGCCCGGTTTTATTTATTCCCTGTCAGGATGGAAGATTTTTTGATTTTGAAAATTTCCAGATGACAGATGCCTGGGCTCCATGGATTGATTCCGGAGACGTCATGGTGTTTTCCATTGATACGGCCGATCGGGAGACCTGGTCAGATAAAGCAGGTGATCCGCGGCGGCGTATTTGCCGTTATGAACAGTGGATTCGTTATATCACAGACGAAATGGTCCCTTTTATGCGGAATATGGTCAATGAGAGAAACGGCTGGAGCGGATATCCGGGGGTGATCGTATTCGGATGCAGTTTGGGAGCGACTCATGCTGCCAATCTCTTTTTCCGGCGTCCGGACCTGTTTGATGGGCTATTAGCCTTAAGCGGCATTTATACGGCAGAGTATGGGTTTGATTCTTATATGGATGATCTGGTATATGCCAATTCTCCCATTCATTATCTGTCCAATATGCCGTCGGATCATCCGTATATCGGATTATATAACCTGAAAAAGGCAATAATCTGTACAGGACAGGGCCCGTGGGAGCTGCCGGGTTCCACGCGCCGGCTTAAGCAGCTCCTGGAAGATAAACACATTCATGCATGGGTGGATTTCTGGGGAACGGATGTAAGCCACGACTGGTATTGGTGGTACAGACAGGTTGCCTATTTTGTACCTCATCTGCTGGAGCAGAAACAGAGCCTCGTGAAATCGTTATAAGCATGCGGCAGGCGTGAAAAAACAAATGAAAATATAAAGAGGGGGAAGAGCTTTGAAAAATTTTATTTTTATCTCTCCGAACTTCCCGACAAATTATTGGATGTTCTGTCGGGAATTGAAGAAGAATGGATTGAATGTATTGGGAATCGGGGATCAGCCGTATGATGAGCTGAGCAATGAACTGAAGGACAGCCTGAACGAATATTATAAGGTGAACAGCCTGGAAAATGATGAGGAGGTGTACCGTGCCGTTGCTTTTTTGATCTACAAGCACGGCAGGATCGATTGGCTGGAGTCCAATAATGAGTACTGGCTGGAGCGTGATGCACGCCTGAGAACGGATTTTAATATTACAAGCGGGTTCCAGACTGTAGATATCCCTCATATTAAATTTAAGTCCAGGATGAAGGAATACTACAAAAATGCGGGAATACCGACGGCAAGGTATCACATGGCAGATACACTTAAGAATTGCCTGGCATTTGCAGAAGAGGTAAATTATCCGGTGGTTGCAAAGCCGGATAACGGTGTAGGAGCCTCCCATACCTTTAAGATTGAGAATGAGAGCCAGATGAAGCAGTTCTTTGAGGTGAAGTGGCCGGATACTCAGTATATCATGGAGGAGTTTGTAAATGGAGAAGTGAATTCCTATGATGCCATTATCGGTGCGGATGGAGAACCGATGTTTGAGACCGGAAATGTGACTCCAATGTCGATCATGGATATTGTCAATTATTCGGATAACTCTATCTTTTATATTCTGAAGAATCTGCCGGAGGATACCCGTGCGGCAGGCCGTGCAACGGTAAAGAGCTTCGGCGTAAGGAACCGTTTTGTTCATTTTGAATTTTTCCGTCTTCTGAAAGACCAGAACGGACTGGGCAAAAAAGGAGATTTGGTCGCATTGGAAGTGAATATGCGCCCAAGCGGCGGTGTAACACCGGATATGATCGATTTTGCTCACAGTACGGATGTATATAAAATATGGGCCGATATGATAGCCTTCGGCCGTTCTACCATGCCTGTCGGTAAGCACGCTTACTGCGCATTTGCAGGCCGCCGTGATGGAAAAGACTTCACAATGAGCCATGCGGATATTATCAAAAAATATGGTGCGCAGATTAAGATGGCAGAACGTATTCCTGATGTGCTTTCCGGTGCAATGGGAAATCAGATGTATGTGGCGGTATTTCCCTCCCAGAAAGAAATGGATGCGTTCTATAACGATATTTTGGAGTGTAAGGATACGGAAGCGTAGGTATACGGTCTTTTCCCCTGCTCAAAAAGCAGGGGATTCTGTTTTTATGCTTCAAATTCCGCCTGCAGGGCCTGATACATCACTTCATACGGCGCTTCCGTATCTGTCCAGAGAGTAAAATTCAGTGCAGCCTGATTGACCAGCATTCCCAGTCCATTGATCGTTTTGGCTCCGCGGGCGGCTGCCTCCTTAAGGAACGGCGTTTCCGGCGGATTGAAAACAACGTCGCTGGCAACCATATCCGGCCTGATGCCGGTGTAATCCAGATCCGGCCTGCCGGTTACATCCGGTGCAAGACCGATATTTGTCGCCTGGATCAGGAGCTGTGTATCCCCGGGTATTCTGAAATTGGGGGTCCAGGAAAGATACGCTGCGTCAGCGGAGGTTTTTTCCTGAATGAGAGCTGCCAGCTCCCGGCCTCTTGCTTCAGAACGGTTTACAACGGTAATATGGGAAGCTCCTGCCAATGCGCATTCCACGGCAATTGCTCTTGCAGCGCCGCCGGCTCCCAGAATGGTGATGTTCTTGCCCTTTGGAGAGGCGTGATTGTCCATAAGAGCTTTTAAAAAGCCCTTTCCATCCGTATTTTCACCGAAAAGCCGACCCTCTCTTTGAATCACTGTGTTGACAGCCCCAATGATAGAGGCAGCGCTGGACAGCTCATCCAGATAGGGCAGGACTTTGACTTTGTGCGGCATGGTCAGGTTGATGCCTTTCATGTGCAGGGCCCTGACAGCATCCATAGCCTGCTTAAGCTCTCCATCACGGATACGAATGGTGAGATAGCGGTAGTTCAGGCCGGCAGCCTGAAAGCCTGCTTCTTCTACGGCTCCGGTTGGATTGTCGTCTACAGGGTCCCCGAAGACTCCGGTCAGTTCTGCACGGTAATTTTTGCTCATAGATATCCTCCTTTATAAACATACCCCCGGCGATGCCGGAGGCTTTTGCGATACATAAGGTTTACAGATTCGTCTTAGACAGGGCAGCCTCATCCGCAACAATGATAACATTCGGATGAAACTGAAGAATGGAGCCGGGAACCCTGGGAGTGACAGGGCCGTTAATCACCTGATTCAGGATGTCGGCTTTATCTTCTCCGCTGACGATTACCAATACGGCTTTTGTACGCATGATCGTGCCGATTCCCATGGTGTATGCCTGACGGGGCACGTCGGCTTCGCTTGCGAAGAAGCGTTTGTTTGCCTGAATCGTAATTTCTTCCAGGTCCACGCACTGGGTCTCATCGGCAAAGCTGTCTGCAGGCTCATTAAAGCCGATGTGTCCATCATGGCCGAGACCGAGAAGCTGTAAGTCGGCAGGCCCCACGCGATGCAGAATGTCGTTGTATGAGGAGCAGGCTGTTTCGCTGTCCGGTTCCGTACCATCCGGCACATAGGTATTTTTTATGGGAATGTTGACCCTGGAGAAAAGATGCTTATTCATGAAATAACGGTAGCTCTGATCATTGGAAGCATCCAGTCCTTTGTATTCGTCGAGGTTGACGGTCGTAACCTGAGAAAAATCCAAATCCCCGTTTTCATACATGGAAACAAGGGTTTCATAGGTGCCGACGGGGGTAGAACCGGTGGCAAGACCAAGAACACAGTTGGGCTTGGTGATTACCTGGGCAGCGATGATATTTGCCGCCTTACGGCTGAGTTCCTGATAATTTTTTACTTTGTACACTTTCATAATTTATTTCCTCTCCTTTATGTAAATATTTGTATCACCGATAATTTGGGGCTTTCCGGTATCTACCGTTCACGTTCCGACAGTGCTTTGATAGATGAGGCATATTCCGAGGGAGTCATGCCGGCAATCTTCTTAAACTGCCTGGAAAAGTAGTGAATGGAAGAATATCCAAGAAAGTCGGAAATCTGTGTAAAATTCATTTGGTTTTCGCGGATCATCTGTTTGGCAAATTCGATTTTCATACGGGAGAAAAATTCTATGACTCCACAGTGATGCTGTTCACGAAAAAGCTTCTGGAGCTGGGAGCGACCGATCAGGTTATCGTGACAGATGTTTTCGATGGAGACATATTCCCGGATATGTTCTTCCAGATAAAAAATAATTTTGTTATAAGTCGCAGAATTATGCTGAAGGTTTACATATTTTTCGATTGGCAGAGAAAGCTGCGGAACCGTATGCCTGCGTATCATACTGATCAGTATCTGTTCCAGATAAATCCGTATCAGTTGTTGGGAACCAAACAGACTGTCGGTACGCTTTTCCATTTTTTCCAGATAAGGATCATCCAGAGGACTGGAAATGCAGCGTCTTGCTTCTGCAATCAGCATTCCGATTAAATTACGCTCCGCATCGGAGACCTTAAGCGTTTTGTTTTCAAAAAAACTCATGCAGGGTGAATTGCATTCAAAGGATACCACTACGATATTTGGGGCGTTTTTGCCTGTGGCAGTCAGAGAATGAAATTCGTCCGGCTTATGAAAGATAACCTGGCCGCGGTTCAGAATGTGGGAACCGTCGTCCGTACGGACCTCGGCTTCTCCTTTGTCCACACATTGAAATTCCCAGAAGTTGTGACGCTCGCCATCAAAACGAAAATCATTTCGATATTCAAAATAATGCACGGTATATATTCTCTCTATATGGATATCTTCTTCCAGATAAATGCTTTCATACGCCATTTTCATGTCCTCCGCGAAGCCCGTATGTCTGTGAATCTTCATTATTATATCTCAAATAATTGAAAAAAACCAGAGATTCAGAGGGAAATATACAAAAACTTGTGGTCAATTGTACATTTCTTTGTGTAAATAGATAAAAAAAAGCCACGATTGTGCAAGGGAATACGGGTGAGAAATAGGTATACTGTTTGCAGGGCACAGAGCCCTGCATTGTGTGGACGAGATGTTTGTATAAAAAGGAGGAAAACCGCAATGGCAAAAACGAAAGGACGTGTCACCCTTCCAAGTGAGTCGAATTTTCTGCATGAAACCAGAGAAATGCTGGAACGTTGGGGTGCAGACGCTTTGCGTGACAGTGATGGAACGAAATTAGATGACGACATCAAAGCATTGGATGCAAAAATCTATACGACTTATTTTGTGGCAAGGGGGCATAATGAGTTTGCCCGGAATCATATGGAAGAGTGCCAGCAGCTCTATTTGATGTCTGGACATTGCACGGCCCCTGATACGCAGCTTTCGATTTCTTTTATGGAGGGATATTATCAGGAACAGGTAATTCCTGACTATCATCATGATCCGAAGAAATGGTGGGAGGTTATGGACCGGACCACGCAGCGGGCTGTTCCGACGGATGTATGGGAAGTGGATAGGGAGAAACACCAGGTTCTGATTATGCAGGCAGAGCCTTTTCATGAATATACGGTATCATTTTTGGTGTACGCCATTTGGGACCCAACACAGATGTACAATCATATTACCAACGACTGGGGAGATAAACCGCATGAGATTCCCTTTGATGTACGTCATGAGATGTCCGGCAATTTTGCAAGGGAATATCTGGTGCGGTGGCTGAAGGAAAATCCTTCTACGGATGTTGTGCGTTTTACGACGTTTTTCTATCATTTTACCCTGGTATTTAATCATCATGCAAAAGAAAAGTTTGTGGACTGGTTCGGATATGGGGCGACTGTATCCGTAAAGGCCCTGGAGGAATTTGAAAAAGAATATGGTTATGCCCTCCGTCCGGAGGATATTGTGGACAACGGATACTACAATTCCACCTTCCGGGTTCCCACAAGGCAGTACCTTGACTATATGGATTTTATCCAGAGATTTGTGGCAAAAAAGGCCAGGGAGCTGGTGGACATCGTTCATGAGGCAGGCCGCGAGGCGATGATGTTTCTGGGCGACAACTGGATCGGTACGGAGCCCTACGGGAAATATTTCGGGGAAATCGGGCTGGATGCAGTTGTGGGAAGCGTCGGGGGCGGCGTAAGCCTTCGGCTGATCTCGGAAATCCCGCATGTGAAATATACGGAAGGGCGGTTTTTGCCGTACTTTTTTCCGGATACTTTTTATGAAGGAAATGATCCGGTACCTGAGGCAATGCGAAACTGGATAACAGCAAGGCGCGCCATTATGCGCAAACCGGTAGACCGTATCGGTTATGGCGGGTATTTAAGCCTGGCATATAAATTCCCTGCATTTGTGGATTACATAGAAAAGGTGACAGATGAATTCCGTCTGATCTATGATAATATCAAAAATATCCGGCCGTACAATGGTCTGAAGGTGGCTGTGCTGAATTCCTGGGGACGCCTGCGCTCCTGGCAGGCATATATGGTTGCCCATGAACTGCGGTATAAGCAATGCTATTCCTACATGGGGATTATGGAGGCGTTGAGCGGTGCGGCTGTAGATGTGACCTTTTTGAGCTTCCGGGAGGTGAAGGAACACGGAATCCCCAAGGATGTGGATGTGCTTATCAATGCAGGAGATGCCATGACTGCCTTTTCAGGCGGGGAAGAGTGGGCGGACCCTGCTCTGACGGCAAAAATCCGTCAGTGGGTTTATCACGGCGGCGGCTTTTTGGGTGTGGGTGAGCCGAGTGCCTGCCATGCAGGGGGACGCTTTTTTCAGCTTGCAGATGTACTGGGAGTTGACAAAGAGCTGGGCTTTACCTTGTCTGCAGATAAATATTTTACGGATGTGCAGGAGGGGCATTTTATTTCAAAGGATCGTACGGGGGCGTATGATTTCGGTGAGAGCATGAAGAATGTCTATGCATTGGAGGAGGATACGGAAATCATAGAGTATTCCAACGGGGAGATACATGTGTCTGCGCACAGATACGGCAGAGGCTGCGGTGTGTATCTGGCCGGACTGCCTTACAGCTTTGAAAACACAAGGCTGCTTCTGCGTGCGCTCTATTATGCGTCAGGAAAACAGGAAGAGCTTTATAAATGGTTTGCCGGGAATCCAAACTGTGAGGTCCACGCATATCCGGAAGCAGGAAAATATGCGGTTTTAAATAATACGTCAGACATGCAGAAAACCATAGTCTATGATGGAGAGGGAAGAAAAGAAGAATATTCCCTTAAGCCGGGTGAAATTGTCTGGAAGGACATCCTGAGATAATTGCGGCTTTAAGACGGACTTTTTATACAAAACAAATGAACGATTGTGTAAATACTAATTGTGCAAAAATGCTAAAATTAGATTTACAAGAGCGGGAATTGAGTGAAAAATTGACAAAGCTCGTATGAAAAAGCTCAATTCGCTATAATCCTAAGGAGGTAGAATGAAATGGGAATGAAAAGGAAAGTTCTTAGTGCAATGCTGTGTGCGGCAATGCTGGGAACGGTGATTGCTCCGGCAGCTACCGTACAGGCAGCAGACGATACCCTGGTTTACTGGTCCATGTGGGAGTCTACAGAACCTCAGGGACAGGCGATTCAGGAAGCAGTTGATGCTTATATGGAAGAGACCGGTGTGAAGGTTGATCTTCAGTTCAAGGGACGTACCGGCAACCGTGAAGCACTTCAGCCTGCACTGGATGGCGGAACACAGATCGATATGTTTGATGAGGATATCGACCGCGTAAACGGCATGTATGCAAAATATCTTCTGGATCTGGAAGACCTTGCAGCAGAATCCGATTATGAAGCAACTGCAAACGCAGGCCTTATGGCAGCCTGCAGGGAAGCCGGCGGCGGCACATTGAAGACCATTCCGTATCAGCCGAATGTATTTGGATTTTTCTATAACAAAGATTTGTTTGAGCAGGCCGGAATCGAAGCAGAGCCTGCAACATGGGAAGAATTCCTGGATGTATGCGGGAAATTAAAAGATGCGGGCATCACTCCGATGACTATGGATGATGCATATGCAACCTGTGTGATCGGTTATCATCTTGCAAGACTGGTAGGGGAAGAAAAGGTAGTTGAAATCGTTACAGATGGTTTATGGGATGATCCGGCTGTCCTTCAGATGGCTCAGGATATTGAAGAACTGGCTTCCAACGGATACTATTCCGAAATGGTTGGCTCCAATGTTTGGCCGGCAGGTCAGAACACAGAGCTGGCTCTTGGAACAGCAGCAATGTATCTGAACGGTTCCTGGCTTCCGAATGAAGTAAAGGATATGGCCGGCCCGGACTTTAACTGGGGCTGCTTCGCATATCCGGAACTGGAAAACGGAGCAAACGGCACAGAAACAAACAACTTTGGCGCACAGGCGTTTGGTATCAACAAAGATTCCAAAATGTCCAAAGAAGCATTTGATCTGATTACATATATCACCAAGGGTGAATATGACCAGAAGCTGGCTGAAATGTCTGTTGGTATTCCGTCTGACACCACAAATACAGAGTGGCCGGAAATGGTTGCCTGCGCAAAACCGGTCATCGAAAACAGCACTGCCCGCTTCACATGGGCATGCGGCGTTGAGACAAACGTTGATATTACTCCGGTTATCAAAGAAAATTTCATTAAATTAATGGCTGGTTCTCTGACGGCTGATGAATTTGTATCTGCTATGCAGAAGGCTGCGAAATAAGGATTCAATAACTATAGATGGTGGCATCGTATTTACGCTGCCGCCATCTTTTCTTATCCCGGGAGTTCCGGCATGGATTTTTATCCGGGATTTACGGGAACTCGATAGAGGAGGGGATCAGCTTGAAAAAAAATAAGACGATGATCGTCGTATTCCTGACACCAGCGGTTATCCTGTTTTTGGGTATCTTTTTATATCCCATCGTCAAGACCATTCTTATGAGCTTTTTTAAAATTGACGGTGTTACGGATCCGATGAGTCTGTGGACGTTCAGTGGTATTGACAATTACATGAAGCTTTTGAATACCAGTCTGTTTCGGACTGCATTTTACAACTTGTTCCGTATCTGGCTGTTGGGCGGCATCATTGTTATGGCTTTGTCGCTGCTGTTTGCAGTGATTCTGACCAGCGGAATTCGTTTTAAGAAATTTTTCCGTGCAGTGATTTACATGCCCAATATTGTCAGTGCCGTTGCATTGGCTACGATGTGGCTGCAGTATGTGTACAGCCCGCGTTTTGGTCTGATCAGGAGCTTTTTTGAGTTTTTGCATATGGAAGAGCTTGCGAAGGTGCAGCTTCTGGATAATGAGCACAAATTTATGGCATTGCTTCTGGCATATTGCTTTGGTATGGTAGGATATCACATGCTGATATGGCTAAGCGGCATTGAGCGTATCAGTCCGGAATATTATGAGGCGGCTACGATAGATGGGGCGAATAAGATCGCACAGTTCCGCTATATGACGCTTCCGCTTCTGAAGGGTGTATTTAAGACGAACATTACCATGTGGTCCGTAAGCTCCGTAGGATTTTTTGTATGGTCGCAGCTATTTTCTACGGTTACGGCGGATACACAGACCATTACGCCGTATGTGTACATGTATATGCAGATATTCGGCGGAGGAAATACAGTTACAGAACGAAACTCAGGCCTTGGTGCTGCAATCGGTGTACTTTTGAGCATATGCGTGGTACTTGTCTTTACCATATGCAACAGGCTGCTCAAAGATGATGACTTGGAATTTTAGGAGGTGAGCGCTATGGCAAAAGAAAAGAGAGTGCGTCATAGGATGAACTGGAAAAAGGAAATGCGGCTGCTTCCGGGATATCTGATCCTGATCATATGGGTAGCCTTTACAATCATACTTCTTGGCTGGGTGCTTGGAGCCAGCTTTTCTACAACAGCAGAAATTTTTCAGGGCAAGGCACTGAAATTCGAGAGCGGCCTTCATTTTGAAAACTATGCGAAGGCGTGGAATGGTTCCGGTGTAGCAGGATTCTTCGGCAATTCCCTGCTGTATTCCATTGTATCCTGTACGGCTTTGGTGGTTATATGCGCACCTGCGGCCTATGTGCTGTCTCGTTTTGAATTCATTGCAAATAAGGTGATTCAGACAAGCTTTGTTTCTGCAATGGGTGTGCCGGCTATCATGGTCGTGCTGCCCTTGTTCAGCTTTATTTCCGGTATGGGGATTCTGAATAATGTGGTAGCTGCCAGAGGGATACTGATCGTTCTGTATGTGGGAATCAACGTGCCCTATACGACGATTTTCCTTCTGACCTTCTTCAGTAATATTTCGAGGACTTATGAGGAGGCAGCGGCAATCGATGGATGTCCGCCTATGCGTACCTTCTGGAAGATCATGCTTCCTATGGCACAGTCGGGTATTGTGACGGTGACCATCTTTAATTTTATTAATATATGGAATGAATACTTCCTGTCCCTGATTTTTGCAAATTCCGACAAATTAAAACCAGTTGCGCCAGGTCTGTATTCTATGATAAACTCTATGAAATATACTGGTGACTGGGCCGGTATGTTTGCGGCAGTTATCATCGTGTTCCTGCCAACCTTTATTCTCTACATTTTTCTGTCTGAGAAGATCATCGGCGGCGTTACCGGTGGTATTAAGGGTTAAGTTGAAATGAGGTACCTAAAGCCGGGTACCTCTTGATGTCTAATAAAAAAGAAGGGAATGGTTAACATGAAAAAACCGGTACTGGTAGTTATGGCAGCAGGAATGGGAAGCCGTTACGGCGGCTTGAAACAGATTGATCCCATTGATGAGGAGGGGCACATCATTATGGATTTTTCTATCTATGATGCGGTAAGGGCCGGATTTGAGAAGGTTGTGTTCATCATCAAGAAGGAAAATGAAGCCGATTTCCGGAATGCAATCGGGGATCGCCTGAGCAGGCAGATAGAAGTGGTATATGTGTTTCAGGATATTTATAATCTTCCCGAGGGTTACCGGGTGCCTGAAGGCCGGATGAAACCGTGGGGAACCGGACATGCGGTATTGAGCTGTATTGACGAGATCGATGGACCGTTTGCCGTGATCAATGCGGATGACTATTACGGAAGACATGCGTTCCGGATGGCATATGATTTTCTTTCCGGAACGGAAGACCGGGAGGGCGTCTATCAATATATGATGGTCGGCTATAAGCTGGAAAATACGCTGACTGATAACGGCCATGTGGCACGGGGGGTCTGTGTGACGGACGAGGAGGGTCATTTGGCTGAGATCATTGAGCGTACACATATTGAGAAAAAGGAGGGAGGCGCCGCTTATACGGAAGATGACGGCGCTACCTGGGTGACGATTCCGGAGGGAAGCACCGTTTCTATGAATATGTGGGGATTTTCTGCAAGCATCCTGAAGGAGCTAAAGGAAAGATTTACAAAATTCCTTGATGAGAATATAGAAAAGAATCCGCTGAAATGTGAGTATTTCCTGCCTTTTGTTGTGGATGAGCTTCTGAATGAGAAGAAAGCGACAGTAAAGGTGCTGAAATCTATGGATAAATGGTATGGAGTGACTTATAAGGAAGATAAGCCGGTCGTTATGGCTGCCATTCAGGGCCTGAAGGATCAGGGACTGTATCCGCAGAAATTATGGGAGGAAGCATAAGTGGAAATTAATGGAATCGTGAAAGAAGTTATTTCACAGTTTGCATTTCCTGGAACGATAAAAGAATGTATTCCATATGGAAGCGGACATATCAACGATACATTTTGTCTGACATTTCTGACGGAGAAAGGAGAAAAACGTTATATTCTGCAGAGAATGAATAAAAATATTTTTACGAGGCCGGTAGAGCTTATGCAGAATGTAAGCGGTGTAACCTCCTGGCTGAAAAAGAAAATTCTCGAAAACGGAGGCGATCTGGAAAGGGAAACCCTGAATCTGCTGAATGACCTGACAGGCAAATCCTATTATGTCGATTCTGAGGGGGACTATTGGAGAGTCTACATTTTTATAGAGAATGCCACTTGCTTTGATCTGGTGGAAAATGCGGATGATTTTTATCAGAGTGCGGTTGCATTCGGGCATTTCCAGAGACTTTTGGCAGATTATCCGGCACACACGCTTTATGAAACCATCGAGAATTTCCATAATACGGTGGAGCGTTTCCGGAAATTCCAGGCAGCTTTGGAAGCGGACGTTTGTGGCCGTGCGGCAGATGTGCAGGAAGAAATCCGGTTTGTGCTGGAGCGGGAGAAGCTGGCGCACACGCTCTGTGATCTGCAGGACAGCGGAGAGCTTCCTCTTCGGGTTACTCATAATGATACGAAGCTGAACAATATCATGATTGATAATGAAACCGGCAAAGCAATCTGTGTTATTGATCTGGATACGGTTATGCCGGGGCTGTCTGTCAATGATTTTGGGGATTCCATACGTTTTGGCGCCAGTACGGCAGCGGAGGATGAGAAGGATTTAGATAAGGTTTCCTGTGACCTCCATCTGTATGAGAGTTATGTCAAAGGATTTATCGAAGGCTGTGCAGGCGCACTTACAGAAAAGGAATTGGATCTGCTTCCTATGGGCGCTGTTCTGATGACCTTTGAATGCGGAGTCCGTTTTTTGACGGATTATCTGGAGGGGGACCAGTATTTTAAGGTTCACAGAGAGGGACATAATCTGGACCGGTGCAGGACACAGTTTAAGCTGGTGAAGGATATGGAAGAGAAGCTTCCTCTGATGAAAGCTATTGTAGAAAAATATAAATAGTGCTAAAATAAATGTGTAGTGTGTAAAAGAGCAGAGTATTAGATTAGGAGGAAACTATCATGGCAATTTTGGTAACAGGTGGGGCTGGTTATATTGGGAGCCATACCGTTGTAGAGCTGCAGAATGCGGGCTATGATGTAGTGGTATTGGACAATCTGAGTAATTCCAGTGAGAAATCCCTGGAGCGTGTGGAAAAGATTACGGGAAAGCCTGTGAAATTCTACAAAGCGGATATTCTGGACAGGGATGCGTTGAATGAAGTTTTTGAAAAAGAAGAAATTGATTCCTGTATTCATTTTGCCGGATTGAAGGCAGTTGGTGAATCTGTGGTGAAGCCATGGGAATATTATGAGAATAATATTGCAGGAACCCTGACGCTTGTGGATGTAATGAGAAAGCACGGTATAAAAAATATTATTTTCTCTTCCTCTGCAACGGTTTATGGTGATCCTGCGATCATTCCGATAACAGAAGAGTGCCCTAAGGGACAGTGTACCAATCCTTACGGCTGGACAAAGTCCATGCTGGAGCAGATTCTGTCAGACATTCAGAAGGCAGATCCGGAATGGAATGTAGTACTTCTTCGTTACTTTAATCCAATTGGTGCACATAAGAGCGGAACCATAGGTGAGAATCCGAACGGTATTCCGAATAATCTGATGCCGTACATTACACAGGTAGCTGTAGGCAAGCTGAAGGAGCTGGGCGTATTCGGAAATGATTATGATACACCGGATGGAACTGGCGTAAGAGATTATATTCACGTAGTAGATCTTGCAAAGGGCCATGTGAAAGCCCTGAAGAAAATTGAAGATAATTCCGGTTTAAGCATTTACAACCTGGGAACCGGAAAAGGTTACAGCGTTCTGGATATTGTGAAGAATTTTGAAGCTGCTACCGGAGTGAAGATTCCGTATGTGATTAAGGAGCGCCGTCCGGGCGATATTGCAACCTGTTATTCCGATGCATCCAAGGCAGAGAGAGAGCTTGGCTGGACTGCGGAATATGGAATTAAAGAGATGTGTGGGGATTCCTGGAATTGGCAGTCCCACAATCCGAATGGATATGAGGAATAAAAAGTAGAATCAAAAGTGAAGGCCCCTGTCTTATGCGTCGAGGGCCTTCATTCTTTATGTACGCCCACAGGGCGGTGCTATTTATATTTTTTCTGTTTTTCGAAGGTTGGTTCGCAGGTCAGATCAATGCCGAGCTTTCGTAGTTCCCAGATATCTACCGAAGAAATCATAACGGTAGTATGTGCCTGACAACCCTTCAGCCTGCGGAGCTGTTCCAGAGCCAGACGTGCCTCAGGATTGCTGGCGGCACTGACAGACAGGGCAATGAGAGTTTCATCCGTGTGAAGGCGTGGATTTTTGCTTCCAAGATATTTGGTTTTTAATTCCTGGATAGGACGGATGGCATCCGGAGAAATCACATGATGCTTATGATTAATTCCGGCCAGCTCTTTTAAGGCGTTCAGAAGCAGTGCCGAGGAAGCGCCCAGAAGGTCAGAGGTTTTTCCGTATACGATATTTCCGTCGGGAAGCTCCAGTGCAGCAGCCGGTGCGCCGGTTTTTTCCTCGATTTGCAGACTGGCTGGAACAACTTTGCGGTCTTCTATGGATGCATGGGCCTGTTTCAGGAGCAGTTCAATCTTGTAAGCCTCCTCTTCCTTGCCGGTTCCGGAAGCCAGTGCAGCCATACTTTTATAGTAACGGCGGATGATTTCCTGGCGGGAGGCCTCCCTGCAGGCTTCGTCATCTATGATGCAGTTTCCGGCCATATTGACGCCCATATCTGTGGGGGATTTGTAAGGGCATTTGCCGATGATCTTTTCGAACATTGCCTGAAGTACCGGAAAAATTTCCACGTCACGGTTGTAGTTGACTGTGGTGATGCCGTATGCTTCCAGATGAAAGGGGTCGATCATATTGACATCATTCAGGTCGGCAGTGGCAGCTTCATAGGCAAGATTTACCGGATGCTTCAGAGGAATATTCCAGATGGGGAATGTTTCAAATTTTGCGTATCCGGCACTGATGCCGCGTTTGTATTCATGGTAAAGCTGGGAGAGGCAGGTTGCCATTTTTCCGCTTCCGGGTCCCGGCGCTGTGATGACTACCAGAGGCCGGGTGGTTTCGATGTACTCATTTTTGCCGTAGCCCTCGTCGCTGACGATCAGTGAGGTGTTGCTGGGGTATCCCGGAATCGTATAGTGGATATAGACCGGAATTCCCATTTTTTCCAATCTGTTTTTGAATAAATCCGCGCTTTCCTGGCCTGCATAACGGGTAATGCATACACTGCCTACATAGAGTCCTCTTTCTTTGAATTCTTCAATCAGACGAAGCACATCCACATCATAAGTAATGCCCAGATCTCCGCGCACTTTATTTTTGTCGATGTCAGCCGCACTGATGACAATGACGATTTCTGCCTGGTCGCTGAGCTGCATCAGCATGCGCAGCTTACTGTCGGGCTCAAAACCGGGAAGGACTCTGGAGGCATGATAATCATCAAATAATTTACCGCCGAATTCCAGATAAAGCTTGTTGTCAAATTGGCTGATACGCTCACGGATGTGCTCAGACTGCATCGTAAGGTATTTTTCGTTGTCAAATCCTATCTTCATTTGTCGTTTTCCTTTCCCATCACACTTACGTAACTATTTGTATCCTCATAGTTACCATATCATTTCCTTAGTATACTACAAAACAGAATATTTGTGGTAATAATTTTTTGAAATTTCGGGACTCATGTATGACAATATTGGGGGAAATTTCACAGGAAATTCATAACTCCCGGTTGATTTATCCTGTAAATCTCTTTATAATAAATAAGATAACAAGAGGAGGAACAAAATGGATAATCATATGGACAATAAACCGAATGGAAATCGTCCTGATAAAAACAATCCCGGAAATCAGGGACCAAATAAAAATCATCAGTCAATTCTGGCGTTTCTGATCTGTCTTCTGGTCACATTGGTATGCCTGAGCCTGTTTACCAATATGCTCAAAGACAATTCAAGTGAGATTACCTACGACAAATTTATTGACATGGTAGAAAAGGATCAGGTCAAAGAGGTGACGCTTCAGTCCGGAACCCTGACAATTGTGCCGAAGACACAGCTATCCCCATATCAGGAATTGAAATATTATACGAATCAGATGGAGGATGAGGCGGCACTTACCAAGCGTCTGGAAGGTAAGGATATTATATTCAGCGCTGAGCCTCCGGATGCTATGGGAGAGTTTCTCTCCATGATGCTGAGCGTACTGCTTCCGACAGTCCTGCTGTTTGCAATGCTGATGTTTTTCATGCGCCGTATGAATAAGGGCGGCGGAGTGATGGGTGTGGGAAAGAGCCGCGCCAAGGCTTACATTCAAAAGGAAACGGGAATTACCTTCAAGGATGTGGCCGGCCAGGATGAGGCGAAGGAATCGCTGCAGGAGGTGGTGGATTTTCTTCACAATCCGGGCAAATATACCACCATTGGGGCAAAGCTTCCGAAGGGAGCATTGCTGGTAGGACCTCCGGGAACCGGCAAAACACTGCTTGCCAAGGCTGTGGCCGGAGAAGCGCATGTTCCGTTTTTCTCTCTGTCCGGTTCTGAATTTGTGGAAATGTTCGTGGGTGTAGGCGCTTCCCGCGTGCGGGACCTGTTTGAAGAAGCGAAGAAGAATGCACCGTGTATTGTATTTATTGATGAGATTGATGCAATCGGCAAGAGCCGGGATTCTCATTACGGCGGAGGAAACGATGAGAGAGAACAGACCTTGAATCAGCTTCTTGCAGAAATGGATGGCTTTGATACTTCAAAGGGGCTTTTGATCCTTGCTGCGACGAACCGTCCGGAGGTATTGGACCCCGCACTGCTGCGTCCGGGCCGCTTTGACCGCCGTGTCATTGTGGACCGTCCGGATCTGAAGGGACGTGTGGATATTCTGAAGGTACATGCGAAGGATGTGCTTCTGGATGAGACCGTAGATTTTGATGCCATAGCACTTGCAACCTCAGGGGCCGTCGGGTCTGACCTTGCCAATATGATCAATGAGGCTGCGATTCTGGCGGTTAAGAGCGGAAGAAGAGCTGTTTCCCAGAAGGATCTTCTGGAATCTGTGGAAGTCGTGCTGGTAGGCAAAGAGAAAAAAGACCGTATCTTAAGTGAGCAGGAGCGGCGCATTGTGTCCTATCATGAGGTCGGCCATGCTTTGGTCAGCGCACTGCAGAAGGATGCGGAGCCTGTACAGAAGATTACCATTGTACCGCGTACTATGGGTGCTCTTGGTTATGTGATGCATGTGCCTGAGGAGGAGAAATTCCTGAATACACAGAAGGAATTGGAGGCAATGCTGGTCGGATATCTCGGAGGCCGTGCCGCAGAGGAGATAGTATTTGACACAGTGACAACCGGAGCTGCCAATGATATTGAGCAGGCGACCAAGGTAGCCAGAGCAATGATCACGCAGTATGGTATGTCTCAGAAATTTGGTCTCATGGGGCTTGCAACCCAGGAAAACCAGTATCTGAGCGGCAGAGTGGTATTAAATTGCGGCGATGATACGGCTACGGAGGTAGACCATGAGGTGATGCAGCTTCTGCATGTTTCCTATGAAGAAGCAAAGAGACTTCTGAATGGACATAGACAGGCTATGGATAAGATTGCAGAGTATTTGATCAGAAAAGAGACGATTACAGGTAAGGAATTTATGAAGATTTTCCGTGCTGTGGAAAAGGGCGTTGAGATTCCGGAGAACCTGGAGGAGCTGGAGCCGGAGACTCCGGAAGATAAAAAGTCAGAGGAACCGGAAAGCTGCTGAAATAAAATCCGCCCCGGATTGTGTGCTTTGTTTTACGGAAACTTATAGTTTTGTGAAGCAATACAGGCATCCGGGGTTTTTTGTATCATAGGGCAGTACTCCATACTGTTCTATATTCAGTCAGGATTCTTTATTATATAAAAAAGGAGAGGCTTGATGTTTCTAATCGAAGAAGAATTAAAAAAACTTCCTGCTAAGCCGGGAGTCTATATCATGCACGGCGAAAACGACGAGATTATCTATGTGGGAAAAGCGGTCAGCCTGAAGAACCGTGTCCGTCAGTATTTTCAGAGCAGCAGGAATAAAGGTGTGAAGATTGAGCAGATGGTCACGCATATCTCCAGATTTGAATACATTATCACGGATTCGGAGCTGGAAGCGCTTGTCCTGGAATGTAATCTGATCAAGGAACACCGTCCGAAATACAATACAATGCTGAAGGATGATAAAAGCTATCCATTTATTAAGGTAACTGTGCAGGAGGCCTATCCTCGGGTTTTGTTTGCAAGAAGGATGAAGAAGGATAAAAGCCGTTATTTCGGCCCCTATACCAGTGCAGGTGCAGTGAAGGATGTTATTGAACTGGTGAGAAAGCTCTATCAGGTACGTTCCTGTAACCGGCCGCTGCCAAGGGACTGCGGGAAGGACCGTCCGTGCCTGTATCATCATATGAAGCAGTGCATGGCCCCGTGTCAGGGAAATATCAGCCAGGAGGACTATAAGAAAAATATCCGGAAGGTCATACGTTTCCTGAACGGTGATTTTCAGGAGACCATTGATAATCTGACAGAAAAAATGGAGAAGGCCTCCGAAGAACTGAGGTTTGAGGATGCGGCCCAATACCGGGATTTAATCCAGAGCATCCACAAGATTGGAGAGCGTCAGAAGATTACGGGCTATGGACAGGAGGATAAGGATATTATTGCGGTTGCCATGGATGAAAGTATGGATTTGAGGGAGCAGGATGCGGTTGTTCAGGTATTCTTTATGCGTGATGGCAAGTTGATCGGAAGGGATCATTTTTACCTGCGTGTGGCCAGGGGCGATAAGGCAGAACAGGTGTTATCCAGCTTTCTGAAACAGTTTTATGCAGGAACTCCATTTATTCCAAAGGAGGTTATGCTGCAGACGGAGATTGAGGACGCAGAGATCATTGAGGAGTGGCTTTCTTCCAGAAGGAAACAGAAGGTGTACATCCGCGTGCCCAAAAAAGGGACCAAAGAGAAGCTGGTGGAGCTGGCGAAGGAAAATGCCCGTATGGTATTGAGCAAAGACAGAGAGCGTATCAAGCGGGAGGAGGGTAGGACGATCGGTGCTGTGCACGAGGTCGAGAAATGGCTTGGGATTTCCGGTATTGTGCGTATGGAGGCTTTTGATATTTCCAATATCAGCGGCTTTGAGTCTGTAGGCTCTATGGTAGTATATGAAAAAGGAAAACCCAAAAAAAGTGACTACCGTAAATTTAAGATAAAATGGGTACAGGGACCCAATGATTATGCCAGTATGGAGGAGGTGCTTACCCGACGTTTTACCCATGAGAGTAATGGTGAATTTGACAGTTTCGCGAAAATACCGGATCTCTTGCTTATGGATGGCGGCAGGGGACAGGTGAATATTGCCCTTAGTGTTCTGGAAAAGCTGGGGCTTAGTATTCCGGTTTGCGGTATGGTGAAGGATGATCATCACCGTACGAGAGGCTTATATTTTAACAATACCGAAATTCCAATTGATACAGGAAGCGAGGGCTTTCGGCTGATTACGAGGATTCAGGATGAGGCGCATCGTTTTGCCATTGAATATCATCGCTCCCTGCGCAGCAAGGAGCAGGTACATTCTGTTTTGGATGATATTCCGGGAATTGGAGATACCAGGAGAAAGGCTTTGATGCGGCGCTTCAAATCTCTGGAAAATATTCGCGATGCATCTTTAGAGGAGCTTGCCGATACGGAAGCTATGAATGCAGGAAGCGCCCGGAAGGTATATGAGTTTTTTCACAAAAAGAAAATGGAAGAAAATACGCCGTAAATTGTACCATAGAAATTGCACGGCTTTCGTTGAAGTTTCAGGAGGGATTTGATACAATGATCGTATAAGCAACGAACGCAGATTCGTTCTGGGGAGCCCGTCGTCCGTATGCAGACGAATGCGGCGCATTTTTAAAATTACAATTTTAAAAGGAGATAAACATATGAAAGGTGTACAGCTAACCCAAATGATGCAGGAGCTTGGGCTTACGAATCTGACTCCTGAAATCGACCTGACCGATATGCTTGTCACAACAGCAGAGATCAATCGTCCGGCTTTGCAGTTGACAGGGTATTTGGCGCATTTTGCAAATGAGCGTGTGCAGATTATCGGATATGTAGAATATACGTATTTGATGCAGCTTAGTGATGAAGAGAGGATGTTCAAATATGAGCGGTTTATTTCCAGCAAAATTCCCTGTGTGATATTCAGTACGATGACAAGACCATCCAAGGATATGATTGATTTAGCTCTGAAATATAATGTACCGACATTTGTGTCAGAGAGGAGTACGTCGGCATTTATGGCAGAAATTATCCGCTGGCTGGGCGTACAGCTGGCTCCCTGTATTTCCATTCACGGCGTTCTGGTGGATGTTTACGGCGAGGGTGTTCTCATTACCGGCGAGAGTGGAATTGGCAAAAGCGAGGCGGCATTGGAGCTGATCAAGCGCGGGCACCGTCTCGTCAGCGATGATGTGGTGGAGCTGCGCAAAGTGAGTGATGTGACCTTGGTTGGTTCTGCACCGGATATCACCAGGCATTTTATTGAGCTTCGCGGTATTGGTATCATTGACGTAAAAACTCTGTTTGGCGTGGAGAGCGTGAAGGATACACAGTCTGTTGATCTTGTCATTAAGCTGGAGGAATGGGACAGGGACAAGGAATATGACCGTCTTGGACTGCATGAGGAGTACACGGAATATCTGGGTAATAAGATCGTATGTCATTCTCTTCCGATTCGTCCCGGCAGGAATCTTGCGATCATTGTAGAATCAGCGGCCGTTAACCACAGACAGAAGAAAATGGGTTATAATGCTGCCGAGGAGCTGTACAAGCGTGTACAGGCAAACATCGCGAGAAAACGTGAAAATTGAGTATGATCATCAAAAACAGTAAAATAAAAAACGGAGGGGCTAAAATGAGATATTGTTTTGGTATTGATGTGGGAGGAACGTCGATCAAATGCGGACTGTTTCAGACCGATGGAGTTCTGATTGAAAAATGGGAAATTCCTACAAGAACAGAAAATAAGGGAGAGGCAATACTGCCGGACGTGGCAAAGAGTATTCGTGATAAGATGGAAGAGCGGGAGATCAACACAGGGAATGTGGAAGGCGTTGGTATTGGAATTCCGGGTCCCATAAATGAAAACGGCGAGGCTGCCTGCGCGGTAAATCTTTATTGGGGATTCAAGGCAGTTGCCAAAGAGCTCAGCGATTTGACCGGACTTTTGGCAAAGGCAGGCAACGATGCAAACGTAGCGGCTCTTGGGGAGGCATGGAAAGGTGCTGCCGAGGGTGCGAAAAACATGGTTATGGTAACGCTTGGAACCGGTGTCGGCGGCGGTATTATTGTAAATGGCAGGATCGTATCCGGGGCTCACGGTGCGGCCGGTGAAGTCGGCCATGCCAATATGAACCATGCAGAAACAGAAAGCTGCAACTGCGGAAACTGCGGATGTCTGGAACAGGTAGCTTCTGCAACCGGAATTGTACGTGTGGCAAAGAAAGAGCTGGAAGCGTCAGAGGATGAAAGCATGCTCAGAGCTCTGGATAAGGTAACGGCAAAGGATGTATTGGATGCTTACAAAGCAGGAGATGCTGCTGCAGTGCGTATTATGGATAAGGTAGGAGATCAGTTGGGCGGAGCCCTGGCGATCTTTTCCTGTGTAATCGATCCGGAAACCATCGTGGTCGGCGGGGGTGTATCAAAGGCGGGGCAGCCGTTGATTGATTGTATAAGGAAGTATTACAGGAAATATGCCTTTCCTTTGTGCAAAGACACTCCGATCGTACTTGCAAAGCTCGGAAATGATGCGGGAATCTATGGTGCGGCAAGGATGGTATTGCCGGAATAAAAATGCAGTATTAGAAAATGGGATGCTCCTTTCGGGGAACATCCCATTTTGATTTCCGGCAGATTCTTAATAAACTTCCCAATCGGTTTCGGGAATACCGGTCTCACCGGGGTCACCGCCGTTTTGGCCGGGATCACCGTCGGTATCACCGGGATCACCGTCGGTATCACCGGGATCACCGTCGGTATCACCAGGGTCGCCGTCGGTATCACCAGGGTCGCCGTCGGTATCACCAGGGTCGCCGTCGGTATCGCCGGGATTCCCGCCGTTGTTATTCGGGTCAGGTGTCGGGGAAAGCTCCGGCTCCTCGGGAGCTTCCTCATAGGTTTCATCCGGTTCGGCTTCCGGAATATAGAAGTGCTGATCACAGGTTTCTGTCGGCAGATTGCCGATATCAAAGTATTCAGTGATTACGGAACAGCCAGCTCTTGGAAGAAGCCCTGTTTCCTCACAGATACTTGCTTTTTCAACACTTGAAGGCATATCAAAATCTTTGTATTCCATTCCGGAATGTATGCGGGTCATGACCTTTTTCCACAGGGTCTTGTGGAAGTCACGGGCATAATCCGGAAGCTTCTCGTTGTTGTCAAAGCCGGACCATACAGCACAGGTATAATAAGGTGTGTAGCCTACGAACCACAAGTCATTGTATTCTTCAGTGGTACCTGTTTTTCCGGCAACTGCCATATTGTCAAGCTGGCAGGCTGTACCAGTACCGTGTTTTACAACATCCTCCATAGCGCTGGTCAAAAGCCATGCGGTACTTTCTTTGATTACAGAACGTTCGGCAGAGGTTTTTTCAATCAGAACGTTTCCGTTATGGTCCAGAATCTTCGTATAGTAAATCGGTTTGATATAATTGCCGCCGTTTGCAATGGCAGCGTAGGAAGCACAAAGCTCTACGTTTGTAACACCATTGGTAATACCGCCAAGGGCAGTTGCAAGGTTTGCATCACTCCAGATATTTCCGTTAGCATCCTGGTCAGCCTCTGTGCCGTGTGCCAGTGTGGTAAAACCGAAGTTATCCAGGTACTGCAGACCTAAGTCGGGAGTAACTTCTTCGAGACATTTGACAGCTACAACATTGACAGAGTTCTGGATTGCCTGACGGATCGTGGTGGTTCCTCCGTAGGATCTGGTAGAGTTGTTCACCGGAGAACCGTCCGGATAATTGTAAGGTTCATCTTCAAAGGTGGTTGCCAGTGTCATACCCTTTTCGTTCAGGGCAGGAGCATAGGTGGAAACAAGCTTAAAGGTAGAACCGGGCTGCCGTGTGGTATCTGTTGCACGGTTCAGTGTCAGGCTGGCAGTCTTTTCTCCCCGTCCTCCGATGATCGCTTTTACGTATCCGGTATGCTGGTCAATGACACTCATGGAAGACTGCGGCTGAGGTGCGAAGTTGATTCGTTCCGCAACCTCCTTGCTTCCATCGGAAAGAATGGCTGCCTTGTAGCGGTCTACATAAGACTGACCCTCTTCCGGAGAATCAAACAAAAGGTCAAATTCCGGATCTTCATTCTGGAAATAAAGAGTCAGCATTTCCTTGCTGTAGTTTACCTCGTTGCCCTCCGGATCAGTAACAGTCAGAGCATAATCCAAAGCGTACTGAACGGTATCCGGGTAATTTTCGGGATTTGCATACTCTTCATCCAGAATCGCCTGAATATTGGGATCCTGTGTGGTATAAATACTTAAGCCGCCGCTGTACAGCATGTTGCTTGCCTGGGTTTTTGTGTAGCCCTTGATGTTCATCAGATCGTTGATCACCTGGCTGGTCAGCTCGTCCTCGAAATAAGTGTAGATTTTGTTGTTGGTCTGAGAGCTTGCTTCCTGTGCCTGCTGAATTCTTGTGTATACATCATCGTTGAGTGCTTCATCAAATTGCGCCTGGTCGATGTATCCCTGATCCAGCATATGGTCCAGCACTTCTTTTTTACGTTTGGCATTGTCCTTGGGATTCAGGATTGGATTGAATTTACTGGGATTCTGCGTAATTCCTGCCAGAGTAGCACATTCGGAAAGATTCAGATCCCAGACATCCTTATTGAAATACTGGCGGGCGGCTGCCTGTACGCCGTACGCGCCGGCTCCCAGGTTGATGGTGTTCAGATAGTTTTCGAGAATGACCTGTTTGTCATTGATTTTTTCTTCTACCTGAATGGCCAGGTACTGTTCCTGAAATTTACGTGTGAATTTTTCAAGCCAGGTGGATTCATTTGTCCAGTTGGTGAATACATTGTTTTTCAGGAGCTGCTGCGTAATCGTACTTGCCCCTTCAGAGAGCTCTCTTGTTGTAACCGCTCTTACAAAAGCCCGCAAAATACCTCTTACGTCAATTCCATTATGTTCATAAAATCGTTCATCCTCAATTGCTACAACGGCATGCTGGAGATCAAGGGGAATCTGGTCAATGGAAACCGGAAGACGGTTGGAACTTGGTGCTGCCAGCTTCCTTAGCTGGTTGCCCTGGTCATCATACAGAAAGGATGCATAGCCAAGAGGCATAATATCAATATCTTCTACATTAGGAGCGTTGTCTATGACCCCCTTAAACGCACCTATGCCCAGACAGATGCCGATGACACAGACCGTGATCAAAGATATAAACAGAACCCGGATAAACGAAACGTGCGCTCTCTTTCCCATCATGGAAGAACGGGAAATCAGGGAGTTTCGTTTCTTTGAGGTCGACTTTTTTCCGTAATTCATGGTATTCCTCCTTTATAATCCGTTATATTATATCAAATTAAAATAAGTAAATAAACCCCCAAATAAAAACTTCACACTTTCTTTAGAAACAGCCGTAACAGGAAAAAAACGGGGGATTTTTTCCGGAATGTCTACACTTAGGATTGACAGAATTCCGGCTGAAAATGTACAATAATTATAGCAATACGGCTGTATATGGCTGTAATTTTACAAATACCGGAGGCAAAGGCGATGTTAGAGCATTACAAAACTGTCCTGGAAGGCGGCGAAGGAGAGATTACAGAAAAAAAATCCAGATTTATCGCAACGGTACGTCTGGTGGAGTCCGAGGAAGAAGCCCTTGCTTTTATTGAAGAAATGCGCAAAAAATACTGGGATGCCAGACATAACTGTTATGCGTATTCCGTAGGTGTGAATCGGGAGTTTACCAGATGCAGCGATGATGGGGAACCCTCCGGGACAGCCGGACGTCCGATGCTGGATGTGATCCTGGGGGAGGATATTTATAATGTGGCTGTTGTAGTGACCCGATACTTCGGGGGAGTACTGCTGGGCACCGGAGGACTGGTCAGGGCCTATTCCAGGGCTGTACAGGAAGGACTTGGAAGCAGTCGGATTATTGAGAAGCAACATGGGATTTCCCTGGAAGTGACCACCGATTATTCAGGAGTCGGAAGAATTCAGTATATTGCAGGGGAACGGAAGCTTCCAATCCTGGATTCCGAGTATACGGATAAGGTGGTCCTGAAGCTTTTGGCGCCGTTCGGTGAGGCTGACGCTGTTTTGAGGGCGGTTATAGAAGGGACCAATGGCAGGGCCAAAATACAGAAGGATAAGGAATTGTATTTTGCTGTGTTGGATGGAGTGGTGCATCTGTTTGAGCATTAAGCAGAAAATCACACAAATATGCCCGGAGCTGCTCCGGGCATATTTGTTCAGGATTTTAGTGTTTTATATGTGTAAGCGATTACGATCGCAGAAATGATAAATGTCAGGACATCTGATACCGGCATGGAATACAGGACCCCGTCAAGTCCGAAAAAGAGAGGCAGCAGCAGGGCGAAGCCGACGCCGAACAATACTTCACGTACCATGGAAAGCATGGTGGAAAGAAGTTTTCTACGATCAATAAGGCTACGGCGCCTGCCACAGCCTCTGCGGTTAACAAATGGGTAAATAGACTGCTGGTTACGAAAGCTGCTTTTTTGAAGGCTTATGGCCTTCATGCGGCAGAGATACCAGACAGAATTGCTGTCAGCACCTGACCCAATACAGTTGCCACAGCCGCACCCATCATTCCCCATTTAGAAAACAGGGTCCAGAATGATGTTGGTCAATGCACCTCCAAGGGTAGCGAACATTGCAAATTTAGGACTTCCGTCTGAACGGATAATGGGATTCATGGACTGGCCAAACATATAAAACGGTACTCCCACGGAAATCCAGAAGAAATATTCTTTGGCATGGCAGAAGGTTTCTCCGCTTACCCGTCTTCCGAAGAGGGTTAAAATCTGTTCCTGAAAGATTAAATAGATGGCGGTCAGAATGATACTGCAGATGATGCAGAACAGAACTGCACTGCCGATACTTTTATGGGCGTCGTCTTTCTTATTTGCCCCAAGGCTGATGCTGACAAAAGCGCAGCAGACGTCGCCAATCATGACTGCAATAGCAAGAGCAACGACCGTCAGAGGAAAAACGACTGTGTTGGCAGCGTTCCCGTAAGATCCGAGATAGTCTGCGTTTGCAATAAAAATCTGGTTAACGATGTTGTAGAGCGCCGCAACCAGAAGGGAAATGATACATGGAACTGCGTATTTCCGCATTAATGTTCCAATCGGTTCTGTTTCCAGAAATGTGTTTGATTTTTGATTCATTGGACTCTCCTCCTGAAAAATTAAGCGCATAGCCTAAAGAGCTGGATTTATGCCTTTGGCTACACGCTTTTTTTGTCTGCTTTTTTATTTTATTGCAAAATAAAAACAGCCCGCAACAATCAACTGGATTTACGCAGTTCTGCCACACGCTGTTTCTATTGTTAATATATCAAATTTGCCTGCTGGTGTCAAAGGTCTTTTTTAACAAAAAATGCTTAACATTTCTCCGGTTCCGGGTAATCCACCCCAAAAGTATCCACAGTCATGGATTTGATTTTTTGTTCATCCAGGGGTCTGTCACTGTAATCGGTATCTTCCTCCGCAATTCTGTTGACTACATCCATGCCTTCCAGCACTTTACCGAAAGCCGCGTAAGCGCCGTCCAGGTGCGGAGCAGCTTTGTGCATGATGAAGAACTGGCTTCCGCCGGAGTTTGGGTTCATGGCTCTTGCCATGGAAAAAACACCCGGAGTATGTTTCAGATCATTTTTGAACCCGTTTTGTGCAAATTCGCCTTTGATGCCGTAGCCCGGGCCGCCCATTCCGGTACCGTCCGGACATCCTCCCTGAATCATGAAGCCGTTGATCACGCGGTGAAAGATCAGTCCGTCATAAAAGCCCTTTTTTACAAGACTGATAAAATTGTTGACTGTATTCGGGGCGGTTTCCGGGTATAATTCTGCTTTCATCACGTCACCGTTTTCCATGGTGATGGTTACAATAGGATTTGCCATAGTTGTTTCTCCTTTTCAAAAAGTATTGTTTTTCTCTGTGCGCTCTATTATAATATGCAAAGAACAATTCTGCAAGAGAAGGGTGAAAAATGATAGTAGAGACAAGAACACCGGAAGAGACATTTGCATTAGGAGCAAAGCTCGGAAGAGAGGCCAGGCCCGGGCAGATTTATACGCTGAACGGAGATTTAGGGGTGGGAAAGACCGTGTTTACCCAGGGCGTTGCTTCGGGGCTTGGAATTAGGGAGCCTGTCAGCAGTCCTACCTTTACCATTATACAGATTTATGAGGAGGGAAGACTTCCGTTTTATCATTTTGATGTATATCGTATCGGTGATATTGAAGAAATGGAAGAGATCGGTTATGATGATTATTTTTTCGGTGAAGGGATATGCCTGATCGAATGGGCGGATTTAATTGAAGAAATTCTTCCGGAAACCCTGATTCGGGTGACAATCGAAAAGGATTTGGAGCAGGGCTTTGATTACCGGCGCATTACGATACAAGGCCTGGAGATTGCATAGAGTGGAGGGAAATATGAAAATTTTGGGTTTGGACAGTTCCGGCATTGTTGCATCTGTGGCGATCGTCCAGGATGAGGTGCTGTTGGCAGAGTATACGGTAAATTATAAAAAAACACATTCCCAGACATTGCTGCCGATGCTGGATGAAGTGGTGAAGATGACAGAGCTGGATCTGAATACGGTTGACGCTATTGCAGTGGCGGCGGGTCCGGGCTCTTTTACAGGACTCCGTATTGGTTCAGCCACGGCCAAAGGTCTGGGGCTGGCATTAAAAAAGCCGCTGGTGGCAGTACCCACGGTGGAAGCTCTAGCTTATAATTTATACGATGTAAAGGGAGTGATCTGTCCGATCATGGATGCCAGAAGAGGACAGGTATATACAGGAATTTACCGGTTCGAAAATCATACGTTGGAGACAGTGGAGGGACAGATAGCTGTTTCCATAGGAGAATTGACAGAAAAATTAAATGTTATGGCGGAACCTGTGACATTTTTGGGAGACGGCGTGCCTGTGTTCCGGGAAAGGCTTGCAGAGACACTGAAGGTGCCTTATTCCTTTGCGCCTGCGCATGTAAATAAGCAGAGAGCATCTGCAATAGCTGCCCTGGGTATGGTTTATTATAGAGCGGGAAGGATTCAGACGGCTGCTGAGCATGCGCCGGATTATCTGCGTGTTTCCCAGGCGGAGCGGGAACGGGCGCAGAGGGAAGAGGGGCAGCCATTATGATTGTGCGGGAGATGCTGGCGGATGACCTGGAGCAGGTCATGGATATTGAGAACGATTTGTTTGCGGTTCCATGGACGAAGGAGGGATATTTTACCTTTCTTACCAGAGAGGATGCCATGTTTTTGGTTGTGGAGGAAAAAGGCCGGATTCTTGGATACTGCGGTTTGCTTATGGTGCCGGATGAGGGTGACGTTACCAATGTTGCGGTTCGCCGTGACAGGCAGAGGGAGGGCATCGGCCATTTTCTTATGGACAGTTTGGTGCGTTTGGCATCGGAACGGGGTGTGACGATCATTCATCTTGAAGTTCGGGAAAGCAACAAAACTGCACTTCGCCTGTACGAACGTATGGGCTTTATACAGGATGGAACACGCAGGCATTATTATACAGATCCCGTGGAGGATGCTGTGTTAATGACGCGGAAATAAACGGTAAACGGGTGTCGGCATGTCCAAACGAGAGGATGCTGCCACAGTGGGCGTGCGTTCGTAAGTACACAACTGGTGTACCGGAGACGGTGAAAACCCTGATGGAGAAATCAGATTGTGCTGGCTAATTTCTCAAGGCTGTGGTAAGCTGTAAGAGTAACAGAAATCATAGCAGACTGAAGTGACAGGAGGGATGATTATGTGCCAGATCGTATTCAGCATACCAGATGAAGTACTTTTTGATACAAAAATGACTCGTGAGCAGGCAAACCAGTTTGCCAGGCAGGCAGTGGCACTTGGATATTATACCCAGAGCGGCGTATCCATTGGATACTGTTCACAGATTGCAGGGATGACAGAAGAAGAGTTTATAAAATACTTGGGGCAAAATCATATTTCTATTTTCCAGTTCGATACAAAGGAAGAATTTCTGGAGGAATTAGATCATGCGTAAAGTGATTGTGAATTCCACACCTTTAATTGTACTTTGTGGGATCGGGAGACTGGATATTTTAAGAGAATTGTATCAGGAAATTTCGATACCGAATGCTGTATATAGGGAAGTGACAGCAAAAGACGATTCTGCCTGTGTGCAGATTCGGTCTGCCGCAGAATGGATTTGTGTGGAACAGATCAAAGACCATAGCGAAAAGAAAATGTATAAAGCAAAACTGCATGATGGGGAAGTGGAAGTGATGATTCTTGCCCAGGAACAAGAGGCAGATTTGGTGATTCTTGATGATAATGCAGCATAAAAAACAGCCAAATATCTGGGGCTTACGGTCACGGGAACATTGGGAGTTTTAGTCAAAGCGAAGTATCAGGGGATTATAAAAGAAGTACGCCCGTTATTGTCTGAGATGCGGCAGAATGGTTTTTATGTCAGCAGTGCAGTGGAACGCATGGTGTTAGAGCAGACAGGCGAATAAGAAATGTGAAAGTGTTATATAAGTCCCACGTTTGAAAAATCGAGATACAGCGGGGATTTATATATGTTAGAACGAAGCTGTATGATTGTAAGGTATAGTTTCTGGAGACTCCCTGGTTTATCCGGGGAGTTTTTCTTATCCATGGCCTTATAGAATGCTGGGAAAATACTTCATTATGGGGACGTGCATTCAGGCGGGTCTGGTGCTTGGCATTTTGCGCTTGTTTTAAAGTGATAATTGTGATAAACTTTGCGACAGAACGGAGTATAAGAAGAAATACAGCATAGAAAGTATGCAATCGTGAATATGGCATCAGATAATTGGAGGGAACGATGTTAGATGTTTGTTTAGTAGGAACCGGAGGGATGATGCCGCTGCCGAGAAGATGGCTGACCGCATTGATGACAAGGTATCATGGAAGCAGCCTTCTGATTGACTGCGGAGAAGGAACTCAGGTGGCAATAAAAGAAAAGGGCTGGAGCTTTAAGCCGATAGACGTGATCTGTTTTACGCACTATCATGGCGATCATATCAGCGGTCTTCCGGGCCTTCTTCTGACTATGGGAAATGCGGACCGTACGGAACCACTGACGCTGGTGGGACCGAGGGGCCTGGAACGGGTGGTCGGTGCACTGCGTGTGATTGCCCCGGAGCTTCCCTTTGAAATTCAGTTTATAGAAATTACGAAGCCGGAAGAGGTTTTGGAGCTGAATGGCTACAGGATCACGGCTTTTAAAGTGAATCATAACGTGCTTTGTTATGGCTATACACTGGAGATTCTGCGGCAGGGGAAATTTTCGCCGGAAAATGCAAAAGCCAATGAGATTCCGCTGAAATTCTGGAATCCGCTTCAAAAAGGGCAGACGGTGGAAGCAGACGGAAAGCTTTACACCCCGGATATGGTGCTTGGACCTGCACGAAAGGGAATTAAGCTGACCTACACCACGGATACCAGACCGACAGAATCCATTCTGCGGAATGCAAGAAATTCAGACTTATTTATCTGTGAAGGGATGTATGGAGAAGAGGACAAGGCAGATAAAGCAAAGGGATATAAGCATATGACCTTTAAGGAGGCTGCTGCCCTGGCCAGGGACGCGGAGGTAAGTGAAATGTGGCTGACGCATTACAGCCCTTCTTTGATTCGCCCGGATGATTATATGGAGATGGTGCGGGGGATTTTTCCTAATGCGTATCCCGGCAAGGATGGAAAGACGGCAGAATTGAATTTTAAGGAAGATTGAGTCCGCAGAACGGCAGGAAGGTATGCGATGCGGACAGAAATACGCAGAACGGAGATATATTATGGAAGATATTTTGATTTTAGCGATTGAAAGTTCCTGTGATGAAACCGCGGCTTCCGTTGTAAAGAACGGCAGGACAATTTTGTCTAATGTGATTTCTTCTCAGATTGAGCTTCATAAGTTGTATGGAGGCGTAGTGCCGGAGATTGCATCACGCAAGCATATTGAAAAGATCAATCAGGTGATAGAAGAAGCTCTGGCAGAGGCAGAGGTTACGCTGGATGATCTGGATGCCATTGGTGTGACCTATGGACCGGGATTGGTGGGAGCCCTTTTGGTGGGGGTTGCGGAAGCAAAAGCCATAGCCTATGCAAAGAAGCTGCCGTTGGTAGGTGTGCATCATATTGAGGGACATGTTTCTGCCAATTATATAGAACATCCTGATTTGGAACCGCCATTTTTGTGCCTGATTGTATCCGGAGGGCATACACATTTGGTTATTGTTAAGGATTACGGAGAATTTGAAATACTGGGCAGAACCAGGGATGATGCGGCGGGAGAGGCTTTTGATAAAGTCGCCCGTGCAATTGGCCTGGGATATCCGGGAGGTCCAAAGATTGACAAGCTGTCCGGGGAAGGAAATCCGGATGCCATTGTATTTCCGCGTGCAAAAGTAGGCGATTGTCCGTATGATTTCAGCTTCAGCGGGGTAAAATCATCTGTTTTGAATTATCTGAATCAGGCACGAATGAAGGGAGAAGCAGTGAATCGTGCGGATTTAGCAGCCTCTTTCCAAAAAGCGGTGGTAGATGTATTGGTAGAACATACCATGCTGGCGGCAAAAGATTACGAAATGGATAAAATTGCGATTGCAGGGGGTGTGGCTTCCAATGGAACACTGCGGGAGGCAATGAGGAAGGCATGTGAGGCTCAGGGATATCGTTTTTATCATCCGTCACCCGTATTCTGTACGGACAATGCCGCGATGATCGGAGTTGCGGCATATTATGAATTTATAAAGGGAACCCGCCATGGCTGGGAGCTGAATGCAGTACCGAATCTAAAGCTTGGAGAACGCTGATGTATTACATGGCTGCTGCGCCGATGCGGTATGTCTGTTAAGGTATGGCTCTTTTGGGGTATTCTTGCAGCACCGGTAGCGATATGACAGGAAGATGCATTGCTGATGCATGAGCTTGGAATAATTCGGAAATACTGGTTCATGGAGAAGAAAAATGAAGAATGAGAAGTGTACGGCGATTGTCCTTGCTGCAGGACAGGGGAAAAGAATGCAGAGTAAAATACAGAAGCAGTTTTTGGAAATTCAGGACCATCCGGTGCTGTATTATTCTCTGCAGTGTTTTCAGAAAAGTCCCCTGATTCGTGATGTAATTCTTGTTACCGGGGAAGGCGTTATTTCCTATTGTAAAAAGGAAATTGTGGAGAAGTATCATTTGGATAAGGTTTCCCGGGTGATCGCAGGCGGAAAGGAAAGATATGATTCTGTTTATGCGGGGCTTCTTGCCTGTGCAGACAGTGATTATGTATTTATACATGACGGCGCAAGGCCGTTTATTACGGAAGACATCCTGCAGAGAGGCATGGAGGGCGTAAAGAAGACAGGAGCCTGTGTCATTGGTATGCCCTCCAAGGATACGATAAAGCTGTCAGACGGCGCCGGGTTTATTAAGGAGACTCCGAATCGAAGTCTGGTATGGACGATTCAGACTCCTCAGATTTTTTCTTATTCTCTGATTCGAGAGGCGCATGAGAGTATCCGGAAAAAGGATATGACAGCTATCACGGATGATGCTATGGTAGTGGAGCAGGAGACTGGCGCTAGAATCTGTCTTGCAAAGGGCTCCTATCGGAATATTAAAATTACGACTCCGGAGGATCTATTGCTTGCGGAAGCTTTTCTGACTTTGTAGAGACATGTCTGCAAAGCTTTGGGTGTATTTGGGGAAGAAATTGGGCCTGTGGAAAATAGATGCAAAAAAATTGGTAAAAACTAATTTTCTGTATTGACATGCCGAATAATTGATGATAGAATACATCTTGCGCTGAACGTAGTGCGAAGATAAAAGGCGAGTAAGCCGCACATGGAGAGATATCGAAGTGGTCATAACGAGGCGGTCTTGAAAACCGTTTGTCCGCAAGGGCGCGTGGGTTCGAATCCCACTCTCTCCGTTTGTTGAGTGGAAAATAAAAAAGCACTTGACAATAGAAATTGAAATGAGTTATAATATTTTTTGCTTTTGGGCTTTTTGAGCTTTTGAAAGCGATTGGTAGGGCAATTTGGAGAAGTACCCAAGCTGGCCGAAGGGGCTCCCCTGGAAAGGGAGTAGGTCGTTAATAGCGGCGCGAGGGTTCAAATCCCTCCTTCTCCGTTCGGGTTTTTAAAATAAAAACTTGAAAAAAGTTGTTGACAGATGTGGAAAGATATGGTAATCTTAACAAGCTGTCATAAGACAGGAACCTTGATAACTAAACAGTGAAACACATACGATTCTCGAAAATTCT
>ERZ781272.362-NODE-362-length-37338-cov-4.059705_pt1 | contig 37338 bp, 34 predicted proteins | sample MGYA00375850_ERZ781272 | MGnify/ENA primary metagenome ERZ781272 (study PRJEB29790, sample SAMN06051246) | human gut metagenome | host: Homo sapiens | place: USA: Cincinnati, Ohio | collected 2013-06-21 | study: EMG produced TPA metagenomics assembly of the Gut...
GAGCAGTGCTCGCATCGGGACATAGGGACTTGCCGAGGCTTCGCCGTCTTTCCTTTTCGGGCGGATTTAAGCGATAATAAGGGAGACTTTATCACAGGCGTGGAATTGGAAAATTAAATATGCTATAATGGACTGCGGGTAGCCCATTATCTTTCATTTAAAAGGCCCGCCTACGGCGACGGCCAATTCTTCCGGGTGGTGCGCGCTCGGGAAACTTGAAATATTTATCTTTGTTGCCTAAACCGATGGACACGGCGGCATACTAAGAGAGAATGTCATACGTTTGTGGCAGAGCGTTCCAGGGCATTCAGACTGACTTTATTTAGGAGAGATGACAATGGCTTATCAGCTCATAGAGCAAGAGATTGCGCCTGGAATTGGTTTCCACGCAGTCTGTGACGACAGGTTTAAGACCACGCTCCTGTCTGTGAATTTCCGCATCCCACTTGACAGAGAAAGAGCGGCGGAATACGCGGTTGTAGGTCCTCTGCTGAGAAAGAAATCCCTGGAGTATCCGGATTTCACCCTGCTCAACCAGAAGCTCTGCGACATGTATGGCGCGTCACTGTATGCCGATGTAAAAAAGATCGGCGGCTGGCAGGTAATTTCCCTGTCTCTGCGTTCGATTGACAATCGCTATGTCCTGGATTGCGAGGACTTGACCCACGAATGTGCAGAGCTCCTGTGCTCTCTCATTACAAAACCCTGTCTGGCAGACGGATGTTTTGAGGAGTCCGAGGTGGAGATAGAACGCCAAAACCTCATTGATATGATTGAATCCAAGGTTAACGACAAACGTGCTTATGCAATTGACCAGTGTGAGGAACGGATGTATACCGGGGAGCCTTATGGCATCGATGAATACGGCACGGTGGAGGCGGCACATGCGGTTACCCCACAGTCTGCGACGCAGGCTTACCGCGATTTGATGAAACATGCACGGATGGAAGTTATGTTTACCGGTCATGGGGATACCAAGAAAATTTCAGCCGTTTTTGAGCGGGCTTTTTCCTCGGTGGAACGGGAACCCATATCCAATCCGGAGTTTCCCCGGATTGCGGGAGCTCAAAAAGTGACCGAACATGTCGAGCGGATGGATGTTATTCAATCTAAGCTGGTCATGGGCTTCCGGACCGGCACATTTGCGCAGAGTCCTGATTTGAGCGCGATGCGTCTCATGGTTGCCATTTTTGGTGGGACAGCGTTTTCCCGCCTCTTTGTTCATGTGAGGGAGGAAAAAAGCCTGTGCTACTACTGCGCAGCGCGATTTGACCGGATTAAAGGCGTTATACTTGTCGACTCGGGTGTGCAGAGCGAAAACCGGGAGGTGGCACAACGGGAAATTTTGCGTCAGCTCGATATCATGCGCGAAGGCGGCTTTTCCGACGGGGAATTCGAGGCCGCCAAGCTGAGTATGAAAAATGCCTTTGCCACAATCATAGATTCCCCTTCAGGACTGGAAAACTGGTACCTGGTACAGATTGTCGCCGGGACTCATACTTCCCCTGAAGAAGAAGGCAGGTCGATTGCCGAAGTGACGAGAGAACAGGTCGCAGATGCTGCGAAAAAGATCACGCTTGACACCGTCTATTTCCTGACCGGCAAAGAGGAAGGGGAGGCACACTCATGAGAGAACAGATTATCACAAACTCCCAGGTAGGGGAACAGTATTATAAAATCGAGCATGACAGCGGCTTGACATTGCTGCTCTATCCAATGAAGGGATACAACAGCTCCTATGCACTGTTTGGAACCAAATACGGGTCTGTGGACAATTGTTTCAAACGGGCCGGCGAGAAGGAATTTACCACAGTGCCGGAAGGTATCGCCCATTTTTTGGAACACAAGCTCTTTGAGAGCGAGGACAAGGATGCCTTTGCGCGTTATGCTGAAACAGGAGCGTCCGCAAACGCCTATACCTCCTTTGACAAGACCTGTTACCTTTTTTCGTGCACGGACAACTTTAAGGAATCACTTGAAATCCTGTTGGATTTTGTTACCTCACCATATTTTACCGAGCAGACAGTGCAAAAGGAGCAGGGGATTATCGGACAGGAAATCAAGATGTATGACGATGACCCGAACTGGCAGGTTTATTTCAATCTGTTAAAGGGCCTGTACCAGCGCCATCCATTGCGCATCGACATCGCAGGTACGGTGGAATCCATCGCGAAAATTACGGCGGATAATCTCTATGAGTGTTATCATACTTTTTACAATCTCCACAACATGGCGCTCGCGATTGCCGGCAACTTTACCGTGGAAGAGGTACTCGAATTCGCAGATCGGATCTTGAAAAAGGCGGAGGATATTGAGGTGGTGCGTGCTCCTTCCGAGGAACCGGAGGAGATCTGTACCGCTGAAACAGTCATAACTCTCCCGGTTGCTCAGCCGCTGTTCCAGGTGGGCTTTAAAGAAAAAGTCCCGGTTAAACAACAGCTCGCCAGGGACTATGTGCTGCACTCGATATTGCTCGAGTGCATCGCCGGGGAATCCTCCCCGCTGTACCGGGAGCTCTACGACGCCGGCCTTATCAATTCAAGCTTTGGTACGGAAATCATGCTGGGTTCAGATTATATGTGTACCATTTTTGCTGGAGAAGGCAAAGATCCGAAACTGGTTCGTGACAAACTTGCAGACAAAATCTGCGAATACCGGGAGCGGAGAATTGAAACGACTGTGTTTGAACAGCAGCGCAAGGCCCTGTACGGCCGTTTTGTACGGGGACACGGCAGTGTCGAAAATGTCGCAAGCTCCCTGCTCGATTCCCATTTCCTTGGTCTCGGCGAGTTTGAAGTGCTCGATGCCTGCGCGGCAGTTACCTGTGAAGAGGCGAATGAGTACCTGCAGACTGTGATGCAAAAAGACAAAATGGCGCTCTCCGTCGTCTGTCCGCAACAATAAAGCAAAATACCCCGCAAGTGCGGGGACTACATAAACCGGAGGTTTCTTTTATGGATAAAGTAGTACAGTTTCCGGGTCTTGGACTCGAGTTTTCGTTTAACACCACGGCATTTTCGATTGGCGGCATCCATGTGGCATGGTATGGGATACTGATTACCGTAGGACTCTTGCTTGCCATTCTTTACTGTTTCAGACGGCTGAAAATTTTTGGCCTCAACACCGACCGCGTGATTGACGTCGTGATTGGCGGCATCATCGGCGGTATCATCGGTGCGCGCGCTTACTATGTGGCGTTTAGCTGGGACGACTACAAGTATTATATCTGGGACATCTTTAAGGTCTGGGAAGGCGGTATGGCCATCTACGGCGGCATCATCGGTGCACTTTTGGTTGGCATTATTATGTGTAAAATCCGCCATGTCCGTATACTCCCAATGCTGGACGTCGCAGGTCTTGGCTTTTTGATTGGCCAGTGCATCGGGCGCTGGGGCAATTTTGTCAACGTGGAAGCTTTTGGCTCGAACACGACGCTTCCATGGGGAATGACCGGGCCGGATATCCAGACTTATCTTACCAACCGCGTATCTTATCTTGCCAACATCGGCGTGACGGTGGATCCATCTCTGCCGGTTCACCCCTGTTTTCTGTATGAATCGCTTTGGTGCCTAATTGGGTTTATCCTGCTGCATCTTTACACCAAACACCGCAAGTTCGACGGAGAATTGTTCCTGATGTATGTCGGATGGTATGGCCTTGGCCGTGCTTTTATCGAGGGGCTCCGCACTGACCCGCTGCTGATAGGCGGACTGCGCGTTTCTCAAATTTTGGCCATCGTCTGTGTCGTCGTTTCCGCTATTTTGATTTTGGTATTCCGTTCTAAAATCAAGAATGCGAATGACCCGGATTATCTGCCGTTGTATGTGACGACAGAGGAATCAAAGATGATGCTCGAGGGCACCTACGATGCGTTTGAAAAAGAGCAGCGCTTGAAGAAGAAACAGGCGAAAGAGGATGCCAAACGCAAAAAGATGCTGGCAAAGCTCGGCGGCCAGGAGGAGGAAGAACTCGAGCCGATGGGATATGCTGGGGAGGAAGAGACTCCAACCGACGGCACTGAGTCCAAAGCAGCAGAGGAGACAACACAGGAGTCCGGCGAAGAAGCAGAGGAAAACGCTACTCCAGGGGAACCCGCCGAATCAGAGGAGCCTGTAAAAGAAGAATCCGCCGGCTTGACTGCAGAGCAACCGGAAAACAAAAATGCCGTTGTGGCTGAGAATATTCCAGCTAACAAAGATACAGAAGAATCTTCTGAATCCGAGGATGAGGAGAAAAAAACGGAAAACTAAGACGCATTCAGGGGGACAGATAGGAGGAAGTAAACGGCATGTCGATTCTGATTGATGGAAAAGAAATTTCCGCAAAGGTCAAGGCCGAGGCGGCTAAGGAAGCAAGTGCTCTTTCCAAACGAGGGATTACCCCAACGATTGCGGTTATCCTGGTGGGAGATAATTCCGCTTCCAAGGTGTATGTCCGCAACAAAATTCGCGCCTGTGAGCAGACGGGGATCCGTTCAGAGAAATATGAGCTGCCGCAAACTGCTTCTCAGCAGGAAATTCTCGAAGTAATTCAGGAGCTTTCCGACAGGAAAGATGTCCACGGGATTCTCGTCCAGCTCCCATTGCCGGAGCAGATTGATGAGCAGGTTGTTATCCGTGCGATTCCCTCGGAAAAAGACGTCGATGGATTCCATCCGGAAAACATCGGCAGGCTGCTGACGGGCGGGCATCAGCTCGTCCCCTGTACCCCGGCGGGTATTATCCGTTTGCTTGAGGAAACCGGCACCGGGATTCAGGGCAAGCACTGTGTCATTATCGGGCGTTCCAACATTGTGGGAAAACCGATGGCTTTGCTGATTCTTGAAAAAAATGCTACGGTCACTATCTGCCACTCCAGAACAAAGGATCTGGCGCTGTTGACAAGGCAGGCAGATATTCTGATTGCCGCAGTGGGAAAACCGAAGTTTGTCACCGCGGACATGGTGAAGGAGGGAGCCGTCGTTGTTGACGTTGGCATGGACCACGATGAAAATGGCAAGCTGTGCGGAGATGTCGATTTTGAACAGGTGAAGGACAAATGCTCCTTTATAACCCCGGTACCCGGCGGAGTCGGCCCGATGACCGTGGCCATGTTGATGAAAAACACGATTTTGGCGGCAAAGCTGCAAAATGGCGAAAGATAACTTCATTGACAGCCCTCAAAAAGTATGATATCATAAATAAGCCGCATGTTCCGGGCTTTTATAAGACGCACTGTGCGCGCCTTGGAACAGCGAGATTATAGGAATGGGCAGGTGCCTGAAATGTATGCAATTATCGAAACCGGCGGCAAACAGTACCGCGTCAGCGAGGGCGATACGATTTATATCGAAAAGCTCGGCGTCCAGGCGGACGAGACCGTTACCTTTGATAAGGTAATCGCAGTGTCCTCTGACAATGGCGTGAAAGTTGGTACTCCTGTTGTTGACGGCGCAACTGTAACAGCGAGAGTCATCAAAAACGGCAAGCAGAAGAAGATCACCGTCTTCACCTACAAACCGAAGAAGGATTCTCACCGCAAAATCGGTCACAGACAGCCTTATACCAAGGTTCAGATCCAGACCATTCACGCGTAATGATCCGAGCACAGTTTTTTTGTAAAAACGGTAGGTTCTGTTCTGTGAAAGTGAGCGGACATGCCGGTTTTGCAGAATCCGGGGAAGATATCGTGTGCGCGAGCGTATCCTCTGCGGTGCAGCTTACGGCAAACGGTATTACCGAATGTGCGAAGCAGCAGGCGGAAGTCCTCGTGAAGAACGATGAAATTTCCGTGACCCTCCCGGCGCACCCGTCGGATATGGCGGTGTGTTTTCTGGATGCCCTTCATCTGCATCTGGAGTGCCTGGAGCAGGATTTTGAAAGATGTATCAAAGTTACAGTTTCGGAGGTGTAAGAAAATGCTGAGAATTAGCATGCAGTTTTTTGCTCATAAAAAGGGTGTTGGTTCCACAAAGAACGGCCGTGATTCCGAGTCCAAGCGCCTTGGCGTAAAACGCGGAGATGGACAGTTCGTTCTGGCCGGTAACATCCTTGTGCGTCAGCGCGGAACCCACATCCATCCGGGTGAGAACGTCCGCCGCGGTTCTGACGATACTCTGTTTGCGACCATCGACGGTAAGGTTAAATTCGAGCGCATCGGGCGTGACCGCAAAAAAGTCAGCGTTTACGCTGACTAGGGGAAAACCAGCAAAACACGAAAGTATCCCGAGCTGTTTACAGCCTCGGGATTTCTTTTCGCATTTAATTGATGTTTGTGTGTTTTTCGAATATAATAATACCAAGAATCGTACGCGGAGATAACCGTCAAAAAATCAAAGAAAACAGAAAGCAGGATGTGCACGTTGCATGTCTGACAGGTGGTGAAGTAAGATGTTTGTCGATTTAGCAAAAATTCAGGTTAAAGCGGGTGACGGCGGAAACGGCGCAGTCGCATTCCATAGGGAGAAATATGTCGCGGCGGGCGGTCCGGACGGTGGAGACGGTGGAAACGGCGGAAATGTTATTTTTGTGGTGGACGACCATTTAAATACGTTGATTGATTTTCGGTATCAGCGTAAATACTTGGCCGAAAATGGACAGCCAGGAGGCAACAAACGCTGCAAAGGCAAAAACGGGAAAGATCTGATTGTCAAGGTGCCACGCGGTACTCTGGTGCGAGAGCTGGAAAGCGGCAGGCTGCTCGCCGATATGTCCTCCGATGAGCCGGTTGTCATTGCCAAAGGCGGACGCGGCGGATGGGGCAACACCCATTTTGCGACGGCAACCCGACAGATTCCTCGTTTTGCGAAAAACGGGCTGCCGGGACAGGGCTTTGAGCTCCAGCTGGAAATGAAATTGTTGGCGGATGTCGGATTAGTCGGTTTCCCAAACGTCGGAAAATCGACGCTCATCTCCGCGCTCAGTGATGCAAAGCCGAAAATCGCAAATTATCACTTTACCACACTGACCCCGGTGCTCGGTGTAGTGCGGGTGCAGGAAAATCAGTCCTTTGTCATGGCGGACATTCCGGGCCTCATTGAGGGGGCAAGCGAAGGCGTCGGCTTGGGACATGAGTTCTTGCGCCATGTCGACCGCTGCCGGCTGCTTGTCCATCTGGTGGACGTTTCCGGCATCGAGGGAAGGGATCCTGTAGAGGATTTTGAAACCATTAACCAGGAATTAAAAAATTACAATGAAGAAATTGCTTCCCGTCCCCAACTTGTCGTGGCGAACAAATGCGACCTTGCGGCGCCAGAGCAGATCGAAGCATTCCACTCCTACATCAAGGAGCAGGGCTATGACTTTTTTGAGATATCCGCCGCGATGAACCGAGGGACACAAGACCTGAAAAAAGCAATCGCCGAGGAGCTTTCCAAACTTCCCCCTATTAAACGGTATGAGGCAAACCCCTACACCGATGAGGAGCTTGTGGCGAGGAAGAAAAACGAGTTCCAAATCAAAGTGGAACACGGAGTTTACTTTGTCACAGCGGATTGGCTGCTCCCGGTGCTCGGCAATGTGGATGTTGAGGATTATGAATCCCTCCAGTATTTCCAGAGGGTTCTTCAGAAAAGCGGTATTATTGCAAAGCTGGAGGAAATGGGAATTCGGGAAGGGGATACTGTTAATATCCTTGACTTTGAATTTGATTATGTTCGATAAGAAGCAGAGGCAGAAAGAAGGTGACAGCTATCCTGAATTTGGATTTACAACCACTTGATATGAAAACCTACAGCCCAATTACGCTTGCATTTGTAGGTGACGCGGTATATGAGCTGCTGGTACGGCAGTACATTGTACAACATATGAATGCGCCTGCCAATAAACTGCATTTAAAAGCGGTGGAAAAGGTCTGCTGTACCTTTCAGTCTGCTTCTGTTTCGCGCATTGAAGCGATGCTGAACGAGAATGAAGCGGATATTTTCCGCCGCGGGCGAAATTCCAGCACCCAGCGTGTTCCAAAAAATGCAAAGCCGGTGGAATACCGGCGGGCAACCGGGTTAGAAGCTTTGTTCGGATACCTCTATCTTAAAGGGGAAAATGGACGAATCCAGCAGCTCTTCCAAAAAATTATAGAGGATGATGGGGAATCGGGTCAGGCCAGCGCAACAGAGAAAACAGACGCGCGGCAACTTAGATGAGGAGCGTTACATATGAAAATCTCGAAAAAAATGGTCAAGAATTTTGGCGTTGACTTTGCGTTTGATTTAATCGGCGCAATTTCCTACGGCGTCGGCCTGTTAATGTTTGTCCAGCCCAATCAGATTGCAATGACCGGTGCCGCCGGTGTAGCGGTTTTGATTAACCACTTGACCGGCTTTCCAATTGGAATCGGTTCGTTTTTAGTAAATGTTCCGCTGCTTGTTTTGGCTTTTATCTTTTTGGGCAAGCATTTTACGGTTCGTACCCTGATTACCACCGCAATCTTTTCCTTTATGATAGACATTATCAAGCCGTTTGTTCCGACCTACACCAAAGACCCGATTCTCGCCTGCTTGTTCGGCGCAGTGCTGATTGGCTTTGGTGTGGTACTCATTTATATGCGTGGTTCCACCTCCGGCGGTACGGATATTGTCTGCCGTCTCGCACAGCTCCGTTTTCCCTATATGAGCATGGGAAAACTGACAGCGATCGTCAACTCGGTCATCATCATCTCTGCGATGATTATCTACCGCAGCTTGGAATCCGGGTTATATGCACTGGTCGTCGTTGTAGCGCAGAGCTTTGTCATTGATGCGATCCTTTACGGTGCAGATAAGGGCAAACTAGTCTATATCATTTCGGATAAGGCAAAGGAAATTTCTAAGTCCATTATCAAGGATGTTAATCGTGGATGTACGCTGTTAAACGCAACCGGAGCATTTACGGAACAAGAACGACAGGTTGCAATGTGTGTCGTTCGAGCCCAACAGTTTTTCAAGCTCAAAGAGGTTATCATGCAAATCGATCCGACCGCTTTCATCATTGTGACGGATTCCAATGATATCATCGGCCAGGGCTTCAAGGCGATTGATACAACGAGATAAATGCAAAAAAAGGCAGCTGAAAACGTGGTACACGCTTTCAGCTGCCTTTGACAAGGAGCGGCTAAGCCAGGTTACCGCTGGTTCTGCTGCTGATTGTTCTGCTGGGAATTCTGAGAATTATTCTGGTTTCTCTTGTTCTGAGAATTGTTGTTCTGATTGTTCTGAGAATTCCGGTTATTCTGGGAGTTCTTGTTATTGTTGTTTTGATTCTGGGAATTCTGGTTTTCATAGTTTTTTGCCATGATTTATCACCTCTTTCCGAGAGTTATTATTTGCAGGAGCAAAGAGAATATGCTTGCAGTCGTAAAAAGAAATTTGGAATTTCTATCCAATTAAATATACAGAAAACTGTATGAATTTTACATAAAGTATTGAAAATATTATAACTGCAAATGCTCGATTGTAATTAATAGAAATAACTGCAAAACAAGGCATCGGTGCATGGCGGAGTATTATCGAGAAAATTTTGATTCTCTGCGATAAGTACACCACAGTGGATGCAAACGGTGTTCCTTTGGAAAGATAATATGGCATAAAAAGCCCGGAGTTTTTGCACCGGGCTTTTTTCTGGCATGGCCACATAATGAGGGAAAGGCCCAATCCCTTTGGATTGGGCCTTTCGATGCTGCATTGAAAGCAATAGGCGGAAAATAGGTTTATTCTTCCAGTTCCTGTTTGATCACCTGTTTGTCAGGTTTGCGTTTTCGTAAAGAAAAGATGGCAACCAGAAGCGGAACTGCGAGGATATACGCAAAGGTGACACCGAGTTGGGACAGGGTGAGGGGAACCGTTTTGAAAATTACGCTGAGTGCCGGGAAATAGACAACGGCAAATACAATGGTACTGGAAATCAGCACGGCCAAAATTAGCTTGATATTATCGAACGGATTAATTTGAAATAGTGATTTTTTCTCTGATTTGCACTCAAACACATGGATGAGTTGAGTAAAGACAAGCGCAATCAGCGCAGCGGTACGGGAAGCGTCCACATTTTGGGTCATCTTAAAGATTGCTATAAATACGGCAAGGGTAGTAAGGCCAATCATACAGCCCCGGAAAATAATTGTCGTGGCAAGCCCGCCGGCGAAGATACCGTCTTCCCGCCTGCGCGGGCGCTCCTTCATGATATCGCTGTCTCCGGGCTCCAGCCCCAAAGCAATGGCGGGAAGCCCGTCGGTGACGAGGTTGACTATCAGGATGTGAATGGGCAGCAAAACCACTGGAAGACCAATGAGCATTCCCAGAAACATTGTCAAAACCTCACCGATATTGCAGGAGAGCAGGTAGCGAATAAATTTGCGGATATTGCGGTAGATAATACGGCCTTCTTCAATGGCGGCTACCAGGGTCGCAAAGTTGTCGTCGAGCAGGATGACGGAGGAAGCCTCCTTGGTAACATCGGTGCCGGACAGGCCCATCGATACTCCGATATCGGCTTCTTTGATGGCGGGGGCGTCGTTGACGCCGTCTCCTGTCATGGCTACAATGTGTCCCGCGCGCTTGAACGCACGCACAATTCTCAGCTTGTGGCTTGGGCTGACGCGTGCAAATACACTGATGTCGCCCACAGCAGAGGCAAGCTGAGTATCACTCATCTGGTCGAGTTGAGCACCGGTGACGACACGCTCACCCGAGCGAAGAATTCCGATTTCCTTTGCAATGGCGGCAGCAGTGGTCTTGTGGTCTCCGGTGATCATTACCGGACGGATTCCCGCCCGCCGGCATTCCTTGACGCTGGAATAGACCTCCTTGCGCGGCGGGTCAATCATGCCGCACAGTCCCAGGTAGACGAGATTATTTTCCGTCTCCGCCGAGGAGGCGGCGTATTTGCATGCAAAAGCAAGTACTCGCAAAGCGCTCTTTGCCATCTCCTCATTCTGCTGCAGAATTTTGGATTTGTGTGCGGCGGTGAGTGGGACGGTCTTGCCGTCAATCAGAGTGTAGGAACATTTTTCAAGCAGGATATCGGGCGCTCCTTTCGTGAACATAATCATGTGCCCCTGCTGGTCGGAATAGATGGCGGACATACATTTACGGATGGAATCAAACGGGAGCTCTCCGATTTTGTGGTAGTTGCGCTCAAGCTCCTCCCGGGTGATTCCCGCTTTTTTTGCGGCGATGATAAGGGCGATTTCCGTCGGGTCGCCGGAAACGGATAAAACACTGGAATCCTTCTTATGGCGCCTTAGTTCGGTAACCGTGGCGTTGGAGCACAGCACAAAGGAATTGAGAATCGTATTCATGAGCGGAGAACGGGTAGGGAAGACCGGGTTTCCGGAGCTTGTAAAACCGCCGTCCGCCTCGTATCCGTTGCCGGAGACATCTACTTCAAAGGAGAGCGCGGCAATTTTTTTGACGGTCATTTTGTTTTCCGTGAGGGTACCGGTTTTATCAGTACAGATAATATCCGCGCAGCCGAGTGTTTCCACCGAATACAGTTTGCGGATGAGCGCTTGGCGTTTGACCATCCTGCCAACTGCAAGAGCGAGGACAATGGTGACGATGGCGGAAAGTCCCTCCGGAACGGCGGCGACTGACAGAGAGATACCGGTTAGCAGCATGTCAAAAATATTTTCCCCGCGCAAGATGCCGGTAAGGCTGACAACCGCACAGATGACAAGGCAGCCGACGGCGATATATTTTCCAAGCTGATCGAGTTTTTTTTGCAGTGGAGTCTGTTCTTCCTCAATTTCCCCGAGCATCCCGGCAATTTCCCCCATCTGGGTGTTCATCCCAATATCGGTGACAAGCATCCTGCCTCGTCCTTTCGTGATGATGGTTCCCATGTAGACCTCATTTTGTGCCTCATGGGGTTTCACACCAAAGGAATAAGCTTTTTTATGTACCGGGACGGATTCCCCGGTGAGCAGGGCTTCATCCGCGCACAGACCATAGCATTCGGACAGGACGCCGTCCGCCGGAACCTTGTCTCCTTCTTCGAGCAGGACGACGTCGCCAATGGTGACCATGCTTGACGGAATTTGCTTTATTTGCCCATCGCGCAGCACGGTACAGGAGGGCGCCGCCATCTGGCGCAGGGCGGCAATCGTTTTTTCTGTTTTGTACTCCTGCAAAAAGCCAAGCAGGGCGTTTAAAAAGACGATTGCCATGATGGTAAATGCCTCAGTCACCTCTCCCATGACCACGGAGAGAACCGTGGAAAACAGCAGAATCATGGTCAAAACATCTTTGAATTGAGAGGCAAGGATTTTTCCTGCACGGATTTTCTTTCCCCCTTTTAGGATGTTTTCTCCATATTCCCTGAGATTTTTTTCAGCCTGCTTGGTTGTCAGGCCGGCCAGAGCATCCTTTTCGGTCTTGTTCATTTGTTTCACCGCCACTTTAATACTAGTTGGAACAGCTTGTATGAAGTTGTCCTTTTCTAGCTTATTCGCAGCAGTGGGGCAATATGACGACTTGTACCTAAGACTCAGCGTTTATGGGAGCGTTTGGGATTTGGGTCAAGCGGGATAATGCGAAACGGCTTGCCCCTGCGGATACATTCCGCAATGACCTGCTTGGTGCCGTTTGAACGCATGTCCCAAAAAGCGAGCACAATATCGCTGTATTCGATAATCTGAATATTTCGCTGAAGCGGCGCACCTTTTCCATATAATCCAAATTCTGGCAAAAATATTTTAATAGGAATGCCAAGAATATGGGATGCCGCCTGAGCAACGGAGTCGATTCCAACGGCCCCACCACTGACAATTTCCGAACAGCCGCTCGGCAAAAAGGAAATTAACTGGGAAACGGAAAATTCTGCGCAGCTGCGTGAGCCGATAACAGCAACCTTCATTTAAGATACCACCTTTTTGAAAAGTTCACTTAAAGTATACCATAATTTGCTGTAAGTGACAGGAAGTTTTCGCAAAATGCTTTTCAATTTCCCAGAGATAATTGCCGAATGGTTGTGGCATAGTAACTGTGTGGATTTCACACAGGAGGAATTTAAAAATGAAAAAATGGATCAAAAGAACGGCTGCGTCACTGCTGGCCATATCGGCAGTGGCGTTTGCCGCGGTAGGATACACGGGCTCCACTCTTTCGGATCATTACAGCGTCTTTTCCGGAGATACTCTTTCTTTTGGCAGTACCGGGCTGATTGGTTCCGTGGTGACCGGAAGTGGAAGTGAACATACCGCCACTTCCGACGGCAGCTATCAGGTGGATGTTAAGCTTTTTGGAATGGTGCCGGTAAAAAAAGTATCAGTCGATGTGGTGGGTCGGCAGACTCTGGTTCCCTGCGGTACGCCGTTTGGAGTCAAGATGTTTACACAAGGTGTGTTGGTTGTCTCGATGTCCGATGTTGAGACGGCAAACGGCACAGTAAATCCGGCGAAACAGGCAGGAATCCAGGTGGGCGACGTCATCACTCAGATTGAAGGAAAACAGGTCAATACCAATGAGCAGGTTTCCGATATGGTGGAGCACAGCAACGGTCAGCCGCTGAAAATCACTGCAATCCATAAAAATGAAACGTATGAAACTACACTGACCCCGGTAGTTTCCACTTCCCATACTGGTTACCGGGCAGGCATCTGGGTACGTGACAGCTCGGCCGGAATTGGTACGCTGACGTTTTACAGCCCGGAAACTGGGGTGTTCGGCGGCCTAGGGCATGCCATCTGCGATGTCGACACTGGGGAAATCATGCCTTTGATGACCGGTGAAGTGGTGGATGTGTCTATCAACGATGTCATCAAGGCAAAGGCGGGCTCGCCGGGAGAACTGCGCGGAAGCTTTTCCGGCGCTACAGATATGGGAAGGCTGATACAAAATTCCGAAACTGGTATTTACGGCGTGCTGTTTGAACAGTATACCGGGCATGAGGCAATGCCGATCGCACTTAAGCAGGAGGTTAAGGAAGGGGATGCGGAAATTCTTGCCACTATTGACGGGGACACTCCGAAGAAGTATAGTATTAAAATTGAGAAAGTTAGTTTTTCCGATAAGGCGAAGACGAAAAATATGGTAGTAAAAGTCACTGACTCCGAGCTTTTGGAAAAGACAGGCGGAATTGTTCAGGGTATGAGCGGCAGCCCGATTATCCAGAACGGTCATCTTGTCGGAGCAGTTACTCATGTATTTGTCAATGATCCGACACGCGGCTACGGCATTTTCATTGAAAACATGCTTGACGGTGCGCAGGAAATCATCGAAGAACAGCAGACACAGTGACTGTTTGGCGGTGTGGAACGAAAAAGTGGAGATCAGCCAAATTTATTTACATTTTTTGGCAGAAACCCCTTGCATAAGCTGTAAAATTATGGTAATATAATTTTGCAATCTAATAACAACACCAATGGGGGAAGAAAAATGGACAATAAGCCAAAAGTATTAATCGCAGACGACAGCAAGGATTTTGGCGTAATCTGCTGCAATTTATTGAAAACTTACGGATTTGATACTTTGATGTCTCCAAAGGATGGAACCAAGGTGACGGATGCCGTTCTCTCCGGCCAGCCCGACATCGTGCTGATGGATGTCTTTATGCCGTATCTTGACGCAATCGGTGTGATGAAGCGCGTCAGGGAAGAGGGAGGCAAACTTCCCCTGTTCTTAGTCATGTCCAGTGTGGATTCTCCTATGCTGGAACATGAGATGCTCTCTTCTGGTGCATCCTATTATTTTCTCAAGCCCTTCGATATGGAAGTAATGGCAGAGCGCATTGCACAGCTTTCCGGTTACCAACAACCAGCCGCTTTGAAGAATCTTGGTGTGGGTGTGAAAGAGCAAAACGGATTGGAGCCGGATTTGGAGATGCTTGTCACTGATATCATCCATCAAATCGGGGTTCCTGCGCATATCAAGGGCTACCACTATTTGCGTGAGGCAATCATCCTCGCCATTAAAGACCACGACATTATTAACGCAGTGACGAAACAGCTTTATCCGACTGTTGCGAAAAAGCATGACACTACCTCATCCCGCGTCGAACGCGCCATCCGGCATGCCATTGAGGTTGCCTGGGACAGAGGAGATGTCGACACCCTCAATTCCTATTTTGGTTATACGATACACAACGGAAAAGGCAAGCCGACGAACTCAGAGTTTATCGCTATGATTGCCGACAGGCTTCGCCTACAGCTGAAAATCAGCTAAATCTCTTGTATGATAAGAAAAATATTAGCTATTAGCCCTGTATAAATACTACAAGATTCACTTGCTTAGGCTCATCAAGTGCTATTATCCCATATTTCCTTACAATTCCTGCCAGAAAAGCCGCCGTTACGACGGCTTTTTTGGCTGTCCATCCTCCGCGGCTAGGGTATTGGCATTAATTCTCTCTGTTTACTGTGATGGAAACAGAGGGTATTTTTATTTTACAGAGAAATGTTTTTTGCGGCTGCTGTATCAAATTATGATAAGCCGGTTTTGGTTCGAAACTGTTTTTTCTCTTTTTTTGTTGGGAGGACCATCTCACAGATACGGTTGTCATTGGCCTGCAAGCCCTGCTACTGTAACTTCTTTTTTCTCGGGATAGGTAATTTCCATTCTGCGGTCGCCTTTCTATCGCAGGACAGGCAGGCAAAACGCGCCTGCCTGTTTTTGTATAGTGATCTTATTTGATAGTTTCCTTGCCGCCCATATACATCCGGAGAGGTTCCGGAATGTTAACCGAGCCGTCCGCGTTGAGATTGTTTTCCAAAAATGCGATGAGCATTCTCGGCGGTGCAACAACAGTGTTATTGAGGGTATGGGGGAGGTAGTTGCCTTTCTCCTTGTTTTTGACACGGATGCCGAGCCGGCGGGCCTGTGCATCGCCGAGATTCGAGCAGCTTCCTACTTCGAAGTACTTCTTCTGGCGGGGTGACCATGCTTCCACGTCGATGCTCTTGACCTTCAAATCTGCAAGGTCGCCGGAGCAGCATTCGAGGGTGCGTACCGGGATATCCAGCGAGCGGAAGAAATCGACCGTATTGTGGTAGAGTTTCTCAAACCACTCCATGCTTTCTTCCGGTCTGCAGACGACAATCATCTCCTGCTTTTCAAACTGATGGATGCGATAGACGCCGCGCTCCTCGATACCGTGCGCGCCGACCTCCTTACGGAAGCAGGGAGAATAGCTGGTCAGCGCCTGCGGAAGCTGGTCCTCGGTCAGGATGGTGTCGATGAATTTACCGATCATTGAATGCTCGCTGGTGCCGATGAGGTAGAGATCCTCGCCCTCGATTTTGTACATCATATTTTCCATTTCCGCAAAGCTCATGACGCCGTTTACCACATCGCCGCGAATCATAAACGGCGGGATATAGTAGGTAAAGCCGCGGTCAATCATGAAATCGCGCGCATAGGAGAGGATGGCGGAGTGCAGGCGAGCAATGTCGCCGCACAGGTAGTAAAAGCCATTACCGCTTGTCTTTCTCGCGCTGTCGAGATCGATACCATGCAGGCGCTCCATAATATCTACATGGTAGGGAACCTCAAAATCGGGGACGGCCGGCTCGCCGAAGCGCTCGACCTCAACGTTTTCGCTGTCATCCTTTCCGATTGGCACGGATTCGTCGATGATGTTTGGGATAACGAGCATCCGCTCCCGGATGAGAGCGGAAAGCTCCTCTTCTCTGGCTTCGAGCTCCTCGAGCTCGTTCGCCATCGAGGTGACCTGAGTCTTTGCCCGCTCCGCCTCTTCCTTCCTTCCCTTGGCCATAAAGCCGCCGATTTGCCTGCTGATGGAGTTGCGCTGGCTTCTCAGGTAATCGCAGCGGGTCTTCGCCGTGCGGAATTCCTCGTCAAAGGCAATCACCTCGTCTACGAGTGGGAGCTTTTCTTCCTGAAATTTGCGCTTGATGTTTTCTTTGACAATGTCGGGATTTGTCCGCAAAAACTTGATGTCCAACATAGTGAGAGTTCCTCCTGTCATTTTTTAAAAATAAAAAATCCTTCTGTCCCCCAAAAATGGGACGGAAGGATTCCGCGTTGCCACCCAAATTGCCGGGATGAACCGGCCGCTCGAACGCGCAATAAAGGGCGCGACCCTCCGGCTCCTCGCCGGCAGCTCGGAAAGCGGAAAGGCCTTTTATTTGCCCGGCTTGCACCGGCCGCCGGTTCTCTGAAAGCAAAGGGAAAAGGCCGCTTCTTTCGTTATAGCCAAAAAATAAGCATATTTCTTACTAGAAGTATATACGATTTTTTCAGGATATTCAAGGAATTTTTATTTTTTCATAGCATAAGCTAAAATTTAGACAAAAATCGTAAAGTGTATTTAAGGTAAACACAAATCAGGTTAAGTGTACTCGAATAATATACTCTCTTTGGCAAATTCAGATAATATATTGGGAAAAATACACCCGATATTTAGAAATAAGATAGAAAAATAGGGGGATTTCAAAACAGTATTAGACAAAATATCTAAATTTCAAGTGCAAAAATTTCTGTTTTCATCATCACAAAAGCCGCTGGTTCAAATTGTTTCCTGTAACTAAAAATGATATAATGCTTATTGGACAGCCGAAGACCATGGATTCAGGCAGTTTATGAGCGTTTGATGGCTGTTTTATTGTTATCCCCGATTGGGTCGTTTCAAGAAAGGTGGAACATGTTTGATAGAAAGACTCTCTCATCTGATTGTGGTGACAGGGCATTATGGAAGCGGAAAGACCAACCTGAGCGTCAACCTCGCGCTGGATTTAAAAGAGCGCGGCAAAGATGTGGTGGTCGTGGATTTGGATATTGTCAATCCGTATTTCCGTACCGCTGATTTTGCGGAGCTTTTCGGTTCCAAGGGAATTGAAGTGATTAATCCACAGTATGCCAACACCAATCTAGATCTCCCGGTGGTTAATCCCCAAATTTATTCTGCGTTTAACCGTCCGGATTCCTATGTGATCTTCGATGTCGGAGGGGACGACGACGGCGCAATAGCGCTCGGACAGTATGCTCATCTGTTTTCTCAGCACGAGTATTCGATGCTGTATGTCGTCAACCGCTACCGCCATGTCGAACCGGATGCCGGCGAGGCTGTCGCCCTGCTGCGTGGCATCGAGGCAAGCTCCCGCCTGAAGGTAAGCGGGATACTCAACAATTCGCATTTATCGGAGGAAACCAGTGCCGAAACGGTGCTCGAGTCCATCCGGTACGCTAAAGAGATCTCCTCTTTGAGCGGCGTTCCTCTGATTGGGACAACCGTAAAAGAGGACATTGCACAGCAGCTGTCAGGCCAGGTGGAAAACCTGTATCCCGTCAGGCGCTTTGTCAAGACTCTTTGGGAAAAATAAGGCAAGAAAATAAGTTTCAGAGCTTCGCAGTAGCTTTTTCTGCCAAACTCTCAACAAACAGTGGAGGTGTTTTTATGGCCAAAATGACCGTCAATGAATCGCGCTGCAAAGGGTGCGGGCTGTGCATTACGGCATGCCCGAAGAAGATTATTGCCCTTTCCAAGACCCGTCTCAATGAGAAGGGCCTGCATCCGGCAGAAGTCATCGACATGGACAAATGCATTGGATGCGCAATGTGCGCAATGATGTGCCCAGACGTCGCGATTACAGTAGAAAGGTAGGAAGACAACATGGCTGATAAAGTTCTCATGAAAGGAAATGAGGCCATCGCGGAAGCTGCTATCCGTGCAGGCTGCCGTCATTTCTTTGGTTATCCGATTACTCCGCAGACTGAGATTTCCGCATACCTGTCCAAAAAGATGCCGAAAATCGGAGGCACCTTCCTGCAGGCGGAATCTGAGATTGCCGCAATCAATATGGTGCTCGGCGCCGCATCCTGCGGTGTGCGCGCAATGACCTCCTCCTCTTCTCCAGGTATTTCCCTGAAGACGGAAGGCATTTCTTACATAGCAGGCTCCGACTTGCCCTGTGTCATTGTCAATGTCCAGCGCGGCGGCCCGGGACTTGGAAGCATCCAACCGGCACAGTCCGATTACTGGCAGGCAACCAAGGCGCTCGGCCACGGTGATTTCCACGTTCTCGTGTATGCGCCGTCCTCCGTTCAGGAGATGGTTGACTATGTCTATGAGGCATTTGACAAGGCAGAGCAGTACCGTATGCCGGCCATGATTCTCAGCGACGGCGTGCTCGGACAGATGATGGAACCGGTTGAATTTACCGACCCTGTCATCCATCCGCATGACAAATCCTGGGCAACCACGGGCCATGAGAACAAGAGGGCACATAATATCATAAACTCCCTCTATCTTACCCCGCAGGAACTGGAGAACCTCGTGCACGCACGGTTTGAGCGTTACAAGGTTGTCGAAGCGAACGAACCCAAAGCGGAAGAATATCTCACCGATGACGCGGATATCGTCCTTGTCGCGTACGGCGCAACCGCCCGTATTGCGAAGGCTGCCGTCAACATGGCGCGTAACATCGGGATTAAAGCGGGCCTTATCCGCCCGATTACCCTTTGGCCGTTCCCGAAAGACACGCTCGCCAAAGCAGCGGAGCATGCTTCCAAGTTCCTCTGCGTCGAAATGAGCATGGGACAGATGATTGAGGACGTCAAGCTTGCCATCCGTTCGAGCAAACCGGTTGAGTTCTTCGGACGTACCGGCGGCGTTATCCCGGCTCCGGCAGAAGTATTCGAAGCCATCAAAACTATCGCAGGGGGTGCAAAATAATGGCAGTTGTATTTGAAAAACCACATGCTTTGACAGACGCCATCACCCACTATTGCCCGGGCTGTACCCATGGTATCGTCCACCGTCTGGTGGCGGAGGTCATCGATGAGCTCGGCGTGGAAGGCAAGACCGTCGGCGTTGTCCCGGTCGGCTGTTCGGTCCTGGCATATAACTATTTTAATTGTGATATGATTGAAGCTCCGCACGGACGTGCTCCGGCTGTTGCAACCGGCGTGCGCAGAGCGCTTCCGGAAAATATCGTCTTTACCTATCAGGGCGACGGCGACCTCGCGGCAATTGGTACGGCGGAGACCGTCCATGCTGCAACCAGAGGCGAGAATATCACCATTATCTTCATCAATAACGCGATCTATGGCATGACCGGCGGCCAGATGGCTCCGACCACGCTTCCGGGCCAGGTCACTCAGACCACTCCGTACGGGCGTGACGTTAACTACTCCGGTTTCCCGGTCCGGATGTGTGAGATGCTCTCCACGTTGTCCGGTGTTGCGTTTGCTCAGCGTGTCACCGTGGACAATGTCCAGCATGTTCGTGAGGCAAAAGCGGCCATTAAGAAAGGCTTTGAGGCGCAGATTAACAAGAAGGGCTTTTCTATCATCGAGGTGCTCTCCACCTGCCCGACCAACTGGGGCCTGACTCCGGTGGAGGCACTTGACTGGCTCAGAGAAAACATGATTCCATATTACCCGCTGGGTGTCTATAAGGATAAGACAGAGGAGGGTGTAAGATAATGGCTGATACGAAAAACATTGTACTGGCAGGCTTCGGCGGACAGGGGATCCTGTTTGCAGGCAAGGTCATGGCTTATACCGGATTGATGGAAGATAAACAGGTTTCCTGGCTTCCTTCTTATGGCCCGGAAATGAGAGGCGGCACCGCAAACTGCAGCGTGTGCATTTCCGACGAACCGATTGCTTCCCCGGTTGTGCTCAACCCGAACATCCTCATTGCAATGAACCTTCCGAGCTACCAGAAATTCATTGATTCTGTCCCTGCAGGCGGCAAGGTGTTTTTGGATTCCAGCCTGATTGACGTGAAATGCGAGCGCACGGACATCAATGTCTACTATGTCCCGGCAACCGAGCTCTCGAACTCTGAGAACCTCCAGAGCCTGGCGAACATGATCCTGCTCGGCAAAGTCCTCAAGGAGACCCAGTTTGCTTCCTATGAAGGCGTCAAGAAGGGTATCGGCAAGTGTGTTTCCGCAAGAAAGGCTCATTTGCTGGAAGCCAACGTGAGGGCAATCGACCTCGGTATGACTTTATAAGACATCTAATTGAATTTTCTGTTGTATCATGCTATGATGAAAGCGTGTCTCGGTTAGAGATACGCTTTCTTTTATGTGATGAAGTGGTATGAGAAGATAGGGGAGAAGATTTAATTGGAGAAAATAAAAACGTTTTTACGCAGGCTTCGAGGAATGAGCCTGAAAAAGATGTGGCGAATCGTCAAGCAGGTTCATCAGGATTCCGGTCGGGCCAGCTTCGTCATTTTTCTGGATATGATTTACTGTGCGTTTATATACGGAGTGGGATATCAGGATTACCAGGTATTTGGTTTTGCGCATATCCGCGGCAAGGCGAACCGCAAAACCTTTATGACGATGAATGATAACCTTGCGGTCGTGCGCGCGTTAAACGACCGGGATGCCTCCCAAATTTTTGTGGACAAATGCCGGTTCAACCGCCGGTTTTCCGAGTATATTGGGCGCGGATTCCTTGACCTGCGGGAATGCACCTTTGAAGAATTTGATCGCTTTTTACAGGGGAAAACGGTTGTTTTTGCCAAGACAGTCGACAACTTCGGCGGCAAAGGGATTGCCAAACTGGAGCTCACCCAATTTATAGACCACAAGCGCCTGCACCAGATGATGATGGCGGGTAAGCAGTACCTGGTGGAAGAGTGTATCGAGCAGGATGAGCGGATGAACAGTCTGTGTGCTTCTTCGGTCAACACAATCCGTATCGTGACGCTTGTCAAGGAGAGGAAAGTCCATGTGATGTACTCTCTAATCCGTATCGGCGACGGCAAACGTTTTGTAGATAATATTTCGAGTGACGGCATGTACTGCCCAGTGGATGAAAACGGTGTGCTGTCTGAACCGGCATTCTGTGATGCGACCGGGGAATACTATGAGATACACCCTTACACCGGTGCAAAGCTGCTGGGCTTTCAGATTCCCCGTTTTCACGAGGCGGTGGAAATGGTGAAGCGTGCAGCCCTCGAAGTGGAGGAAGTGCGCTACGTCGGCTGGGATGTCGCCATATCTAAAGATGGGCCGGTGCTCGTGGAGGGGAATACGATTCCCGGATACGACATGTGCCAGAACTACTATCATTTGGGAAAGGATAAATTAGGCATCTATCCGAAATTTAAGCAGATTATGGGGAACCTGATTGCATAAAGGACGGGAGGAAATGAGGATGCAGCCATATCAGATTTTGGTCGTTGAGGACGATAACAGTATTAACGATTTGCTGTGCACCATTTTGAAAAAAGAGGGATATCAGGTCACCTCTGCATATTCCGGGACGGAGGCAATTCTCCGCCTGGAACAGGGGGAATATGACCTGCTTCTCCTGGATTTGATGCTCCCCGGCATCACCGGGGAGGAGCTGCTTGACACACTGCGCAAAGACAAGACGATCCCGGTCATTGTCATCTCCGCGAAAACAGCGATGGGGGACCGCGTCAGCGTACTCAAGGGTGGTGCGGATGATTTTATCTCAAAGCCCTTTGACGTCGAGGAAGTTTTGGCCCGTGTACAGGCTCAGCTGCGCCGGTATAAGGAGTTTTCCGCCCGGGCGAAAGGGGAGGAAGAGCGACTTATTTTGAGATATAAGGATTTGGTGCTCGATCCCGAGACGGTTACAGTAACCGTCTCGGGAAATCCGGTTCAACTTACCGCCCGGGAATTTAAGATATTGCAGCTTCTGATGAGTTATCCTAAAAAGGTATTCACCAAGGAAAATCTCTTTACCCATGTGTGGAACGAGGAATTTTTCGGCGGGGACAACACGGTGAATGTCCACATCAGCAATCTTAGGGCAAAGCTTGCCAAGTACCATGAGGGGGAAGAATATATCAAGACCGTGTGGGGTATTGGCTTTAAAATGGCGGATTAACAGTTTTGCCACAAATCTGTAACCTTTAGTCTTTCTTTACATTTTCTTGAAGCTATCTTTCTTCGGCTGCTCTATGATAAGAGCATCAAAGGAAGAAAGGTTGGTTGTGATGACAGAAACTGTTTTGGTCACTCAGAACCTGACAAAGAAGTATGGCAGCGTTTTGGCGCTTGACCATGTCAGTATGACGATAGAACGCGGACAAATTTATGGCTTAGTGGGGAGAAACGGAGCGGGCAAGACAACCCTCATCCGTGCAATTGCCGCACAGACAATTCCAAGTATGGGGGCTATCGCCCTGTTTGGCGACGACACTCCCAGAGGATTGGAGCAGGCGAGACGGCGCACCGGCATCATGGTGGAAACCCCGAGTTTTTTCCCGTTTATGACGGCGAGGGAAAACCTTGAGTATTACCGGATTCAGAGGGGGATCGCCGGAAAACACCGGGCGGATGAGGCGCTGGAGCGCGTCGGGCTTTCCGGGACAGGGAAAAAGAAATTCAAAGATTTTTCCCTTGGGATGAAACAGCGTCTCGGTCTTGGCCTTGCCATCATGGGAAACCCGGATTTCCTGCTGCTCGACGAGCCGGTCAACGGCCTTGACCCGATGGGCATCGTGGATTTCCGAAATACGTTGCTCAAGCTCAATCAGGACAAGGGAACCACCATTTTAATTTCCAGTCATATTCTCTCTGAGTTGTCCAGTTTGGCGACCAACTATGGCTTTCTCAACGGCGGCAAGCTGATTGAAGAAATTTCCGAAGAGAAGCTGCATGACAAGTGCAGGAAATGCTTGCAGTTTACGGTTAGCGACAGTGCCAAGGCAGTTGCTGTGATTGAACGGGTGCTCGGCAGCACCTCCTATGAGATTTTGAACGGAGAGCAGATTCGGCTCTACCAGTTCTTAGAGGAACCGGCCCAGGTCAACCGGGTATTCGTGGAAAACGGTATTGACGTCTCTTCCATTGAAACCAGAGGAGAAAACCTGGAGGATTACTTTATCTCACTGGTGGGAGGCGAAAAGCATGCTTAATTATATCAAGAGTTAACTTTATAAGACGTTTCACCGTTAATACCTATACATTTTCACCGGAATCTGCTGCCTGCTGTGTATCGGTGTTAACCTGGTAGTATTTTATCAAAACCATGTTTCACCGGGTGCGGTGCCGCTTGAAGGTATGCTGGCAATTGGGATGATGATGTTCCCGGCCGTTGCCTATCTGATGCTGATAACCACAGACATTGTCTATTCGGATGAATATAAGCATGGGACACTGAAAAACGTGATTTCTTACGGGATTCCCCGCTGGCAGGTCTATTTTGGAAAGCTTATCGTCAGCACGATTGTGACCTTCCTGTGCGGCGCTGTTATTCTCGGTGTGTTTCTCCTTTCCGCCTTTTTGGCTTGCCCAATGACGGATCAAAGTGCAAAGATTGCAAGTTTGTTCTGGACCTATATTGGCGGCGCCATCCCTCTGTGGGTTTCCGGAATCAGTTTGGCGATTATGCTGTTCTCCATCGTTCGCAGTTCTACAGCGGCAAGCTTTATCTATGCGGGAATTTTGGCAGCTCTCGGTCGCATTTTGGAATTGCTGGAATACTACATTTCCGATGTGTTCAGGTCTTTCCGTGCATGGCTTCCGATGACGGTATTTGACAACTGGAGCAGCCGCCTGACGTATTCAACGCCGGAGGTTTCTGAAATTTTTTCCAGCGGCTTATTCGCCCACAGTTGGGCGACCGGTGTGCTGTGGATTGTCGGGACCTGTTTAATTGGTATTATTATCTTCCGTAAAAAGGAAATTAAATAATTATCTCTTTGCCGCCCGAATACTTTCCGGACGGCATTTATCTGAGGAAAGGGGAAGTACCTCTATGATGGGTGTTGCGGTGGTCATACTGGTTGTCCTGCTATGTATCTGTGTGGTGCTGCTTTTACTAAAACAAAAAAACATTGACAGTGCCGAGGCACAGCTGCGCAGAATCAATGTGACGCATACAAGCGGCAGAGTTCAGCTGACTTCCCCGGACCGTGGTCTGGAGAGACTGTTTCTCCAAATCAATGCCTCATTGGATGCTAGACAGGCGGCAGATGCAGATTATCGCAAAAAAGAGCGCCAACTACGCAGTCAGATTGCAAATATCTCACATGATCTACGTACCCCTTTGACGGCTATCCGTGGTTACCTGCAATTGCTACAAGATCCGGCCTGCACCGTACAGGAGCGGGAAAATTATCTTCAGATTATTGAAAAGCGTTCGCAGGCACTGCAAACGCTGATTACGAATTTCTATGACTTGTCCCGCGTGGAATCCGGAGAGTACCAGCTCACGCTTGCTCCGGTTGATTTGTATGCGGTACTGTGTGAGCTGATTGCGGATTTTTACAACGTCTTTTCCGAGCAAAACCTGGAGGTCCAGCCGGATTTAGAAGAGAATTTGCCCATGGTGCCGGCGGATAAGGACGCCGTTGTGCGGATTTTTTCGAATCTTCTGCAAAATGCGCTGCAGCATGCACAAGGGAAGCTGGCTATTCGACAGTACCGGCAGGCCAATATTGTAGTGACACAGTTTTGTAACCCGGCGTCCAGCTTGAGCGAACAGGATATGGAGCATATTTTTGACCGCTTTTATATGGCGGACCGGGTGCGTTCCGGGCAAAACACCGGACTTGGGCTCTGTATCGTCAAAAAACTGGTAGAGCATATGGGACATACCGTGACTGCAACTTTGGAAAATGGATGGTTTTGTATTACAATCCAATGGAATACGGTCCCTACTCCTTAAAGAGGACATTTTGGCGGCTGCGGAGTTTTCCGCAGCCGCTTTTTGTATGCTCTGAGCGCAAGGACATCACGGAATGATGGCAAATACGAATTTAACTAATATATTTACATGGACTTTTTCTGTAATTGATTGCCAAATAAGGACAAGTATGTTATAATCATCCGATGAGTAGCCCAGCGGAAAAAAGGTAGCATAATATCTGGGGGACAATTTAGAAATTTGGAGTGACGGATGTGGAAAATACATTATATATGGTGATTCCCTGTTATAACGAGCAAGAGGTTTTGCCGGAAACCACCAAGCGACTGAAAGCAAAGATGACAAGCCTGATAGAACAGGGAAAGATTTCTCCGAAGAGCCGGGTTGTACTGGTCAATGACGGATCAAAGGACAATACGTGGAAAATGATCTGTGAGTACCATGAAAATGATCCGCTGTTCGCAGGGATTAATCTCAGCAGAAACCGCGGCCATCAAAACGCTCTGCTGGCGGGGCTGATGACGGTCATGAATGATGCGGATATGGTGATTTCCATGGATGCGGATTTACAGGACGATATCAATGCGATGGATGAAATGGTGGACAAATACCTTGATGGATGCGATATCGTCTATGGGGTGCGCAGCAAACGGGCAACCGATAGCTTTTTCAAACGCTTTACGGCTGAAGGGTTTTATCATTTGATGAATATGATGGGTGCTGACATTGTCTTTAACCATGCCGATTATCGTCTGATGAGCCGCCGTGCCCTCCATGGACTGGCTCAGTTTAAAGAGGTAAACCTCTTTTTGCGCGGCCTTGTCCCGATGATTGGTTATCGGACGGATTATGTCATGTTTGAACGCAGTGAACGTTTTGCCGGGGAAAGCAAATATCCGCTGAAAAAGATGCTGGCACTGGCAATGGATGGCATCACATCCCTGAGTGTCAAGCCAATCCGGATGATAACCGGAACCGGAGTGGTTTTGTCGCTCGTTGGGTTTATTTTGCTAATTTGGCTGATCGTCAAGCTATGCCTTGGTACTGCAAGTCTTGCCTTTGGCATTATGACAAGTCTCTGGTTGCTCATTGGACTGCTGATGATTTCGATTGGCGTAGTAGGGGAATATATCGGGAAAATTTATATGGAGACAAAAGCGCGTCCGCGTTTTATTATTCAGGATTATCTCAATAAGATAGAAAACGGCGAGGATGAAAATGTATGAAATTTAGGGATTTGTTCGATGCCAAACTTTTGAAATTTATCCTGGTGGGAATTGCAAATACACTTTTTAGTGCGGTCATCATGTTCCTGCTATATAATTTGGCGCACTTTGGATATTGGGGTTCCTCTGCGATTTCCTACATCTTGGGGAGTATCCTCAGTTTTATTCTCAATAAGAGCTTCACGTTCCAAAACAAAGATTCTGTTTTGAAAACAGGGTTAAAGTTTGCACTGAATGTCGCCGTTTGCTACGTTATTGCTTACAGCCTTGCACAGCCGGCGATCACTTGGCTGCTTGCAAGTTTTAATTTGTCCAAAAATATTACAGACCAAATTTCCATGCTGTTCGGTATGTGCCTGTTTACCGGTCTCAATTATATTGGACAGAGATTTTTTGCGTTTAAAAAGGGTGAATAGAGTGGTAGTAGCGAAAAAATCGGAGCAGCAGTTCAACAGGTTCGGCTCAATTGCCTTGAGAGTATTTGAAGTCCTCACTTTTTTCATGCTGGTGTTATCCTTAGTGAATCTGTTTGTCAATTCCGGGATGTACCGGCGCATTGTTTCCGTTGACCGGAAACAGACTTTCCTTTGGATGGTACTGATCCTGGCCGTATTTCTGTTGATGCTCCACTTTGTCCTTCACTTTTCAAATCTGCGGGCTTTTCTGGTTAAGAGGAAATATTGGGTACTGGGAATCGGGATGGGCTGCCTTTTCCTGTTTCAGCTTATCTTTGCTTCAATAACCTATACTGAAATCGGATGGGATTGCGGAGCGGTTGTTTATGCAAGCTCTACTACGCCGGATCAGTTTTATTTTGTGGTATATCCGAACAATATTATGCTGGCTTTTCTCTTTAAAGTGGCAAATAAACTGGCAGGTTTGGTCGGGATACATAATATCTGGGCGGTTAGCATCGGCGTGAATATCCTCTTTACCGATATTGGTATTGTATTTGGAGCGCTTATTTGTAAAAAGCTGTTTTCTAACCGTACTTATTACCTGTGTGTTTTATTGATGGTGGCGGTGATAGGGCTTTCTCCTTATATCCTGGTCCCTTACTCGGATACCATGACGCTTCCTTTTACAACTGGAATTATCTGGCTTATTTTACTCTACAGGAAACAGGCGGCATTATGGAAAAAGGTGGTTCTTGCCTTTTTATTGGGCGGCGCCACATTGACAGGATACTATATTAAGCCCACGGTCGTGATTATTTGGGTGGCCTATGCAATCTGGTGGCTGTTGCGGAAGAAAGGCCCTGTGACAAAAACTGGGATTATCCGTCTGGCATGTACTCTGGGTGCTTTTCTTGTTGCAGTGGGAATTGTTCAGGGCGTTCAGTTGATTGCCAAAGACAAAGTGCTCGGTTCCTATAATCGCGAGGATCTTATCTATCAAAACGAAATCCCAATGTCGCATTTTTTAATGATGGGCCTTTATGATGATTTGGAAAGAGGCCTGTATGGAGCCTTTTATAGTGATGACGTTTCAAACACGCAGGCAGTTGTGGGGAAAAAAGCGAAAACGCAGTATCATATGGAAGTAATAAAAGAACGCCTCTCTGAGTTTGGGTTTAAAGGGTTTATCAAGCATTTGTATCACAAATATACCTGGGTAACGACGGATGGAACTTTCTTTTATGGCGGGGAAGGGGGTTTTCATAACAATTTCCCCAAAACAGAAACTGGAATCCGCGGCACATTACAGAACTTTACATACTGTGAAACTCCGTTTTATCAGCAATATTATGGCCAATATCTGCATGGCCTGTGGGCGGTGGTTTTACTTGGATGTTCACTATTTGCACTTTTCTCCATCCGGAAAAAGCAGATGGATCTTGCGTTTGTCCTGCAGATGTCTATTTTTGGGATCTTTCTGTTTTTGATGTTATTTGAAGCGAGATCCCGTTATTTGTTCTTATATCTGCCGTTTTTTATCATTCTGGCCTCTCAGGGGATTGTACAGACAGAACAGACAATCTGCAATTGGCTGCACAAATTAAAAAGATGAAAACAGGGGAGGCTTTGCCTTCCCTGTTTTTGTATGTTTTGCAGTTGCAATATTTTATGGTATGATAGGAAAAAAGGAATGGAAAGGGGAAAGCCATTTTGCTGAGGACGATTTTAGGAAGGCCTGGAACAGGAAAGACAGAACTGGTTCGCCGACGTGTAGCTGAGCGGGCGAAGCAGGGAAAACAGGTCTATCTCATCGTCCCGGAACAGTTTTCCTTCGAAAGCGAACGCGCTTTGAGTGCCCTGTTGGATGAAGAAAGCGCTTCGCATGTTGAAGTGCTCAGTTTTACAAGCCTGTGCAACAGGATTTTCCGGCAGTACGGCGGGCTTGCGGGCAACTACCTGAGTGAGGGTGGCAAATACATCCTGATGGATTTAGCCATCGAACAGTTGAAGGAATCCATGAAGGTTTATTCCCGGCAGGTATCAAGTCCGTTCTTTACTCAGAGTATGTGCAGGACAGTCTCCCAGCTAAAAGCGGCGGGGATTTCGAGTGCCCGGCTTGTTGAGCAGTCCGCCGCGCTGGAGGACGATCTGCTGATGCAAAAGACTCAGGAAATCGGCACGATCTACGGGATGTATGAGGCGTTGCTTGAGCGTGGGTTCGCCGACCCGGATGACGACTTAGACCGGGCACAGGAATTGGCGGCCGAACACCGCTTTTTTGAAGGGATGATTGTCTACTTCGACGCGTTTGACGGCTTTACCGGCCTGGAATATTTGATGCTCCGCCGGATTTTGGAGCAGGCTGAGGAAGTAGGAGTGTCCCTCTGTGTGGATGCGGCGGAGGATGAGGAGCACGGCATGGGAATCTTTTCCGCGGGAAAGCGGACACTTGGAAAGCTGGTGGCTCTGGCAAAGGAAGCGGGCCGGAAAGTCGAAGTCCCCTGCATTCTCGATACCTTGCACCGCTCCAAGACGCTCGGAATGCGGCAGGTGGTTACCGGGATGTTTTCGGTACATGCCAAACCCTGTGATAAAACCTGCGGGGAAGTGGACGCGGTTTTGGCGCAGGACCCGTACACGGAAATGGAATATATTGCCTCAAGCATCGAACAGCTTGTACGGGAACAGGGATACCGCTACCGGGAGATTGCGGTGATCACCCGCAATACCGACAGCTATTTTCCGATGGTGCGCACGGCATTTAACAAACGGAATATCCCGGTGTTTTTGGACGAGCGGAGAAGGATTGACGCCAAGCCTTTGCTGCAGTTTTGCACCTGTGCATTAAAAATTGCTTGCTTTAACTTTGCGGGAGAAGATGTGCTTCATCTGCTTAAAACCGGGCTTGTCGCAGTCGGGCAGGATGATATCGCCCTGCTTGAAGACTATGCGTATCGCTGGAATCTGCGCGGTTCGATGTGGAAAACGGCCTTTAAAAGCCATCCGCGGGGATTCGGCAGGGAAATGAAGGAAGAGGATTTGCAGCTGCTCTCCCATCTCAATACGCTGCGGGAACAGATCGTTGTACCGCTCGAGAAGTTTCGGCTGGCTACACTGAAAACGGATGGCGCGGGGATTGCAAAAGCCCTGTACCGTCTGCTGTGCGAGTTTGAAATATCCTCTCATATGGCAAAGCAAGCTGAGGTGTTTCGAGCGGAAGGCGAAGAGGAGACGGCACAAGAATATGAGGCAACCTGGGACATCCTGATCGATATTCTGGATCAGCTTGTCTTTGCGACTACGGGCAATCCGATGAAAGTGGAACGGTTTTTAAATCTGTTTCTGCTTGTCATATCGGAATACGACATGGGCGTGATTCCACAGACGCTCGACCAGATATTGTTCGGCGAAGCGGGGCATGTTCGCTTGGATGGGTGCCGGGCAGTCTATCTGGTAGGTGCAAACGAAGGACTGTTCCCACTGGATGCATCGAGCAGCACGCTCTTTACCGAGGACGATGCGGCAGCGCTTGAATCTGTGGGCCTCACTCTGTTTGAAGATGGGCATGACCCGATGCTCGAGGAGTACTACTATGCCTACACCGCGATGGCCAGTGCCCGCGAGCGGATGACGCTCAGCGCCCCGGCGGTGGATGTCTCGGGCAAGACACTGCTCCCCTCCGTACTTTTTACAGAATTTCAGAAGATCTTTCCCTACAACAAAATAAGAAAGGCTTACGATGAGTCGCCCCTATTCTTTATCAGCAATAAGCGTACTGCACTGGAAGCCTATGCAGTGAATATGGATACAGATGATAAACTGCAAAGTTCTTTGCGCTGTTATCTTGAACAGACGGAATATAAACCTATCCTGCAGGTTCTCGGCAAACCGCGCCCGCAGTCTCTTAAAATCCGGGCGGGCTATGCAAAAAAGCTGTATGGGAAACGCCTGACTCTTTCTCCGACGAGGATTGAACAGTTTTACAGGTGTAAGTTTGCCTATTTCTGCGATCAGGGAATGAAAATGAGGAGGCGCAAACGGGCGGAGCTCTCCCCGATCGAAACAGGGTCGGTCATTCACTATGCGCTGCAGGTGCTCATCTCCCAGTATCAGGACAGGCCGCTGTCTTCGATTCCAAAAGCGCAGCTACAGCGGGATGTCGATCGCATTTTGGAAGAATATATGGAGCAGTATATGGGAGGTATGGAGGACAAGACGGCTCGTTTCCGCTACCTCTACCGCAGGCTGAAAAAGACCGTACTGCGCCTGATTTTACGCCTGGCGGAGGAGTTCGACCAGAGCCTGTTCCGTCCCTGTGATTTTGAATTGGAAATCTCCCCAGATTCAGATATCCCGCCGCTTGAAGTGCGCTTCGCGGACGGCACGAGTGCGCGGGTGGTCGGTAAAATCGACCGGGTCGATTTATACAAGGAACACGGGACCTCCTATCTCCGTGTCATTGACTATAAATCCGGGAACAAGATGTTCCAGCTCTCGGATGTCTACTATGGCCTGAATCTCCAGATGCTTGTATATCTGTTCACCATCTGGCAAAACGGCGGCAAGCGGTACGACGCGATCTGTCCGGCGGGCGTGCTGTATATGCCTGCGGGTACGAAGCCCGTCCCGGCTGATAGGAGCGCGAGCGAGGAAGAGCTTACCGCGGCAAGCGCCGCACAGTTGAAGATGAGCGGTATCGTACTTGATGACCCGGAGGTTTTACATGCGATGGAGGCCGAAGGAAAGGGCCTTTTTATCCCGGTCAAGCTGAAAAAGGACGGCACGCCGGATTCCGCATCCTCCCTTGCGACACTCGAACAGATGGGAGATTTAAAGCGCCATGTGGAAAAGTTAATTTCCGATATGGCAAAAGAATTGCTGACCGGCAAGATTGACAGGCTGCCCGCACAGGTGCAGGGAAGTTATGATTTATGTGCATACTGCGACTACCGCAGTGTGTGCGGCATCGATGAAAACGATGAACGCCGCGTGCTTAATGCGCTGAGCAGACGGGAAGTCTTTGAGAAAATCCGCAGGGAAGGAGAGTAGGGATGGCGAGACAGTATACCAAAGAACAGCTCGATGCGATTTATGCCAGGGGTGGTACTCTGCTCGTCTCCGCGGCGGCGGGAAGCGGCAAGACCTCGGTGCTCGTGGAACGCGTCATCGAGCGGATTTTAGACAAAGAGCATCCCTGCGATGTGGACAGGCTTCTGGTCGTCACATTTTCCAATGCGGCGGCGGCAGAGATGAAAGAGCGTGTGCGTGCCAGGCTTTCCGCTCTGCTCAAAGAAAACCCGGACGACCGGTTTCTCAGAAGGCAGCAGATGCTGCTTTCAAAGGCAAATATCTGTACCGTGCATGCCTTTTGCCTAAAGCTTATCCGGGAGCATTTTCAGCTGCTCGATATCTCCCCGAACATGCGTATTGCAGAGGAAGGGGAGCTCAGCCTGCTGCGTCAGCAGGCGGTCGAGGAGGTCATCGGTGAGTTTTACGAACAGGAGAATAACGGGGCGTTTGAAGATGTCGTTGAGCTGTTCAGCAGCTTTCGTGACGACACCAGGTTGATCCAGACCGTCTTTGTACTATATGATTTCCTCTGCTCCCACCCATTTCCAAAACAGTGGCTGGGAGAAAAACTCGCGCTCTATGACCCCTCTGTCCCGCTGACGAAGAGCACCTGGGGGAGACGGCTGTTTGCCTATGCACAGGACTTGCTTGCCTTTGCAAAGGAGCTGTGTGAGGAATCCCTGATGATCATTGAATCGGATGAGCGGCTTACAAAGGCCTATCAGGCCGCATATTCGGACGACCTCGCCTTTGTTTTGGCTGCGCTTGGGGATGCAATGCGCGGGGATTATGGGCTTCTCAAAAGCCGGGTGCAAAGCTTTTCCTTTACCCGGCTCGGCGCCCTGCGAAACTATGAGGACGAGACGGCAAAGACAAAACTGAAAAGCTCCCGGGAAATGGTCAAGGAGCTTGTCTCCGAGCTTAAAGAACACCTGTTATGCTGCACAGAAGAGGAGTATTTGGAAGATATCCGGTGGATGCAGCCCCGCCTTGCCACACTGTTTTCTCTGGTGGAGACGTTTTCTGAACGGTTTGCGGCATTGAAAAAATCCCGCAATCTCATCGACTTTTCAGATATCGAACATTTTGCCATCCGCCTACTCGCCGTACCGGAAGGAAAAACCTTCCGCCGTACGCCGCTTGCGAAAGAGCTTTCCGCGTGTTTCGAGGAGGTACTCGTGGACGAGTACCAGGACACCAACGAAGCACAGGATACGATTTTTCAGGCGATTTCGCGTGACGGGAACAATCTGTTCATGGTGGGGGACGTCAAGCAGAGCATCTACCGTTTCCGGCAGGCCATGCCGGAGCTGTTCTTACGCAAAAATGCGGAGTATCTGCTCTATGATGGAGAGCATTACCCCGCAAAGATTATACTGCACAAAAATTTCCGCAGCCGGGCCGGTGTGACGGACGGCGTCAATTTTTTCTTTTCTCAACTGATGAGCCGGGAGATGGGGGAAATCGACTACAACGAGGAGGAAAGCCTGATTCCGGGCGCACGGTATCCTCAAAGCGAATCCCCCTGCGTGACCCTTCACGCACTCGACGCGGGAGAGAAAGCCAAAGAGGAATCCTCTGCGGAGTTTGAGGCGCAGTATGTATCGGGGCTGGTGGAGGAAATCCTCCGCAGCAGGATGCCTGTGACGGACGGCGGAATCCAGCGCCCGGTACAGCCGGGGGATATCTGTATTCTCCTGCGCTCGGTCAAGGGAAAATCCGCGGTCTATGCCAAGGCGCTCGAGGAAATTGATACGCCTGCGCGGTTTGAATCCTCCGACGGCTTTTTTGACAGCCGTGAAATCTCAGTGATGCTCGCCCTGCTCAAGGTGCTTGACGACCCATTCGACGATGTCTCGATGATGGCGGTGCTTGCAAGCGAGCTGTTTTCTTTCACTTTTGACGAGCTGGCGGAACTCCGTTTACATGACCGGTATGCGCCTCTTTCCCTTAATTTGCGTGCCAAAGCGCAGGAAGGACAGGCTCACTGTATCCAGGCGCAGGCGTTTTTCGAACGCTTTCGGCGCTATGCGCAGACCATGCGCGCGGGCGAGCTCATTGAGCTCATCTACTCAGAAACACTGTTCGATACCCTGATGGCGGCACAGCCAAACGGTGCGGTGCGTCGGGCCAACTTGCGCCTGCTGCTCGATTACGCGGCCCGGTTTGAGGATTCCGGCTACCGCGGACTGTCGGATTTCATCCGGTTTTTATCACGGTTGGAGGAGCAGGGAACGGACCTCGCCCCGGCAAACCTGACGGATATCGACAACGCGGTGCGCATTATGAGCATTCATAAGTCTAAGGGGCTGGAATTTCCGGTCTGTATCCTTGCGGACTTAGGAAAACGCTTTAACAAAAATGACCTGACGAGCCAGACGCTCGTGCATGGGGATCTGGGCTTTGCCACTAAACGGCGGGATGAGCTCGACCGAATCTTCCCAACGCTTCCCTATGAGATGATGAAGCTGGAGTTAGAAAACAGCATGCTTTCGGAGGAAATGCGCGTACTCTACGTGGCGATGACGAGAGCAAAGGAGAGCCTGCATCTCGTCGTAACTCAGCCGAATTTGCAGAGAAAGCTGACAAAGCTCGCCGCCGGTCTGTCGGATACGGACAAGCTTCCAGCGGTAACGGTGCGAAATGCCTCTGGCTACGGGGACTGGGTGCTCTCTGCGGCACTGCGGCATCCGGATGGCGGGGAGCTCAGAAAGCTCGCCGGGCTGCCGGTGCCGTTGGCATCTGCCGTCGGGACGATGAGGGTAGTTGTCTCCTACCCGGATAAGACGACGCGGGCGGATACACACCCTCCGAGACAGCCCTCCTGCGCGCCGGACAGTGAGCTTATCGAGGAAATTCGATGGAGAGCGTCCTACCGCTACCCTTATGAGGCGGAGACGAAAACCCCGAGCAAAGTCGCCGTTTCTGAGGTGGCGGAGCAGGAGACGAGGGAACAGTACGCCTTTACAGCCCGCCCGCGCTTTGAAACGGGGCAGACTCTGACCCCGGCCCAGCGTGGCACAGTCATGCACCAGTTTTTGCAGTTCGCGGATTTTGAAGCCTGCGAGCAGGACATTGCCGCGGAAACTGCGCGGCTGGTGGAACGGCGCTTTTTTACTCCAAAGGAAGCACAGGTTCTTGACCAAAAAGTACTCAGCCGCTTTTTCTCGACCGAGTTGTATCAGCGTATCAAGAAAAGCTCGAAGCACTGGAGGGAGCGGCGTTTTCTTGTAAAGCTTGATTATGGGCTGTGTACCGGAAAAGAAGAGGACTCTGGGAGAGAGGTCGTCGTGCAGGGCGTGTGCGACTTTGTGTTTGAGGAAGATGATGGGCTTGTCATTGTCGACTACAAAACCGACCGCATTCGCAGCATAGAGGAACTATCCGATCGGTACAGCCGCCAGCTTCTCATTTACCGCCTGGCCATGGAAAAGATGACGGGAAGGCGCGTCAAGGAATGTGTCCTCTATTCCATCGAGCTTGGAAAAGCTCTTTCCCTGTTAGATTAAAGTGTTGATGCAAACTTGCCGTCCGCATTGGCCTGTGTTACAATGGTCCCAAAGACCGCCGCCGGAAAATATCCGGCTAAGGATTTCAGGGCGGTTTGCGTACTTCAATTTCAATGTTCGGGCTATATGGTTGCCCACAGAGGCGTTTGTTTTTCTCGCAGATGTAAAATAAAGGTTGACACGGACTGGAGTCCATGATAGAATGATTCAGGAAAAACAAAGTAGCGTCGGATTACCGATACTCACCTGCATGCGAACAATGGATGCATGGTCAATACATCTAGCCGGTGCGAAGGGCTTCTTGTGCTTCGCAGCGTTGAGTTTGTGTTGCAGGCGTGAGTGCAGATCACTCACGCCTTCTTGTTTTCCGCCAAATAATGAAAAGGGTAACGGAGGTGCTTTACCATTAGCAACAAGGAACTGCAGATCAATGAAGAGATTCGGGACAAAGAGGTAAGAGTGATCGATGCGGACGGAAACCAGCTCGGTATCATTTCTTCCAAAGAAGCTTTTAAGATTGCAATGGACAAAAACCTGGATCTGGTCAAGATCGCGCCACAGGCGGCTCCGCCTGTCTGCCGTATCATGGATTACGGCAAGTATCGCTTTGAACAGGCAAAGCGCGAAAAGGAAGCCAGAAAGAATCAGAAAACCATTGAAATCAAGGAAGTGCGCCTGTCGCTCAAAATTGACACACATGACTTTAACACGAAAGCAAATAATGCGATTAAGTTTTTGAAGAACGGCGATAAAGTCAAGGTTTCTGTCAGATTCCGTGGTCGCGAAATGGCTCATCCGGAGCTTGGGCAGGAGAACCTCAAACGGTTCATCGAAGCAGTGTCCGAGTATGGTTCGGTTGATAAGCCCCCGAAGATGGAAGGGCGCAGTCTTGCTGCGTTCATTTCCCCAAAGCCCGCGAAATAAACCCTGAGAGGAGTAACTAACAATGCCGAAGATCAAGACTCACAGCGGAGCAAAAAAACGCTTTAATCTCACAAAAAACGGTAAGGTAAAACGCGCTCACGCTTACAAATCCCACATCCTGACAAAAAAAGATACCAAGCGCAAAAGAGGTTTGAGAAAAGGTACTTACGCGGATGTCACCAACGTCCATGCGATTAAGCTGCTCATCCCGTATAAATAAACCGATAGCGCCGCAGGCGCAGCAAGCTTTGAAATTTGACTTTTAACCGTGACGGAGGTATAGAAAATGGCTCGTGTAAAGGGCGCGATGATGACTCGCAAGAGAAGAAAAAAGACTTTGAAACTGGCAAAAGGCTACTATGGTGCAAAGAGCAAGCTCTTCAGAACCGCGAAAGAAGCCGTGATGAAATCCGGCCAGTACGCTTATATCGGCCGCAAACAGAAAAAACGCAACTTCAGAAGCCTATGGATCACTCGTATTTCTGCTGCCTGTAGGGCAAACGGAATGAACTACTCCACCTTTATGAACGGCCTGAAAAAAGCCGGCATCACCCTCAATAGAAAGATGCTCGCAGAAGTCGCAGTGGCGGATGCCGAAGCATTCACCGCTCTCGTTGAGCAGGCAAAAGCCTCTCTTTCATGACGGTAAAAAATACGCCCGTGTCCGGTGACACAGGGCGTATTTTATTAGTGTCTTAAGACAGTTGAGTGTGAGAGCGAAG